>JACCDP010049608.1_pt1 | contig 59961 bp, 64 predicted proteins | sample 7445841 | NCBI WGS metagenome assembly JACCDP01 (sample SAMN15323441, study PRJNA562643) | freshwater metagenome | isolation source: river surface water | place: USA:Blue River Watershed | collected 2017-08-17 | reverse complement strand
GTGATAAATATCATTTTGCGCTTGGAAATGCTCTCGCAAAGATTTTCTATGCCACACCAGTTCGCGGTATGAAAAGTCAACCGATTTATTGGCTAAAGTTGGATGCGCACAAAAAAGGCGAGTCCGAAGAAGAAAAAAAACAATTTTATACAAACTGTTTTCAGGTCGCCTATTTCTACATTCGCCTTCTCCAGATTTTCTGTGCCCTTTCCATAAGCACAAAGAGTAATGAATCAATTCCCTATAGTGGAGTTCCATTTGGCGGCCCCATGGCACAATTTGTCCGTTTTCCTGGGATGATGGGTGGAAAAGAAGCTCCTTATGAATTATTTCAGAAGAATATATATACAATCTTAGAACCATATCTCAATTCAGACTACAGTTTTAAAAATGTGCGATTAATGTCACTGGATGAAAATAAGCTTATTGTAAAAAACATAAAGGGGGACATAATATTGAATGCTGATATCGAATATACAGTAGAAAATAAGGAAGATAAATTAATTATTAGTAATATTATATATAACGATGAAAATCTTGATACCAAACGCACGATTCGGATAAAATATTCAGAAGGTGAAAAACGGTATAAGGCAATAGGGAAAGGGGATACAAAATATCCTATAGATAGTTTTATTAGTCAAGTGCTAAGTTCAATTACCGCTGAATATTTAAAAAAGAAGAATGTTGCTAAGAAGAAGGGAACCGAAGCAGGTGTTCCAGTTGGCCAACTATCGCAAGAGCGGAAGGAACTGCGTGTAGATGAGCTCGTCCAACGACTATCAGGCTCTGCACATAAGCCATACGCAGTCGCGCGTGCCCTGCAACTCATTGACCTTATTCCCCACGAGACACATACATCCCTTGATGTGTATGGTAGAGGAAAGCGTAGCGTAAGCGTTTTTACAACAAATGTCTTTAATTTCCGTTATAGTCCCATTATAGGAAATGCCCCTTCTCTTCTCAACGCACAGCAATTAAATGAATTATCCGAAAAGAGAAATACTCTTGCGACGGTTTTCGGTCTTCGCTCCTTAGATAATCTCTATCGTGATGACTGGGAACATATTGATTCGGCATCAGGATATCGGATTAAGCCGGCAAATGTGGATGAATATAAGGCATTCTTAAAGAAAATATATTCGATGTATGCCGAAACCACCGTAGAAAAGGTAAATGAAAGTGCGCTCAATGAGCAATCTGACCTCCATCTTTTTGTGATGAAGGATAAGCAAGATGGCAAGGCACTTGACAGTGGGCGGAATCTTAATATGTCGAATCCTGCACACAAGCACCTTGCCGGCTATCTCAAGATGCTTCAATCAAAACTATTTGGCCTTCAAGTATACCATAACGAGCAAGTCAGAAATTTCATTCAAAAAAATATTATTGCGGATACACCGCGTGGTCCGCTGGCGAATCCAAATATCTTTCAGATCGGTCTTCCATATATCAACGATATTGGAGAAAAGGCGCGCAGACTTCTACTTGCCTATTATGACCAAGCCGAGTCGATTTATCGTCTTGGTTACGCCGCGGCAAAGAGCGCCGGTATTTTTACCATGTGACCGAGCTCCAGACTCCTCGTTTAAACGGAACGCCAGGATCAAGATGAAAGGCATACACTCCTATAGTGCCCTCCATACGCCATACATCAGATTTCACTGTAGGAAATGATGACGCAGCATAAACATAATTATATGGAAGTGAATCCACTATAATTAGCACTGAGTCATCCACCACTCTTCCAGGTATATCTTTATCGTCACTCCACCAGTCGAGCAAAATACAGCGACCATCTTTTTCATCTGGACCATATTCATATGTCGGTTTATAAATTACATGAACACTTCCGTAAAAAGCATAATGTAATTCGGATGGTTCATTCTTATAATTCATAAGAATAATGTCCGTTGACGATTTTGCCGCCAGGAAAGAAGCCCATACTTCCTTTGTGAGTGTCCCATGTTCTACACGATAGGAATTGAGGCCACGGAGGATTGGTCGTCCATAATAAAGATCGCTTGAAATGGGGGGTATTGGTTTAAAAGCACCTTCACGGCGGAAGAATTGGATGGCGCGTTGCTGTTGCCGGCGCATACATGATACATAAAGTGACCGAAGTAATGTGTCGGCGACGCCCATTTTACGGTGATTGGGTGAAACACAGAGATAGTCTACAATGCCGGCCTCATATGCGTCAAAAAAACCTGCGTATTTACTAAAGACACAGCCTACGAGGCGACGGTCGTGAGTTCGTGCGCAAACACCGACCCAGGCACCAGATGCGAGTTTTTCTTCGATGAGGTTCTTTGGGATGCGCATTTTTACTGGAATCGTATCGGCACTATAGAAATGTTTTGTGATGAACTGGCTGTATTCTTCCGCATCTTCTGCGACAGCATCATCGAGCTGAAGACGAGGGTGAATGGGGTCATCAAACGGATTCAATGTTGAATTCGTTGGTAATATGGATGGCGGTGTTGGACGGCCGGCAATTGAGCGCCATATGTAACTCGCCCAACCACATGCCGGCGCATCCGACCAAAAATGACCTGTGGACATCTAACTAATTTATAGAATAGCGATTATTTAGATAGATTTGTAATCCACGCCGGCGCGACTACTACGAAAATCGCCTGGGTCATAGGAACTATTCATGAAAAAGGGAATACGGGTACTCGGATTAGGTCGTTCAATCCGGATTCCCTGAAGTTGAGCCGTCGACGACTTTATAGTTGGGGCGCCATTTGGACCAGCCACAAGAAGGGGACGAAAGCGTTCCGCTGCTTCCTTTGCGCATTTTTCAATATAGAGTAAATCCGGGTCTTTTTCGTGTGCCAGTCGTTCCAATATATTGAGCGGGTGGTCTTTCAACCCACGTGTCTTTTCAGCCAAACGGCGATGAGCTTCGGCCAACATATTATTGCTCGCATCCATCGCATCCATGATCAAACAATCTCCTATAGTCCAGAAAAATTGAGCCGACCTGAGATACACACTATAGGAGTGTTTATTAGAGAGTGGGCTTGAGATTTGAAAATGAATTCACCCAAGTGGAAGAAGAATCTTCATATACTGATTCCTCCGCTTGAATTGGGGAGCGTGCCTCCCACCGAGGATGCCCCTTCGGCTCCGCGAAAGCCTGTAGAACCACCGAAGCGTTGTATGGCCGCGGAGTGTCGTGCTCGTCTTGGACTCACTGCATTTGCGTGTCGCTGTGGGGGGTATTATTGCGGGACTCATAGGGCAGATGATGCGCATTCGTGTGGGTATGATTATAAGGCGGAACAACGTATGCTTTTGAGTACACAAATGGTAAAGGTTGCGGGAAAGAAGATTGATGTGATTTAGAGCGTCGCCCCCATAACCCCCTCACTTATAAAAAGCGATGTGCCAAAAAATTGAAGCGTCGTGCCTTTTTCAATCTCCTTTAGTTCACACTATAGGAAATGCCTGAGAATTGTCTCTTTTGTCTCGAAGCGGTGGGTCCATCGGATTTGGCGGTGCCGAATCTCCCATGTATGTGTCGCACTCCCCAACACGACACATGCCGTGCGGAGTGGAATCGGATGAATCCTTATCGATGTCCCATTTGCCGTAAGACATATAAACCAGAAACTGGTCCGGCTCCATCTGCGCCGGTTTCCGTATCGATGTATACGGATTTCCAATTGAGAAATGGACCGGACCCTATATTTATTGTTCAGTCACTCGACCGGAGCCGTCCCCAAATCCAGCCCCAGCCTCAGACATATCAAGAACCTGTATATATTACAATGCCGCCTTCACCTCCTGCGCAAGTATCACGGCCGAACTTTCAGACGCCGATGACACCTGAAGAGCGCCGGCGTTATGCGTGTAATGCTGGTGTTAAAGCGATTGTATGTCTGGGAATTATGTTTATCATATTGCTTATCATTCTTATGAAGGATGGTGTCTGATGGGAGGGGCAGTGTCCAGAAAAAAAGAATCCATGTTTTTTCAAGGATGGATTCTTTTGATTATTTTTTATCATATGCGGCCAAATACATTGCCACAATCGACGGTGACCAGCGACCCATCAGACCTGTATGATGTGGGTCGAACCAGGCCAGTGCGTCTTTTTCCCGCACATCTTTCTTCATTCGTTCCCATGCCTTCGGTTGGGAATGGAGTTGGATAAAACGCTGAAGAGACTTATTGAGTTCCGTGGGGCTGACCGTTCCCTGCCAAATATGGTATTGGAAGTAGTGATTCGCAGGATAGTCACGCTCACGCCCCTGGAAGACGAGACCGGTATGGGTGAGACCGTGGATAATTTCCACCTTTGCCTCCTCGGCCACTTCTCGTTTAATATTTTCGGACATGATTTCGAGAAGTGGAGTCCGTGAATGGGCGAGCCCATCCTTCCCTTCCATTTGACCCTTCGGTGGTTCCCAGACCTTACCGTCAGGGGCCGCACCGTAGCGTTTCACAACAAGGAAGCGGGCCGCATCAAACGGCGCACCCTTTTCGTGAAGGAAACAGGCTGAACGAATATAGACACGCCATCCTTCTTCAGGATGTTCGACGTAGAAGTATTTCTTGTGGGGGGCATAGGCAAGTGTGGCCGCTCCGCGCTTCAGACCGGGCTGAAACACGTTGAAGATTGGGGTAGCATTATTCATCGTAATTAACACGAAATGCGGGACTTTGCCTACATAATACAACGGAAAGTTTTTTTAGGTTTTCTTGCGGTTTGCGGTTCTACGCTTGACTAACAAGGGCACCCAGGCAGTAATTCAATTTTACGACGAGGCCTACATCCACCGCTTCATGAAACACACTTTCACACGCGTCGAGTGTCCATACTACCGCTTCAATCCGTTCCTTGTAGAGGCGATGTGTTCCTCTATCCGCGACCATCTGTAAATCAACGAGCGCCAACCGAATAGCATCCCTATAGTTCTTCAGCCGACGGTCATGTTCATCGGAGATGATAGACCGTTCCTCCATGGTATGATTCCGTTTCGCATAGTCAATTTCAATATGATGAAGCCACCGGTCATGAATCTGAATAACGGCCTCGAGAGTCTTCACTTTTTGGGTCAATGGATATGCACTATAGGAAGTGAGATTAATGGTCTCCAATTGGAGTCGTGCTGTTCGGCGTTCAATGCGGCGTTGTTCCTTTGTGTATTTTTTAACGGAGGAGATGCCGTGTGTGTCATAATGAATATAGTGTGTCAAAGCGGGCAGCCGGTGGCGCATCTTCTAGTATTTTCATAATTGAATGTTACCCCAGGCACAAATCCCTATAATTCAATTTTCTAGGAACTGCTCTGAACATATTCTTCAATGACATCCTTTGTAAATTGCGCCATCATATTTCCAATAGAAAATGTAAAGTATCCCAGAGCAAATAGGATAAATTCATTATATACATATGATTTTCTGAAAATAAAATTATATAGTGCAGTGCTGAGAAGAATGACCCAGAAAATACATGACGCAATTATTTTGGGAAGTGATACGGCCTCTGGAAAAAGTGTTTTATATGTTATAAATGGAATCAAGAAATAAAGGACATTGCTAAAAAGGGACACAATATTTAATGAACTATAGGAGTATGTCAAACATGTAATAATTATGAGAAACATGAGGGGGACATTCATGAGATTATTTAGAACCGGCATTACATGGGCGGGCATTTTTTCCTGAAAAGTATCAATCCGTTGATTCATAAACGCCTCCGCATCGGCAGTTTCGAGACCATTTCCTTTGATGAGGGCACTGACAAAATGTTGACAATTGTTGGCAAAAATGTCATATGCGTAGAACGAGCCATCTGCCGCCTTGACTCCGTTTTCGAAGAATTGGTGAATTGTAAGGGGGGCAGATGAAATGTCTTGTGTCAAGGGAACATTATAATACATATAGTCTGGGCTATTGTTGAATTTCATATATACATTGATTGTTTCACGACGTTCCACAAGAACATAATATTGATTTGATTCATCCTTGAATCCCAGTATGAGAACAATGTGGTATATTTCATTGAAATTCGCGTTCTTTTTACATTCATCCCATTTTCCAAAGGAGCCGAGTGATAGTAGCTTCTCATATATACTTTCAATAGGGCGTTTTCGTATTTGAATGCTATTTATAGTGCAGTTCCCGTATTTTTCAAAGAATTTCTTTACATGAGGAGTATATGGTATTGGCTGGGATGGATGTGACCCATTTGTTTTTATGTAACTTCTCGCTTTTTGAAGAAGCTGATTTAAAATGTAGACTTCCTGTTTGTGTGATTCATGCGCAATTTCAGGAAACGGAGATTTGATGTATTTTTCGAGTATGGCGCCGAAGAGTAATGTTATAGGGATGTTTCCATTCTTGGCGGAGAGGTATGTAAATAAAGAAGGGCCGACCATGTATATGAAGTCCTGAAGTGTAGACGGAAGCGATTCAATAAGTCCGTCGGTTTGCTTCATGTTTTCATATAATTTATAAGCAGCACCATATATGAATGATAATATATATGACTGCATTTCTCAGCGGATGTGAGAGATGATTCCTATAATTATAAACTGATTGAATTGACCATGGTCTAAACGAGGGCTGCACTATAGATATTAGTTTTATTGACTGTTTTAGTGGTGGATGCCTAATCATTGTGTATGTAAGGTCACGGTAATCGGACATAAGGAAGATCTGGATGAGTTCGAAGAACATCAGCTCTCCTTCCAACATTTTGTGCCAAGACCGGTAGAGGCGGAGGCGGATTGGTATACATGGAATGTTCAACATTGGGGAACAAAGTGGGAGGCATGGGATTACGAGTTGAAGGAGCGGGATGAGAATTTTCTTATTGTGGAATTTACAACGGCCTGGTCACCACCTATCGCCTTTTTTGAGGCTCTTCTCCAGCGCTATCCTCGGTGTTGGCTAAAATGCTCCTTCCATGAAGAGGGGGGAATGGCTGGTGTATGGATTGGTTTCATCAAAGATAAAAGCCCTCGTTCACAAAGTGAACTCGGTTTCATCAAAGAGGGGTCGGTGAAGAGTAAATATCTGCTCTGGTCGGAGCCTGAGCCACGCCTTACAACGGACGGTAAAATTTACATTGCGGATGAGGAGGAAGATGAGGAAGATGAGAATGAAGATATCAATTATGAAATGAAGACGATCGGTTAAGTAATCCCTATAGTGTAACACTATAGGGATTGACATTGATGAATTTACAAGGGGTTGTTATTCTTTTAGCTGAAGTGATTATGTCTTTTAGACAGAATCATCCCTCTGGAACATCAGCAAGTAAGCGTATTCAAAACCGACGGGCAAGAGGTCCTGGAATCCGACATATTTCCAGTGAGCTCGCTCGACGTCGGCAATGAGCGCCGGCAAGTTCGGCATGTAGAGGTCATGGCGCTGGCGGCGCACGACCCCACTGTCTTTGAAGGTGAGAGTCTCCTTGAACTCCGCCTTCACTGAGTTCTCATCGTCATCGAGGTCAAACTCGCCAACATAGTCCAGCTTATTGAACTTCACCTCACTCCGTTTCAGGCGCTTATCTGAATATTTCTGGAGACTAAAGATGAAGGGATTCGCGGAATCGAGCATCGGGTCAAACTTATACTTATTGACCACCTCCACCGCCAGTCGTGCACCTGGCTTCGTCCAGCCGTGTAAGTGGCGGAAGAAGAGCTCCTTATCGCGCATATAGTAGACAGTGAAATAGAAAACAGTAACATGGGTGAATTCCCCCAGCGAAGCTGCGTTTACATTATAGGCATCATCCTGTCGCCACTCCACCAGCGCCTTCACATCATCACCCAAGTCCTTATTTCCCTCCAGATTCTCTGCCGCCTTCCGTAACATTGGCCCTGATTGGTCGAGACCAACTACTGTGCCGGCACCCACCTTCGCGAATGCCTGGCATGCAATACCTGTTCCACAGCCGACATCTAGCACTTTCCAGTCGGCAGGGTTGGCATGTGGTTCCGTCGGCTTCTTCCACTCCTTGGCGCATAGGGCGACCTCTGCTGCCTGACGATTTGCACCAAGAGTGAGTTCATCATAAATTTCTGCGTAGGTGTCATCGTAGATGAGGGACGGTTCATAAATCCATGTATAGAGGGACTCATTTTTTTTCTCCTCTGAGGAGCCTTGGAAACCCTCTTTGGTCTCAGCACTATAGGAATTGATGCTCGCGTCGGTGGAGACGAGATAGACATAGTGGATACACACAAGAATAAAAAGAATGAGAATCACCCATTGAAAGGGCGTGAGCTCCGTGAACATAACTCACAATACCTATAATGTGGTTATGTTAATGTTTATGTGTAGTTGAGCGCTTATGATCCGCCGGTTTCGGTTTGGCGCGACATGTCCGTGCCCGCCGTGACGCGGAACAACCGGACCGCTTCGCCGCCAGTTCCAGGCAGAGTCCATGATATGTGGTCTCGCTCTTTCTCTGGAGGGCGCGGTCAAGGGCACAGCGCACACACCAGAGGGTTCGCTTTGCTGACCCGCGGCCACTGTAGTCCTTCTTACAATGACGCCGCCAGAGGCCGGTCCAGAGGGGAAAGGGGAGCACGGCCGGCAGCGCGTCCATGAAGCGGCGGAGGTGGCGAATTCGAGCCGCATTTCCCAGTAAGTTGTAGTGGTTGAGTTCCGCATCAGAGAGTTGTCCTTTACGCGCGGCCTCTAGCACATCCGCAGGAGTATCGGGCATCGGTTTTGACGGCGCAGACCCAGGGTAGTTGTCGGCAATGCTGAAGAGAAACTCCCAACCAGGGAAGACCGACTCCGTGCATCCACGCCCAAGTAATTCCCTATAGTGTGCCCTTACGGCCTCGTAGGGAGGATTCGGTGGGAGGTCTTGTCCTTGGGATTTTAGTTTCTCATTTACGCAATTATGAATTGTATAGAGCCATTTGCTCATGTGTGCGGAGTGTGTGGGGATGGGGTGTGCCTCATAATATTCTGTGAGACTCGCTCGGCAGAATTTACAAGGAAGGACATAGGGAAGTGATTCCCAGAAAGTGCGATTTATTTTACGACCCCTTGAGAGTGAATCTGCCTCCGCAATAAGGTGAAGGAGTTTCCATCCTGAAGGACCCCAGTATTTTGTATCCATTTTCTATGAGAGGGGGTATTACCTACCACCTTTTTCAAAAAAAGGTGTGCCAAAAACTATTGAATTATTCCTATAATGTATTCTTTGAAATTACACTATAGGGTATGTTCTTCTATTTCTTCTTTTTTGAAACATATAATGGCATTCTATATTGTTTTCTATTATGTAATATTGTATCGCATTTCTTCTTATAATCTCCACCTCCATCCTGTGTAATATCAATCTCGTATCTTATTTTATAATTCGCAATAGTCTCTCGTGATATTGCCCATTCTGTAAAATAAAGGGCAGTTTCAAGAAGTCTGAAGTGTTGTGTTGATGTTTTATTACATATTTTCTCAATAATATGGGATGTATATTCTTGTGTCCAAATTTCTTTTGGTTCGTGGGATGGAATTTCTTTCTCAAATAAATGACGGTTCTTCTTTAAAAACTGAATAATTCTCATAGTATCATTTATTGGAACTGCTCCACATTTTTCCTCATACCATCCTTTTTGACCCATAAGTAGACGACGCGTTGTAATATAGAATGGGTCTATTATAGAAGAATTAATATCTCGATTTATAATCGTTGTATCTTTTAACTCGACATATGTAATATTTTTATTATTATCAACTACATATTGTAATGCGGTTTTAATCATATGTGATGTTCCTTTATTGTTTTCAAAATTTTTGGCACAATCTTTGTAATAATTCACACTTGCCAAATATGCGGTTGTTTCACTTTTATTATTTGGAATATGTATTATTAAACATTCAATAATACCTTTATTTTGTTGTATAATATTAAAAACATTGTTGTGTTCACCATAATCCAAACGGACATTATAGCTATATCCTGGTGTAATTATTTTAAAATAATTTGCTGTGTTTTGATTATTATTCATAGCACCGTAATTTATATTTACATTATTCAAATTTTCATCTTCGAAGCCCATTAACGCTAAAATATTATTCTTTGATTTCTTACTTTTTCGGGTTCTATTCATTCTATCCTTATTTTATAAAATACTAATCCCTATAATGATACACTATAGGGATTAGTATTTTTGTTTCTGTTATTAGTTAGTATAACTAGCCGATTACTCGCCTACTACGATGCTCGTAATAGAGGTTAGTATAACTAACCAAAAACAGCCGCTCCGCGGCTGGTCTTGAGGCTAAAGAATTTAGCCGAAAACATTAATATCGAGTGGGCTGAGGTAAGGGCGGACCTGTTGGAGAGGCTGCTCCGTGGCGGTGCACTTCATCTTGGTTGGTGGGCACTCGGAGCGAGGGCAAGGCGCACATGGTGGGCATACTGTCGGCTCAGGGCACTTCACCTCAGGGCACCGAGGGCGCGGGCATGGCGGGCATTCACCGGATGGCTTCGCGCACTTGGAGCAGTCAAGAATGACCGGCTGTTGCTTGGGAATAGACGACTTGAGTACATACTTGCTGAGGTCAGGTACCGGTGGGCACTCCGTCTTCAGCATATACTTACTGAGGTCCGGTTGAGGAGGGCATGGGGGGATAGTGGACTTGAGCACATACTTAGTCATATCCACATCCTTACACGGCGGGCAGACCACATTCGCAATTTCACCACAGTTCGAGCAAGACGCCGATACTTCGAATCCCTCCGCGCTGCGCTTCATTACGAAAACACGGGCAATTACGAGCCCAATAAGAACGCCGACAATCAGCATAAAAGCATTATCTATAAACTGCGACGAACCAGCCATATCTACACTATAGGGATTATTTTCATTGTCCGTCTACTTTTATGGTTTTTTGGCTTAGCACCTTTGATGCCTAAATCCTTTTTCTAGAAAGGTCCTACGACTTCCAGCCAGCCCATGACTTTGGAGGACAGCCAGCAGATACTGGTAAACCGGGGTCCGTTGTCCCTTCGAGCCGTGAGCATACCATGGCGACATTTCCGCGCCATGAATAGTCGGCACTCACATCGGCGGGTTTCACACATCCGAAGGCGGCGGGGTCCATGCCGCGAGACTTAATCTGTTCACAAATCGACTCGGCCCGTCCCTTCCAGTCGAATCCACCCACAGCCGGTTCCTGTAGAATAATCCGTGTTCCATCGGCATTGAGACCACTAGGGCGACCACTATTAGATTCAAAGTTGTCGTTATTCGCGGACGAGGAACTATCACTATAAGGTAGTGTATTTGACTGGGTCATTTTGTTCCCCCCTACTGCCGCGTAGCCCGTATTACCCTCAGGTTCAACCGAAGCAGCGCCGGCCCACTTTCCAGCAGAGGCATTGGCATTCGCAATATCTAGGGCGCGCTGAGAGTCATACTTCATCTCCAAGGAGACATCTCCGCTCGCCTTCCAGCTCAGACCGTTGGTGATTTCGTCCATAAAAGAACGAACATTGTTCCCCAATTCAGCTAATGTAAGTTTATCCTTATAGTTCATGTCTGAGGGAAAGAGCTTCGCAAGAGCAGGTGGGAGACTCACATTACGAATAATGGTTCCAATGCTCTTATCAGTGTCGGCAAGTCGCTCCGAAACACCAGAAATATCCTCATACGCAATAGGGACCTGATTAGCGGTAATATTTCCCTTTTCGAGGTCAATAATGATATCCTCTACATCACGGCGAAGACGGTCAAGAACGGCAACACGCGCAAGAGTAATCGGGTCTGTTGCATTGGCCGTGCCGCTCTGAAGCTGCTTTAAGGCATCTTCGATTGCGTTCTTGAATGCCTTTAGTTGCGCGGTTGTTGCCGGTGTTCCGTCCACGGTTTCCTCTTCTTCTTGAATTTCTTCTACAGGTTCATCTGTCGCAAAATTCTCCACAACTTTTCCACTATAGGAATTTGCCCCAAGGAGCTCCGTTCCAGAATTGGCCTTATACTTGCGCGCCTCCTTCTGGAGATAACGAAGGTTGCTCATCATTTGCGCCAGCTCCTTTGTAGTAATTGTGCTCGGAATACCGGGATTCCGCTCGAGAACATCTGACTGTGTCTGGAGCTGTCCCATATCAGCACGCGCGGTCTGGAGGGGCAGCACGACTGTGGGGGAGCATTCGGACTCCAGGGCCGGTGCCTCGAAGCCGAAGAAGGCCTGGAATTGCTGAAGGGCGGAGAGGATGTTGATGTAGCGGGCAGGCTCCGTACCAGGATTACGATAAGGCATGGACGCCGCGCGGGTGGGTGTATATGTAGAGGAAGGAATGTCGCCCACCGCCTTGCTGGGGGGGATTGACCCCACGCCGAGCTGGGCCACCTCTGGCTGAACGGGGTCACGAACCAGGGTCTTGGGTGCGCATGATGCATGCGCCGATGGGTCATCCACTGTATAGGAAATGAAGGGTTCCTGAATACCGAACTTTTTCCGATAAACATAGATATATACAACAATCAGGAGTAAAACTCCAAAAAACATAATATAACCCTTCGACATAATTACCTACCCAAAAGACAGAAAAAACATAGATGTAATATAACATCCGATGTAAATTATAGGAAAGAATATATGTTAATTCCTATAATGTATTTCCCTCGGTTAAAACATTAGGGATGTTTTATGTTTTACATCCCATGTATGTTGACTCGACCATGTTTCTAGAGTTTACATGACCAACATGGGACCTCATCCTTATGGACATAGTCGCGGAGGTTGATGACATTGACCTTGGGGAACTTCTGGGCGAATTCACATCCCTGTTCGACGGCGGGTGTCTTCGTTGTCTTGGCAACATCTCCTGTAGTTCCGCATGTCTTGTCGATGGGCTTCTCGGTTGCCGCCTTTGTCTGCGGGGACACTGCAGCATCGTTGCCGAACTGGACAGTGCACTTTGCACTATAGGAACCACCTGACATCTCGGTCGGCTTCCCAGACGCGGATGGAGTGAGAATGGATGCGGCATTTGATGTGGATGTTCCAATTGTTTTGGTGGTGTCTTTGATGTCCGAGAGCAGAGACTTCGGTTCAGTCTTTGTTTCTTCGACATCAGATGTGGAACATACAACACCGTCCTTGTTTGCGTTGATGACGAAGGCATTAATCAACGCATTGTAACATTCCTTGGTGATAGTTCCAGTTGAACTGACAACACATACATTTGAAAGATCCGGTTGCATTTTAATTGCTTTGCCAATATCCATATGGGTGAGTGAACTATATCCGAGACCAAGACGCCGGTTCAGAACTGTAATAATATTTTCTGCCGAGCCTAGATTTATATTTTCAGGTGATGTAATTATACCAGTATTCAAATCTAATTTTTTGACGATTGCGTCAAAACATTCTGTTGGCATTTCATCCAGAAAATTGTTTTTTGGAACAGGACATATATTACTAATATCTGTTATGATTACAACAAGATCTTTTGATTCTAAACGCTTGTTATTCTTCAAGAAATAAAGATTATGGATTGCGTTTATCGTATTTTCATACGTTGAACTCGTAGGATACTTTGTAGCAAAACCCTCTAAGTAGGGTCCCGCCGGCGTAAAGAAATAATAGACGGCAGCGGCGACTACAATCAATAATACGAGCCATACAAGTATTTGTTTCAATTCTTGTTTCATCGGAACGAATCTATCTATTTCAGGCCCCGTAAAAATTGAATACACAGAAACAATCCCTATAGTCTATACCAAGTGAAAGCACTATAGGGGTTGATTCTCAGCGTCTAGATTAGAAGAATGCTTCTTCCCCTGTATCCGGACCTTCCAGCGCCGCAGCTGGGTGTCGACGAGGCGGGGCGTGGTTCATTCTGGGGACCGCTCGTGGCGGCAGCGGTGATTCTTCCGCCGGTTGATGAGTTCCCTGACGAGCTTCGGGACAGCGCGCACTTGATTCGTGACAGTAAGCGCGTGAGTGAGAAACGACGCGTGAAACTTTACGATGTTATTATGAAATGTGCTCTTGGAGTCGGCGTGGGGCGCGTAGAAGCGGAGACGGTGGATTCGCACAATGCCTTTTGGGCGAATTCACTTGCATTTAGGGAGGCGGTCGATGCCTGTCTAGAGGATTACGCACGACGCGAATCCAAGAATATCAACACCTATAGTGTAATTCTGGATGGACATCTTCCTCTTCCTGATACACGGGAGGGGGAGAGTTCCGTAAATGTGGAGGAGGGGGACGCAACTTATCTCCATGTGGCGGCGGCCTCCATCATTGCCAAAGTCTCACACGATAGGATTGTGGAGTCGTGGTGTGAATCCCATCCACGGGAAGCGGCAATCTACGGACTCGCATCCAATAAGGGCTACGGAACCGCGGCACATCGCAAGGCTATCCAACGGCACGGACCCCTGGCCGAACATCGACGCGCATATCTGAAGAAGACGGCACCGGCCCATGCACAGAGCAGAATTCAGATTGTTGATGATGAAGAAGATTGAAAATTGAATAATAGTCAATTTTCAATCAAAAAGAGGAGTATGAAACGACACAAGGCCAAACCAGACCAGGTCACTCCATATACTCAGTTTATAGATTGATTAAGAGGAATGAACACTAACATTCCTATAATGTAGCACTATAGGAATGTTTAGTCGGATTTATTAATAATTTTGACTCGCTTAATGCTTGCGGTTCATCTTGCGGGACTTGCGCTCAGTCTTGCGGGACTTGCGCTCGGCCTTACGGCTCTTGCGCATCATGTTCATGTTCTTGCGGGACTTGCGGTCCTTGCGCTCTGCCTTACGGCTCTTGCGATCCTTGCGCATATTCTTGCGAGTGGTGGCCATTTTGACTACTTATACCTGTATGTGAGATTTTTTCTGCGTTTCATCGGCGGTTAATTTCTGAACGCACTGCGTCTATCGCCTTCACCGTAAATGAAGCCGAATTGAAAGCCGCCTCCACCAAAGCCAGATCGAGTCCATATTGTTCTGCCTCGGATTCGGGTGGAGTAAAATGCCCCTGCCCCCCCTCCACAATACAGAGTTTCGCTTCACCATAGGGGGCATTCGCCCGTAGCCGCCGAATCCATTTAATCGCCTCGTAGGTATAGACTTGACTATCGTGTGCCGCCGTCCGTGCAAGGACGAAGACTCCAGGGCAAGACTGCGCCGCCGCCGCGGTGGCCGGGCTCGTCAAGCCGACATAGATGAAATCCGCCAGCGACTCCGCCGGATTCCCAAATTCCCCATATTCAATGCGGGTTAAAGGCAGCGACGGGTTTGTGGTAGTCTGTAAGACGTCGACATACGGGACTTCCGTATATACCCCACGGAAGAGTTCGCCCCCAGGATTGCGTGCCAACAGAGCTCCAACCAAATAACCGCCGGCGCTGCGACCATAAATACAAGATTGGCGCGGCCCTAATCCACATTCCTTTTGTGCTGCTCTAATAACCGCCTCCATGTCCTCGTGCGTCTTTTTACGCCCCCACCGCCGACCCGCTTGTGCCCAGGCCTTGTCGTGATCACCGCCCCCGCGAATGTAGCCCACCGCCACTGCCCAGCCCGCCTCCATCCACGGCCCCCAGCGCCGTTTCAACATACCCACATATGTCTGTAGAGCATACGCCCCATATCCCACTATAAGAAGTTTCGTTGGCTTCTTATTAGACGCTGACTTAGGCGCTGACGCTGACTTAGGCGCTGACGCTGACCGACTCTGTGCGAGTATGTAATGGACCTTCGTTCCGTCCGCCGACTCCGCCACAGCGCGCCGTACCAGGATTCCATTTCCAGCCACTGCCGCAGCCGGTCCCACGCGGGTTAGAGTCGCAACCGAGCCAGAGTGGAATGATACCCTATAGTGTAGACGCCGTGAGTCGGGCCTGAGCACCACTATAGGGAAATGCTTGGGTGTCTTCTCTCGTTCCACATAAGTGTCAGGTATAATTGAACCCGCTGGGATACTAAGAAGTTCTTTTGGTGGCTTTGTCTTGGAGAGATGCCATAAAATGTAGGACCCGTGATGTTTTGTAATGTAGAGACCGAGAGTTGGTGCCGCCCATTCTACACCATAGGAAGTGCCGTGGGGAGCCTGGACACCCGCGGGGATTGAGTTGGGGTCCTCTACTTTCTTGAAAGTTGGTGCCTCATACCACCGCCATTCCTGGCTGTCCTCTATGGCGGCATAGACCTGTCCTCCTGGCTTGCGAAAAACATAGCAATTCTCCCGTTCATTCTGGGAACGCACGACAATACGGCGCTCCTTTCCATCGGCAAGACTGAATTCGACTACCGCATAATTCCAGAGGCGATTTTTCACGAGGGTTGTATAAAGCCGGTCGCCATAAACACCGACTGATTCGCCAACCCCTTTTACCGACCATATAGGGCGCCGAGTGAGAGAACTATAGACAGTGAGTAAATATGTATGGTCGCCATTTCCAATGTCCTCTACCGTAATTACATACCCATGTGCGACCCAAATGTCATCGATGTTTTTCTTTGTATCAGCACTACCGCTTACATAGGCGCGACCGCTTACCCACCACCAAGAAACTGGCTTACGACCACGATGTTCAACATATACAATGTTGTCAACATTGTGAATCAGCGGTTCCTCTTCCTCAAATATCTTCCTATAGTTTTCACTATAGGTATCAGCTTGTGCTCTTACATGGGGATGTTTCGTCTCGAAATTCGCCAGAGCCGTCTCCTCGTCCTTTAGAGCACGCACCCACAGTGGACCGGCCATACGCTCAAGACCAGCGTCTGGGTCCGTCCAACAAGCATATTTTGTGTTTCGTTTTTCGGCTTCGGGTGTCGCCGACATTATACCTATTTTGCGCTCACATAAAGAAAGACTATGGGGTTACACTATAGGAATTATTTCTTTGGTGGTGTGTAATGGGTATTTCACATATTGCCCTTGTTGTCAATAAGAACAATAACTTCGGTCTCGCGAAGGATGCTGAGCTCCTGAAGGGGGCGTGGATTGGCTGGGGTCGAGCACATGGAATTCACGGACTGAAGGTGTCAGTGCTTGACCCGCGGGAGCCGCCGGTGGTCTGTGATGTTGTGGTGTTTCTGGAGGTGCCACATCCTGTGTGGTTCCCTTGGGCGAAGGTGCGGGTCCTAATGTTGAACGAAGAATGGTGGCTCGATGCGTGGAACGGATATGTACGGGATTTTGACCTGGTCCTATGTAAGACACGGGATGCGGCGGTGCGCCTGGCGGAGCGTGTTGGTTCTCTTCCAGAGCAGGCGCTCGTCCATTGGAAGGGGACAGTTGCGGCGGGGGAATTTGCGGCGGCTCTCGGCCCGCTGAAGGCAAAGGAGCGGTCGTGGAGCTGGTTCCTGGGTGGGTCGGCCAACAAGATTGCGGCGGCACGACGACTGCTCCCCCTGTGGCCGGCGACGGCGGCGCCGGTACGAGTGTATGCGGCGGCGGATTTTCTTTCTGATGAGGAGACGGCAGCGCTGCCTTCCAATGTGAAGGTGGTGGTGGGAGACTTGTCGCCGAAGCAGCACCGTGCCGCCGCGGCAAAGACACTCGGTCATGTGAACTGTTCGGTAGCGGAGTCGTTCGGCTATGCCGCTGCCGAATCGGTCGCCGCGGGTGCTTTTATGCTTCTCAATCGAATCAATACCTATAGTGAATACTATGGGGAATGTGGGCAGGCGGCGTGGCTGGATTTGAGCGGGTCTGATGCTGAGATTCAGGCTGCGGTCTTGGATGCAGATGTGCGACTTCAAGCGGCGGATGAGCGGACGGTGAAGGTGGAAATGGAACGCTTCCTTCAGGGTATGGAGCGACGCTGGAAGGATAGCTTCGAGGCCTTTGCGGACACCGTTGCTGGGAAAGTTGCTGCGGCTGGGGACTTAGGGGCTCGGCCGCCAATTCTGAAGGTGGACGATTGTCCGCCGGTTTCGGTGGTGATTCTTACACACAATCGCCCCAGTTTTGTAAAGAACTTTTTCCTACAGCTCATGTCTAGTGACTATTTATGGGACAAAATTGAAGTGGTTGTGGTAGATGACACACCCTCGGAGAAAAACTACGGACCTATGATTCTTGGCTTCCGTGACCGAATTGCTCCAATGGAACTGAACTATATTCCACTCGATAAGAAACATACTATAGGGGAAAAGCGAAACATTGGTGTGAAGTTTGCGAAGCATGACATTATTGCTTTTTGTGATGATGATGATTGTTATCCTATTACTTCGCTCCGTCGCCGTGTAGCGTGGCTGACCAAGACAAGTGAGCGGACCAAAGCCGTCGCCTGCACGGCGATTGCCTGTTATGACCTTCAGACTGGTGTCTCATTTATGAATGTTCCACCCTACAATCTACCTCTAGAGGAGCGGATCAGTGAAGCGACTCTCACATTTTACAAGAGCTTCTGGTCCGAGCGTCAGTTCCCATCCACGGACTCGGCGGAGGGCGAGGGATTCCTGAAGGGTCGTGCTGACGCCGTCCTGGAGCTCCCCCCACAGCAAATCATTGTGGCCTTCACGCACGGGAAAAATGCCAGCGGTCGCATTATCCCTCAGAAGGGACTGAAGCCGTCATGTGCCTGGGGATTTTCCAAGGAGGAACTCATTTTCTACCATGGACTTGCGGGTGTCGAGGTGGAAGAGGCAGGACGGAAGTAAAAAACCATAAGTAAATCCCTGTAGTGTAATCTTATAGAAAGCACAATAGGGTAACTCCATTATTTACATTGACTGTGCGAGTTGATAGCCAATGTAAATATGACATACAAGAATGAGTTCGCTGAAGAGGAGTGCCGGCGCATCCTTCGGTCCTTTCCAGAGGCGGATCATGGTGAGTTGGAACATGGCGAAGAGAAGGAGGGCAAAGATGTTTCCCACATGGTGGTCTTCAATCGGCTTTGCCTTTGCGGCATGAAAGAGGGTCTGGTCGTCGAGAAACTGGTCGAGGTCCATTTTGGTTTGAACTATAGGGATTGATTTGATGGAGGGGGTGAGGTTATTTGATAGATTGGAAGGAGCGGACGGGCCGATTCAATTTTTCGTCACTGACTGGCCGGTTTAGAGATGTTCAAGGGAACCTTCCTTTGGAACAAGGTGGAAATATTGATTATAGTCGGCATCGAGCATTGTCTTCTGTCTTTCAGTATAGGATGGGTCAATTAGAGGAATGACGCAATAGAGTGACGCTGGGTCCTCCATTTTTGAATAACACGGGTAAAAGTTACGATATGTTTTTGTGCCTTCATTTGTTCCATATGCGGTTGGGACCTTCGAAACCGCATTGAGAAGAGATACTTTTTCAGTTTTTGTATTGAGTGATGTGATGTAATATCCCCCTTGTTCTTTCGGAGTTCGGAATCGGCCCCCAAATACTTTTGTAATAATATTTTTCATAATTTCCAGAGTTTCGGCCGGCGTAGTCCCCTTGACAACACGATAGGTATTTGGGTCTACATTGTGGTTTCGGCGAATCACAGGGATCTCTCCTTTTGCTCGTTCGACTGCCTGGAGCATTGAGTTCGCACCTTGAAGGCGATTCACCTTATCCACTTTCCTATAGTGTGTAATAATGTCGTCCGCATTTTCTTGTTCGAGCCAATATGTAAAACTCCCAGGATATTGGGGGCACTGGGCAATAATACCGGCCCCTCTGCCGACTTTCTGGACGGCACTTGCGAGGTCATCGATTCGATTTCCAAGAATGAGATCCGTCCAAATGAGTCCTTCGAGGCCATCCGTCATACAGAATCCGTCTGGTCCTTCAATTGTTGTTACTCGACCCCAAGAGCGACGAGGGGCGTAATGAAAACCGAGGCCGCGGTCGACCTTACGACGACCAATAATGAAGATGGGTCGGTCGTGGAGACGATTCATTTTATAGATGTAGAAGAGGACTTGACCGAATCGCTTTCGGCGTGTCGTATATTTTTTCCCCGTTTTATTTGATGGCGTATAGAGAAGAATGCCGTATTGATTAAATGTGAGCGCATACCCCCCTTTTTCCACCATAGAAAGGGCGAATTTCTTCATGTCTTCGCTTTTCGAATTCGAATTGATAATTGTTTTACGATAATAGGGTTCGCCGTTCGCAAGGCGCAATGGTTTTTGAAAATGTTCATCCCACTTCTCGCTGATGAGTTTCTCCGCAATATTATTGTTTGAATCCTTGCGACGACATTCAAGAATATTGAGAACCGATTCAGGATGATGAATTGCGCGATAATCAACATCGTCTGGAATATCTACAGGGTAATGGTATGCGTTACAACATTCCTCATAATCATCTTCTAGAAGCGGGCCATCCGTTGCCGTTACAAAACCGGTGCGATAAATTGTTTTATTATCATCCTTCTGAATGAAATCAATATAGGCCATCTCTTGACCCCCAACCTTAAATTGTTTTTCACGATAGAGGGGATAAATCTTGTCCGCCTCATCCCAAATGATTCCTGCACACAGAGCCCCAGATTCATGGTGTTTAATATAATGGAGGAGTTTCATAAACTTCTCCATCTGCTTGTTATTTGCCAGAATGACAATAAGGGGCATATGGCGACTTCGATTGTATGCGTAGGCATCAATATAAATCTTAATCTCTTCGAGGGAAGTCTTATTATTACTTGAGAGTTCATAAATCTTCACTTTATATTTATCCTCGTATTTTTCGACGGCCTCATGGCCCTCCACTTTCTCAAAGCAATCAAAGAGACCATTTACCGACTGCTCTGAGAGCGTTTTATCGTTATCAACAATCAAGAAACTGACCACCCGTTTTTCCTTATGAATTGACCATTGCGCCATTTCACCGCCGGCGATTCGAAGCTTTCCCTTTTGTGTATTGAATAATACGAAGAATGTCTTCGGGTTTTCAATAAGCGGGAGAATAATTTTCTTCTTATAAGGGTCGGACAAATCGCAAATATTTGACCATTTCAACCCAGGTCTTGCACGATAGAGAATGATGTCGTCGGATGTCACCATCTTAATTACATAACCCGTCTCCTCGAGTTCTTGAAGTAATCTCCTATAGTGCCCGTATTCGAGGGATGATTCCGCAATAATTTCATAGAGACCTTCTACTGTCTCCGTATGCTCATTCTCCATTGAAGTCAGTGGTTGCTCCATCGTAGAATCAGGCCTAATCGATTTGATTAATCATATCGATTAGGCTTTAAACCGCCTCAATTTTTCTGCGGAGGCGCGAACTTTTCATACGCTGCCTTGAATGGTTCATAGTTGGAACCGAGAATGGCGAAGATGATTTTACGGAACCGGCCACTGTTTTCGGAAACGACTTTCTTGAAAAGCATCGCAACATGGGCGGGTGGACATCCAAAGGCGCCACATCCGAGAGCGGATAGGATGAGAACATCGTTTCCGTGTTTCGCGGCGACATACATGAGAAGACGGAGTTTCGTTTCCAGGATTTCTATGTCGCTCCGTTGGCGAATACGCCGACCATCATCTGTGAGGGTAGGTTTCCGCAGACCGGCTACCGCAATACAGTCCATCTTCTTTGGTGTAGGATACAACGCATAATCCACATCCCCTCCCCCACGGTAGAACTCCACACTAGCACTATAGGATGCGTGTATTGGGGGTGTTGGGTAGTGACGGCGGTGGAGGAACTTGTGGTAATTGCTTCGACGGAAGAGCTCCTCTTCTTGTGTATGGACTCCATTCTCGACACCGCCGCCTGGCTTGAATTCAGAGGCCATGTTGAGAAGGAGAGGTTTAGAACCTGGCTTCACTTCGGCCAGCGCCACCGCAATACAATCTGCCTGGACAAATTCTACTATAGTGTTTGCGTAGGGTCTAGGCTGGTCGGCGTAATCCACCGCACTAAATGAATTATATTGAGTGCTTTCTTGAAGCGGGTGCTGGCTATAATGATTCTTTGTTTCGAGCCATACTTGGCGCCGGCGTTCCTTTTCGTCCGCGCGATTCATATTGGAGTTCACTATATGAAATGTTCCGTATGGCGGCTCTAGGTGGTCCTGAAATTCTTTCTCTCCATCAAAGAATAGAAGGCATGTCCAAACAATCAATCCCCCCTTCCAAATACGCCGCCGCCTTCACATCCGCTCTCCATGAAGGCGACTACCGGCCAATTTCCGAAATAGCACACCATCTTTATCTGAAGAGTGGCCGACGAGGGTCCCTGGAGAAATACATACGGTATGATTTCCCAGAGGAAATTCGCAACATACAACTCCAGAATCCGTTACATAAAGAGGCGCTTGAACGATTTCTTGTCGAACTTTATAAGGCACCGGTGCGTGGACAAATAATCACCTACATATCCCACCAAATACATACCCTATGGTGAAAAAACTCGAGTCTACACTATAGGAATGTATGATTGATGTTCCATCGACTATGTGATTGTTTAACGTTTTGGAGACGCCATAAAATGGTGGAGAAACAGATGCCTATCATTCAGGCGGACATCGTGGATACAATGAATTATGAGTATGCTGAATTAGTGGAGAATATTTTTGGTCAGGTGACAGTGGAGCCTATTATTTACACGGAGGAAACACATACCCGTATTAAGTCTCTGCGTCATTCCATCAGTGAAGAGCTGGAGCGGCGTTTCTCTGGTGCCGGCGCTGGCGCCGGCTTGAATCCAGAGGAAAAACGGCGGTCCTGGCGTTTTCAGAGCATCGACTCTGAATACCGTCTCCAGCTTTTTCACGGCTACATTGATGATGCGGTAAAAGTGGAGCCGGTTCTCTTGCGCGACCCGTCCCTGAATCGTATTCTGACTCTCGACATTATAGAATAAACATCAAATGGTATTCCATCCGTCATTCCTATAGTGTAAGTGTATGGGTGCTCGTGGCGATGACCTGTCCTGGAACATCTGTTTTTTCCACATGCCGACATTGAGTATACACTATAGGAATATTCCGTTGGGATACTACCTTATGTGTATGGCTCTTACATAGAACCGCCCCCTGTTTAATGAGTTTTCCTCGTTCTTTACGGCTGAGACCGGCAGGAACACGGGCAATAACATGGGCAGAACTGATGCCCTCGACATGGAACCAGATGTCGTCTGGTTCCGCGGTGTCCAGGAGGGAATGATTTTCATGTTGATTTTGGCCGATGTTGTATGTAACATCGATGTTGGGAGCAATGTTGATGTGAACCGTTTTCATTTTCGGTTTGGCGGGAGGAGGATTATACAATATTCTAAACATATCTATGTTGTTTCAACATGGGTATGTTCAGTAGACTTCAATTTTTTCTGAGCTGGGGGTCTTCAATGTAGGGTGAAGAGATAGAGGAGCTGATTCAGGTCCGCTATCATTTCATCGCGAATATTGGCGAGGTCCGTGTCCGCCGGTTTCAAAGACCGGGTCAGTGGGCCGGCCAAATACTTGAGTGCCGCCTGAATACAGCGCACGGCACCCGCCTCGGTCATGTTCAGCAACTTGAAAGACGCCGCCTCGCCGGTGAGCCGTGGTCGTCCGTATTTACCCGCATAGACCTCCACATACTTATCAATATGTTCATCCAGTCGCTCCACCGCCTCGTCCGTCGCCTTGTGTCGTGAATAGGAACGCGTCTGCCAATGATAGAGCTTCACCTGATTGCGCAGTTGTAGGAAAAAATGGACTTGTGCTGCCGACATAATCAAGGGGTATATTTCTATAGTGTGAACTATAGAAATTATTATTTTGATTGCTTCTTGGCACGACGACGAGTGCGCCACCGCCGGCCGCCCGCCTGTTTCGAGATAGATGGAGTCGCCGCCGTCTCCATTACTGCTTTCAGTGTTCGCGGCCGACCACGGCACTTTTCCTCGAGCAGGGCGGGGTCGACCGATACACCGAGCAGTTCCAGAACAACACGGAATGCGGCCTGTTTCGCCAGGGGCGCAAGGGCCGCCTGTGTTGCATCGAGGCACTGAATCTCGGGCGCACGCAAGAGTCGCTGGATTTGTTGTATGTCGTCGAATGATGGAACGAGTGCGGGGTCGAAACGCTTGAAATCGACGCGCAGACCGAGGGGCGCCGCCTGTGCCTGGGCTGCCGTTTCGAGTTCAGCCACGACGCCATTGAAATTCTCCACCTGTGCCTTCAGGGTCTCCGTGAGCTGCGCCATCTGGTCGCGAATGAAGGCCGGTGCTGTCAAGCTGAAGAGCCAGAGCCAGGGACCCACAAGAAGCGATTTCCCCGCTTCGAAGAAATTGTCTTCCAGGGCGTCCTGTAAGTCAGGGGCAACGAATCCATAGACGAGACGGAAGATTTTCCCTATAGTGCCAGCATAGACCATTGTAGGACCAAGAACACCAAGTGCGGATAGGACACCATTCCGCCATTCGCCACGGGCGACCTCGAGAACCGCCGTCGCTACACTAAAGAGCATACGAAGAAAATCGCTCTCGAGGGGACCAAATGTTGCCATGAGTCGCAGACTCTCCAGGAAGGTGTTAAGAATGGGAAGAACAAGCCGAGGTGAGACAGGTATGCCGACTGGGAGATAGGGCGGAACGGGCCCAATCATATAGTCATTCTTCTTATCTTTTATGAATGCAACTGGCCCGAGCTCCTGGGCAAGCGCACGATTTCGCTCGTCGATGGTTTTAAGCCATTCTTTCGCCGATTCATAGGCGCTGTCAAGGCTGACAGACTGCGGGTCGAGCGGCTGTGCCGGTTGCACTATAGGGATTGTTTGGTATTTTTGGTTAGCATTAGCGCCGGCTTCAGCTGCTTCAGCAGCGCCTAGTTCAGCGTTAGCGCCGACTTCAGCTGCTTCGCCAGCACCGCCCCCCTGTGAAAAAGCGGCTGCTATTTGTGCGGCCTGCTCAGCGGACCAGAGTTTTTTTCCGTCATCTCCCTTCAGCTTTGCGACGGCCACCGCACCCCCACGCTTCGACGCCAAATAGGTGCGACTAGCAGTATCGAGAAATTTATAGACGCCACCTCGCAAATCCTCCAGACTTGAGCCGCTGATGGCCGCTTTCGCCTCTTGAATTGTCTCTTTTATATCTTCACGGGTATATATCGTCTCACCACCAGACAGAACTGGAGCTGTCATCTATTCTAGGAGAGATGTATTCCATATACGGGATATACTCACTCATATTAAAATAAAAAGGTCCATAAAAATCCAATCCTATAGTGCTATCCTTATGAATACACTATAGGATATATTCTTTATTGCGTATACTTAGGCGGAGCACATGGTGCATTCCTTGGCCTGTTCTTCTTCGTATTCACGGGCGAGTCGGTCCAGCATTTCCTTGCGGGTTTCCTTCTTAGGATTAGAAGCCGAAGCCGACGCATCAGCTGCCTTTGACTCCGCTGGCGCCGTCTTTGCCTGAACGGAGGCAAGAAGTTTGGGGTCCACTGTGAATTTCTGCGCCTGGACACCGGCCTTAGTTCGAAGGTAGTAGAGGCCGGTCTTGAGACCACGCTTCCAGGCGTAGAAGTGCATGGATGTGAGCTTGCTGTAGGTTGGGTCCGAGACGAAGAGATTCAAACTCTGGCTCTGACATACAAAGGCACCACGAGCAGAGGCCATGTCAATTAGGGTCTTCTGTTTCAGCTCCCAGGAGGTTTTGTATTTTTCCTTGAGAGCGGCGGGAATGACATCCAGTTGCTGAACGGAGCCGTTACAGGCAATAATCAGCTGTTTCATTTCCTCGGACCAGAGGCCAGCGGCGGTCAAGTCGGCGACCAAATGGCGATTCACTATAATGAATTCCCCTGCGAGTGTGCGACGGGTATAAATATTGGAAGTGAATGGTTCAATACATTCGTTGTAACCGAGGATTTGGCTGGTGGAGGCGGTCGGCATCGGCGCAATCAGGAGGCTGTTGGCGAGCGCGGTGGACGCTTTCTTGCGAAGTGTGGACCAGTCCAGAGTTTTGTCAGCTTCAGTGAGAGGGGTAACGCCCCACAGGTCTGGCTGGAGGAGACCTTGCGATGCGGGAGACCCAGGGAAGGAACTATAGGATTGTGTGACCAGGGCTTCCTGATGAGATGCCTCCACCGCCGCGTAATACATATGTTCAAAGATGCGCTGGTTCAGGTCAGCGGCGGCGGGCGATTCCCAGGGTAGGTCCATTAGAGCAAAGACATCGGCGAGACCCTGGACACCGAGGCCAACGGGACGATGGCGCATGTTGGAGGTACGGGTCTCTGGAATGGGATAGTAGTTAATGTCAATCACACGATTCAGGTTGCGCACGGCCACAGCGACGGCTGCGCGGAACTCGTCGTAGTTGAATGTGCGGGTTTTGGGGTCAACATAGGAGGGGAGGGCCATGGAGGCCAAATTACACACAGCGGTTTCATCATTGCTCGTAAATTCTGTGATTTCACAACACAAATTTGAGCTCTTAATCGTTCCCAGGTTCTTCTGATTACACTTCTGGTTCACGGCATCCTTATAGAGCAAATACGGTGTTCCAGTTTCAATCTGTGTATCCAGAATCTGGAACCAAAGCTTCTGTGCCTCTACGGTCTTCTTGCCGCGCCCCTCGGCTTCATAACGGGTGTAGAGCCGGTCGAACTCCTCGCCATAGACATCCGCCAGGCCAGGTGCCTCATCAGGGCAGAAGAGAGTCCAGGTGCCGCCCTCCTCCACACGCCGCATGAAGAGGTCAGGCATCCAGAGGGCGTAGAAGAGGTCGCGCGCCCGTTCTTCCTCAGCACCGCCGTTCAGTTTGAGTCGTAGGAAATCTTCCACATCTGCGTGCCATGGTTCCAAGTAGACGGCAAAGGAGCCGTTCCGTTTACCGCCGCCGTTGTGTGCGACACCGAGACCCACTACAGTGTAATCGTGGGGTGCTTCCACTTCAAAATCATAGAGAACGCCCGAGAATTCGGCATGGGAAATGGCTTTGATACGGCGCATGTAGAAACCGTTGTAGTAGTCAGCCTTGTCAATATTGGTGACAGCAGGGAAGGCAACATAGTCGCCAACTTGGAGAGTGCCGGCATCATTGTAGTCCAGTTTCGCCAGTTTACGAGCGAGCCGTTCATGGACATCCTGGAACTTCGCAGCACCGAGGCCAGGGACGGACAGTATGGGATGTTCAGGCGTTACCACAACCGGTCCCTGAGAACCCTCTATAGTGATACGCAATGTCTTTCCACTATAGGAATGCTTCAGTTGTTTATTGACGCGGACATAGGTGCCGGCGCTGGAAAGGAGGTAGTCCCCAGGCTGGACGAGGCAAATCTTATTGGGTCCTTTGCTTGTGTAGACAAGAGTATCGGCGCCGAAGCACTGGTCCACATAGCGGGCGGTGTTGTTGAAAACGCGGAGCATGGGGACGAGGCCATTGGACTTGCCATTTGTGCCGCGAATGATGGAACCCTTGGCTCGAATATTCGAAATGTGCATGCCGATTCCGCCGGCATGTTTGCTAATGGCCGCGCAGTCGCCGAGGGTCTTGTAAATGCCCTGAATTGAGTCACCGATTCCCATTAGGAAACAGGACGAGAGCTGTTGCCGCGGCGTTCCAGCGTTGAAGAGGGTAGGAGTGGCGTGAGTGAAGCGCTTGAGGCTCATCATGTCGTAGGTTTCAAAGGCGCGCTTGAGGTCAACCGAGCCCCAGAGGGCAAGGGCCACGCGCATCCAGAGGTGCTGCGGCCGTTCACGCACGACGCCTTCTGCGTTTTTAAGGAGATAGGATTTCTCCATGGTCTTGAAGCCGAAGTAGTCCAGGAGGAAGTCGCGTTCATAGTCAATGCGAGCATCAATGAGTCCCCCATGAGTTTCCACTATAGAGATGAGTTCGTCGCTGACATAGGAGAAGGGCTCGCCGTTGGGGGCACGCTGGTTTGCCAGCTCTTTCACAGTCGCCGAGAAGGAGGGGCTGGTATTCTTTTGGTGATTGCTGATGATGATGCGCGAGGCCACGACACCGTAGTCAGGGTTGCTCGTGGACAGGTTTGCTGCAATTTGTGCCGTTAGTTCATCGAGTTCGCTTGTGTGGACTCCATTGAAGAGCTGGGCGACAACCTTCTGGGCGAGTGCCGTAGAGTTGACATGGAGGCCGACCGATTGTTTGGCGATACGTTCGGTGATTTTATCGAAACTGACTGGTTCATGGGTGCCGTCACGCTTGACCACGTTCATGGATTCCATGCCTAGAGGGTCCATTTTTTGTCCGTTGGATTGTTTTGCGTTTCAGATGTGGAGGGGTTGAGAGTCAATTTTATGGGTGAGAGACTAAGAATAATCCCTATGGTGTAGCACTATAGGGGTTAGTTGATGCGATTGATTGGTTGGTTATTTATTAGTAATAATACACATTTGCGGAAAAAGCTGGATAAGATCCTGTTGGATTTCCAACGACCACCAATGTTGCTTGAAGGGTATCGCCGGTATTGAAACTCACGGAATGGAGTGTATCCGTTTTCACATGTTCACCAGCATTTAATGTTAAACTGAGAACGGAAGGGGGTGTATTATTTTTATATATGTGAAATGTAATGGATTGACCGACGGCCAATGTTTCCGTGTATGTAATGTTGATTTCAATAACGGTAGAAGGTTGGCTGAAAACAAGAGGAAATGTTTTTGTGGAATCAAATGGATTTGTGGATGCCTCATTTGTAAGAGAGTTTGCCGCAGCCGTTCCAGGAATGAGATAATAACGGCGATTTGCGGTGAGCGAATTAATAATCCCAAATTGGAATGAGGCTGGTGCCTGGGTGGGTTTAAAGGAATTACCGTTGGCGTCATTATTAAGGAGGTCGGTTGAGCCGATTAGAATTTCACCTGTTGTTCGGTTAATATCATGTGCGACTCCACTTGCGTCAGTAGTATTTCCACCGAGAGTAGATGTTTTTGCTTCAAATATGGCTGATGCGTTGGTTGTTTCCACGCCGATAATATTTAGTCCAGAGCCACGAGCATACACAACAATGTCTCGGACTGAGAACCGATTTGCCCCGCTTACAAGGATTCCTCGTGTGAGTCCTTTGCTACTGGAAATGACATTGATTGTGGAACGTTGAATGGCATTTGGAGTTGAATAGGTGGTAGATGATATACCTGCCGAACGGACACCAATGATTGTTGGTGAACCGGTTGCGGTGGAGGTTATTGTCCATATAGAATTACGCAATTTTCCAGTAATGGATGTACCAGACGGGAAATCTACACCAATGAGATTATAATTTCCAGAAGATGAGAGATTTGCTGTAAAATTTTCAGCACGGCAGTTCGCACCCATCGTAATGAGTGTCGTATCTGCGCTGACATTCAGCTTCTGAATAATGACTGCTTGTGGGGCGTCCCCAGTTAGCGAGACATTTGCGGGAATAACAATAGATTCATTATACACACCGGCATATACTTTCACATTTTGACCGGCGGAAGCGGCATTGAGAGCAGCCTGAATTGTTAAAAAAGGAAGCCGATATGGGTCAAGAGCAGCGGTTGCGTCGTTCCCATAGACAGAATCAACAGTGAGGGTATTTCCTGTTGGATTCGGAACACCTTGTGGGCCTTGTGGACCAATTGCTCCAGTTGGACCATTAGAGCCGGTAGAGCCAGTTGCCCCTGTTGGACCGGCAGGACCAGTTGGTCCCTGTGGGCTAACCGAATTTGTTATAATAGTGGTTCCACCCACCAATGTCTTTGCTCTTTGGAGTTGTAGTAAATCGGATGCAGAGCTCATCCCTCTAATATAATTTATAAAATAAATACATAAAACAATCCCTATAATGCTACACTATAGGGATTAGTTTGTAATGATTATTTTAGTTATTTTTCTATTTGGTCTTTTTTCGTTTGTAGTTGCGGAGAGATTTCCGCCGACACTTTATTTACGAGGGGCGCGATGAGTTCGGCGCAGTGCTGACAGGCGTTTCACTGACAGGCCCTTCACGGACCGTTTACTTTTACGATTATTTCGGCACTTACACTTTTTAGTATGGCGGTGCCGACGGCGGCCACCAGCTGGGGCGGTTGGTTCCTGGAATAGACGACGCCGAGTTCGACGATTATTATTGTTATTGTTATTATAACGATTTCCTCTTCTTCTCTTTAACGGGGTTGGGTTGTTATTCGATACATTGCTATTTGTAGAGTATACAGATTCCGCATTATTATTTTCACTTTCGTTTTCAAATTCCGCCAAGAATTCGTCATTTACCCCAACCTGGCTAAGCGCGTTGCCTTCCAATTCTGAAGCGGCGTTTGGGTCCGCGGTTCCAACACTTGCTGCGCCATTCGCGGCAGCTGCTTCCCAATTCTCGAACGCATTAAAACCAGGATAGCTTTCATTTTCACGAGGATAATTTTCTGGTTCCTCCCTATATTCAATTGTATAATAATCCATATACCGTTTTTTCTTATAAATAAGTCCATATGCCGCATAAATTATGCGTTTTCTCTCTTCACGTTGCGCAAAAAAACGATGTTTTTCACTGTCATAATGAATTTGATTCGGCGCATCAATTGCTGCGACTTCGTCGGCAAACTGCTGTTCAACCGCTTGAAGTTCTGCGTTTAATACTGGATTATTATTACGAGGATATGCCATTCTAATAATAAGGATTAATTATTTTCGGGACAGGCGACGGCTCTTCTTTGCCTTCTTTGCCTTAATTGTCTTTCGTCCACGCCGACACTTACACTTCTTGGTGTGACGATGCTTACGACGGCCGCCGTCTCCATTATAAACGCTCAGGCTATTTTCACCATCTTCCCCATTTTCACCATTTCGGCGGTCATTTACTGACAATGTTGCCTGGCTATTTATACTCATTCCGTTATTTTCAGCCGGCTCCTGAAGAAGTGCCTCTTCATTTATAGGAGGGATTTCAATTTGAAGACCAGGGTTCTGCATTCTAAAATATATCAATAATATATTTTCATAAGACCGATAAAACAATTCCTATAGTTCTACACTATAGGGAATATCTATGACCTGGTATTGTTATATACTCGCGAATGGGCAACGCACATACAACGGCTCCACGAATGACCCCCGTCGTCGCTTGCGCCAACACAATGGGGAGCTTAAAGGCGGTGCTCGCGCAACGAGCCGTGCTGGACCAGGATGGCGGGTCATTGCTCTCGTTGCCGGTTTCCCAGACCATGTGAACGCGCTACAATGTGAATGGCGAATCAAATGTCCCTCGGGTCGACCAGGGCGACGGGATGTCGCTTGGCTCGGTCCCGCAGGGCGAGTGAGAGGACTGGGGCATGTTCTTGGGCTCGACAGATGGACGGGACAAACAACAATTCCATGTGGTTCATTTCCACTCCATGTTTGGGTGGAAGAACGGTATGCTGGAGACTTGATTGCTGAAGGGATGTTACCGACCTATGTCAATGTCAATATTTTGCCGGCGCTGACATCCGATGTTTTGGCTGACATATGTTCCGCAGATGTTTCAAAATGTGAAACGGATCATGTCGAAACATCGGATGTTGACATCTGACATCTGACATCTGACATTGGATGAAAAACATGGGAATGTTGAGTTCAACATCGACATCGGACAATCCAAAATCACATTCCTATAGTGAAAAACATGGGACATTAGAGTTTCCAAACCCAAAGCAATACAATTTCGCTTTACACTATAGGGATTGAACTTACATAATGTTAGAATTACGTTCCATCATTGTCTTATATATACTTGCCGTCCTTCTGACGACAGTCTACATTCACTATCTCTACATCAACTGGCCGTCGGTGCGTGCGCGGATTGAGAGCACATGGGTGAGCCCTTTACTGGAGGAATCATTTGTTGGCTCCAGCCCTGAAAATCTCGCCCAAGTTCTCGCCACTGCCCCCGCACCCGATGCCGTTTCAGGTGTCGGTGCCGGCGTAACACTCACCCTTCCGCTCGGCGAACCGATTCAGCGCGGCGGTGGTCCCTACACACTCATTCAGGATGTGCCGTGCCTCAAGTCGGTCGAGCGCGTGGCCGCCGCGGAAAAGGGGCCGTGGTCCGAAGGCAGCGCCGGCAACGAGCCGAATGCCGCAGACTGTTATAAACACAATTACCAGGCATGTATGAATTCCGTTGGAGGATCCTATGCCCAGGTCACGAATAACTATACGCGCACGAATCCGGATTCATGCTCTTCACCGCTCCACGAGTTTTTGGGAAACTTCTATAAGACCGTCTAATTATTGTATTGACTCAAATGACAAATCCCTATAGTGTAATCATAAGGACCACATTATAGGAATGTATTATGTGTTTTTGGCACACCTTTTTCTAAAAAAGGTGCCTATAGTGTAAAAAATTGAAAAGCACTATAGGGTATTGTTTCTTGTTGTAAACCGCATTTATTCCTTATAAAATGCCGCCGCCGGTTCCTCCGCCTCCCTTTATTCTGTATAGTTTCCAGGCGCCGTTGCGTGAAGCGGTGGTAGTGGCACGACCTTCGAAAGTCGTCCGCACTCCCTATGTTGCGGACATTCAGTTTCCAGGAGAGGACACCATCTATCAGGCACATGCTCCCAGCCTCGGATGTTCTGGTCTCGTGGATGTCGGTTCCCATGTGTATGTATTTGGGAAGGAACCAAAGGAAGGGGGTGCAAAAACGACACATACAGTTTTCGGCACATCCGTTCACGGGGGATTTCGTGTGGGTGTGAATCCGATGGTGGCGAATCGAATGGTGAAGGCGATTCTCGAGACCGGCATTACAGAGGAATGGCGAACTCTTGGTGGTGGCGTGGCCTCAATTCAGATGGAGGTCGTCGCCGGCGATTCACGAGTGGACATGTGTGTGACTCATAAAGATGAGTCAAAAACATGGGTGGAAGTGAAAAATGTCCCGTTGTCACACTATAGGAATGATGTGAAGGGATGTGCCGATTACAGGGCCGCCGCTGCCCAGCCTCCTCCCGCCGGTGTCGCTCTCAGCGAAAAAATCGCGCTCTTTCCTGACGGCTACCGAAAGAAGAAGGACGACGCCGTCTCGCCGCGGGCGACGAAACATCTCGAAAATCTGGCTGCCTTGGTGCGCGGTGGGGGGAGAGCCTATTGTGTCTTTCTATGTCAGCGCATCGACGCCGTCCACTTTGAGCCTGCCGCACTCGACGCGGTCTACACCGCCGCCTTTAAGTCCGCCGTAGCCGCTGGCGTGGAGGCGCGGTGCTATGTTGTTGCCTGGAAGGAGGGGTTCACCGCTGCGTCATTTTACAAGGAGATTCCTGTTATTCTCCGCGACTAATCTTCGCTATCATCCTGAATCTCGAGGGTCGGTGGCTCCATTGTATCCACCTTCCGCTTTTTCCGCGGATTCGCTGCCGGCGCAACCCAGGTGCCGGCCCGCGCAGACTCCACATCCGCCCAAAACGCATTCACAGTCGGCTGTATAGATGCCCACCATGCGCGGTCTCGTGGGACGGTCTCCAAATAATATTCCTCCAGGACCCACGGAATTAACTCATAGACTCTCTCGTTCGCATCGAATGCCGTTTCGAGTGTCGCCTTCCAAGCCGACCCATCAACAGCAAATGGACTGTATTCATAACGGTCCAACATGCCGTCTTTCATAATCAGTGCGATCCAACCCCTATAGTGCTTCCCATTGCTCTCTAGACCGCTCTTCTCTTCCGCAATACCAGGGTGCCGTTCCGTCATTTTACCCTTATATGGACTATAGAATTTCATCTCGCAATAATCACATGCGTCAATGTCGGCGACCTCCATTTGGACTTGCATCTGCATCAAATATTCTTTCGGAACTTTCTGGAGAAGTTTCCGCGTTGGCGGTGCCTTGTATTCTACCAATCGACCGAGCCGTTCCGCCGTCTCAGGTGCCGTTTCCACTACGAGACCATCAGGACTCGCCGCCAAGTTATCCAGCGTTCCATGATAAAGTCGTCCCACATCCGTCACCACGCTCTTTGTCAGATCCATATATATAGCGCGAACCACCGGTTCGAAACGAATTCCCCAATCGAAAGGACCCGTCTCCTCTATAGTGCATACCAGTCGATTTGAGCGTGGTGACGGTTGTGTAAGACCCGCTTTTTCCAGAACGAGTTGACCGCGTATGTATGGTGATGCGAAGAGTTGGGAAAACTGACTGCCAGTTAAGTATTTCAATCCCTCGGCATACCATTGTTCTGTTCGTTGTGCAACTTGGGGTCGTTCCAAAATTGAACGAATTTTTTGTTGAATTGTGGAGAAATCAGAGCAGAGCACTATAGGATTGGTGTTCGTTGGTTCCGTCTCATCGACATCCATTCTCTGAATTCCAGTGGTCAATTCATCGAGACGGACACTGAATTCATCGATTGTATTCGCCATTTCGACATAGAGACGACATACCATACCCACATCCTCCGCCGGTAAATAGGGGACGACACCCTCCCACCATGTTTCTTCCCATTCAAGCGGTGGTGTTTCATGAAGAAACTGCGAAATAAATGCCGCATAGTTATGCGCTTCAGCCGAAGAATTATTCATCATCAGAAAACGATAAGATTTATTCCTGTTACATAATTCTTATCATGTATCAATTTAGGCGGTTTCCTCTCCTGGAGCTGACGCACCCACCTCAATTTTCTCTGCCGCACGGCGACGAACGGTGATTCCACCCGCCTTCTTCTCCAGAATCTTGAAAACCGCCGCTCCGTCCGCCCCGCGGTGCATGACGAGACCCTTTACTTCACTTATACGCTGGGCATCCTGGTCGTATGTCACATTGTTTTTGCTGTTGAGTAACTTACGGTCATGCGCCTTCACAAGTAGGTTATAAAGTCGTTCCTTTTCTTCCGCATTATAGGAAGAACGCGTTGACTCCTCCTCGGCAAATTTGCGCAGACGATTGAGCCGAAGTCCATGTTCGAGTCGATGCCACGGCCGACGATACGCGGTATCGGCCTGCGCATTTAAGAAACTAAGAAAATTGTTCTGTTTTTCCACATTTTCGGCGCTCGCAGGACCAGTATTCGACTCCGAGCCTGCTTCCCCACGGCGTTTTAGAGTGCGACCACGAAATCCATTTCCTCCATTATTCATTTGTATGTCACAGGCGACCCTATTCCTATAGTGTAAAACGCGGGGAATCTTTAGACCTAGCACGAAATGCCTAAAGCGCAGCACTAAAGAATTCGGCACATGTGAGGGGCCCAATCTTTTCCTGAGATGCGCAGACCCAGAAACCGAGAGCCTCCTTCTTTGTCCCAGCATGGCATGGAAGATAGTATGTCTTCCATGCACTTACGCCTGGATCGGTGCGCTCTTCTGCCGAGAGTGAATTGAACTGAGCATATGAATCAAGAGATGTAGTCTCGGTGTTGACCCAAAGAATATGAACTATAGGGGTGATGCTTTGGGTCTTGGTGAATGTGAGCCCCTGTGATTCGAGATGACTTCGATACCATGATGCGGCGTCATCGGATGAAAGTGGACAGACTTCCTGAAGCGGCTGACCGGTCCCTTCTACGAGGACATGGATTTTATAGAGGTCAAGGGGGCCAATAATTCCATGAAAATGGCGAGGCGGTTCCACGGCGACAACATAGAATGTCTGTTTTTCATTTACATGGGAGAAGGAGAGGACATCCTCTGATACTTTTGATTTTTGTTTCTTTTCGGCCTTCGGCTTCGATTCAGCTTTCGGCTTCGGCTCCGCCCCAGCCTTTGTTGATGCGCCACTCCGCTTCATTTTCTCTTCTTCGAACTATAATAGATGGAGTCTGTTCCGTTTAGGTCCGGCCCCGCACCGTGGGCCTGTCAAAATATGAGTCTACGCAGTCGCCGAGAAAAACCGATTGAAGATACGACAAACGCCCGTGGGTATGAGCGCTGGCGTGGCTCGGTGCCGCAGCCGATTGAGGGACTCGTCGGCAGACCTGATGTCAATGATACGCCGCCTTTTTTTGACAGAAAGCCGACTCAGACGCGTGTCGACGCAGTTCATCGTTGGACCCAGTCCCAGCCATTTGTTGTGGACCCCGCTGTACCCGTTCAGAAGAATCCCTATTTCACCGAATACGATATTGCGTCGGACCCGCGCAATGTAGGTCGCGAACTCCGTGGTGTCGTTTCTGAGCCATCACCGAATCGCGGAGTAGCCGTCAATAATGGTGTTCTGGAACGGGCCGTTCAGAGCCGCTACATGCCTGAATCCGAGGCGGCGGTGCCGATGGAAAAAATGCTCGAATCATACAATAAGCTACGGCCGGCGCTGAATGATATGACTGCGAAGTTTCGTTGACGGAGTCAACCCAACTGAGCGGGTGAATACCCGCGAAATTCCGCTAACTCCGTTAGCTCAACTGAACGGGTATTCACCCGTGAAGTTCCGCTAACGGAGTCATAACAATATTACTAAGATAATCCCTATAGTGTAGTTCCTGGATTTACACTATAGGTGTGTGATTTATTGACGACGGCCACGAGTCTTACGCTTGAGACCACGAGTCTTGCGTTGGCCGCGTTTCCGCCCACCTTGTTGTTGCGGTCCCTGTCTTTGCCCTTCGAACATATGGGCAAAACGGCCACGAGTGCGATACACTTCTTTGAGTTGATTGAATATTAACTCAATTTCCCCAATGGACATATTATTTAGAAGTTCCATATAGATTTGACGAAAATTACGGGCACGCAGCCGTTCTAAGAAATCGGACTGGAATTCTCCCTGAAGACGATTTACAAGTTCATCTGCCTCATCCGCTTTCACTTGTGCATACCACGACATAAAATCGCTCACAACTTTTTCTTTATCCATTTTCCTATCATTCTACGAGATTTTTAATCAAATGTGATTGTCACTTCCACATCGTGCTTGTGGAGCATCTTCATGCTGGCGGGGACCTTTTCGCTTCGCCGGCGACGGCTGGAGGCACCGGATGAGGCAGTCGCAGTTGTTCCAGTAGAACAGGAACTGGCCGCAGAGACGGTGGATGCATCTGACCCCGTGGACGACTGTGACCCATTCTGTTTCCGTGCCTCCTTCTCCTCCTTGCGAATCTCCTCAACATGCGCGCCAATGTAATCCAGAATGCCCTTTTCATGTGCCCAACGGAAGAAATTCATTTGCCCGACGGTGGTAAGAAAATCGTCCACGCCCTCGCACTGGAAGATAATACGATCATGACGACAAAAGGGGTCGAACAGTTTCTTGCTGTATGCCTTCGTCTGACTCTTATAGTTCAGATACACAAGGAATTCCTGGCCATCCAACATATACGCCGTATTATGCTTCTTTGCGTAATTGGTCACAAAGACATCAATAAGACGCAAGCTATATTCACCATTTCCCTGCATCGTATCCACGAGCTTCTTGAGAACCGCCTTATCCTTAATCCCGTTGTAATACTTGACGAGACTCATGACAAGCAGTTCTCGCCGACATGGGATGTGTTTGCGTCGTGTCTGGTGAAGACCCTCCCCACCGGTCTCAAGAATGTAGGGCGCCTCGTCCGCATTTTCAATATCAGGAATTAATGTGAGAGACATATATAACCAAATTCTATCCATAGAATCCGGTTTTATTTTAGACCCTTTTTTGGACATTATAGGGATTTTCTTGGTTTACTTTCTAGTACCCTTCAGGTAGATATGGCGACCGCAAGTGTATTGCCGGATGTAGCCGCTCGTATTACCCCGCAAATGGGAGGTGGCGATGCAACACAGAGTATGCTGCCGAATGTGGGTGACCCCAGCATAATCGCACGACAGCTCGGCGGCAAGCCCCTGAAAATGAAACCTGCTCGTCGCACACGAAGCAAGAAGCAACGCGGCGGGGAACAGATAACTGAAGAGCAAAAACAATTCGCAAAGTTATTTGGGAAAAAAGTGCTATCAACTAAAAGAGAAAAAGACGAAAATTTTACGGATGACGAAATAAATTTAATAAGAAAATATATTCTCGATGAAGAATTTATTAATTCGATTTATAAAAATATTAAAAGTGCAAAAGAAAATGAATGGGTAAAACCAATTTATGATAATATAAATAAGTTGCTTGATTCTTTTATAAAAATTCTGAAATCAATATTTTATACAGATAAATCTTTTACTACATTAAATGATGATAGTCAAATTCCTGGAAAGTTAAGAACTTTAATTAAAGTTCCAAGTGTTGTCGAATTGAATAACGGTGCGTATATTATTTTACTTAATAATTTTTTTGAAACTGGTATTATAACAAAAGAAGCGCTTATAATGTTAAAGACGATTGCAAATACGACGAAAACACCAACACAAATAAAATCAACTGAATTCGGTGAATATATTGATAAACTTAATAACAAAATTGCGGAACTTAAGTTAACAACTACCGTCTCAGATGCACCAGGGGCTGTCCCAGCCGCGCAAGAACCATCTGAAACCACCGCAACAGAAACCAAGAGCAACACCCCTATAGTTTCAACCGAGGATATATGTTATGAAAAACTCCGTGAAGAGATGAAGGCGAATCCGGATTTTACATCGATTATTGAGAATCTTATGAGCAAAACACCTGGCGACTTGAAGGACCTTCTCTATAGCCCAACACATGCGGATGTCCGTAAGATTTTGCGTGAGATGATTACACTAAAGGTAGAGCAATTTAAGACTGCTCTGAGTGAGGCTCGCCGTGAAAAAACGGGAGTCAATGTTGGAACGAAGGGGAATGTAATGGCGCTAAACACAGAAACGAAAACTGAAACTCCTGAGGTGGCCAAGACTGAAGCCGAAGCAGTGGCCAAGGCTGACGCCGAAGCAGTGGCCAAGGCTGATGCCGAAGCAGTGGCCAAGGCTGATGCCGAAGCAGTGGCCAAGGCTGATGCCGAAGCAGTGGCCAAGCCTGAACCAAAGACTGAACCCAAAGAAATGAACTATAGGGATACTTATGCGGGTCGTTATTCAGATTATTTCGAGGACCAGACAAAAGCGCTATGTGGCCTTCATTCCCTCAACAATCTCTTTATTGAAGAGCGCGAGCAAAGCCTCATTCCAGTAAAAGGTGAAACAAAACAGGCATTTACAGAAGAAGATATGAAAAAGTTGTGTAATGATTTACAGGAAGCAGCAAATAAAATAGAAGAGGGAACAAATTATGATTGTAATCATCCAGCCGGCTATTATAATGTGGAAGTTCTCACCCGCGCAATCGATTCAATTCCAGGAAAGCCATATGAAACAGTCCAACAGAGCATTTCCTCCGCCGAACAAGCTGAAGAAATTCGCTCTAAAGTGGGTGCTCTAATATCAAGACTGGTTGAAGAAATAATCCCTATAGTGTCAACCAATGCGGATAAATATGGTATTATAGGATTTGAAAATTTGGAACAAGTTTTACGAGAAGATATTAATAGTATATTTAATGATAGTAATCTAGATTTAACTGAAAGTAAAATCCAAAATGAGAACTATAGGGAATTGCTTCGTGCGAAGTATTTGGATTCTACCGAACTCGCCGCTCTAGGTGCACGTTATCAAGAATTACAACGAAGTATTATGAATCCTCGTGAAAATGTGAAAACCCTAATGCGTGAAATTATAGAAGATGATTCTTTTATTGGTGCTATTATTGGTAATGGCGCACATTATATTGCGGTCCGTAAAATAGGCCCTTATATTCTCGAAGTTCGTAATAGTATGAATAAGACAGATAAGATTGAACGCCTCATCTGCGAAGGAATGACTGGGGCGGAGTGTCCCAATAAGGATGCCTATTTGGAATCTGTAATGAATCGTCTATTTGATAATTATAAGGGGAAAGGTATTATGACTTATACAGATAAAACAGGGGAAAAACAAACCTACGAAGGAGACAAATATGTTCTTCTTGGTGTTCGTAAAACGGGCGCTTCAGCCAACAAAGTAACCCCTATAGTGGAATCCAAGGAAAACACTGCCTCGCGCAGCGAGAATGGTCTATTGAGACCAGCAGGGACTATTAATAGTGAAATTGTCACTACTAATAAAATGAGTTCCATTTTCCCAAAAGGAGAACCATTACCACCAATTCAAGAAGTAAATGAAAGTAAAAATTCCAATAACGAAAACAATAAACCCATTTCAAAAGGCGGGGCGAAAACTCGAAATCATCGTAAAGGAATTCGTGTAAAAAATACGAAGCGCCGTCAGGGTAAGAATTAGGTGCTTGTAACAATATGAAGTAGATATTCTTGTTCATATTGTTGATAAAATAATTATGAATGATGAAAAACCTCCTGAATCCAGCTGTATTTCTCATCCAAGGCGAGTGCGAAGCCGAGCCGCAGCGCTGATTCCTCCATCTTTGACCGACTCACCTTCGTCTTTAGTGTTTCCAGAATGGATGCATTATAGGAAATTGCTCGGTTGGCGAACTCGGTGGGGGAGACCGCTAGTTCCACTTTGCCGAGCGATTCATAGAGTTTCTTGACTGACATATAAGGTCGCACCGTCCTTTCGCCGCGACGAAGGAGCGGCATCTTCAGGATTTTCGTCAGGGGAGCATAGGCTTCCTCTAGGGCAACGACATAGGGATGTATTTCAAGTCTACAGTCCTGAAGAGGAATGGCCTTCGTATTATTTATCTTCTGAAACTCGGCAATCACATCAGATTCCGTTTTACATAGGATGTGACGAACAAGAATCTGGAAGTCCTGGAAAGATGTATCAAGAACGGCGGCATGGCATACACGAACCCTATGTTGACCATCAATGATTCGGTATACAAGATCACCAGTTTCTTCATCCGCGTAACTTGCGATAGTATATGTATTTTTATCTAGGCTCTGGATATTCCCTCGCACCGTTTCTTTGATGTGGGCAACATGGTCTCGGTCCACAGTACGATTCCCTTCCCATGTTTCAATTCGCATCAACTCACTCATCCGCATCTTCTTCAGGATGGAGCCATCACTATATGTGAAGAGGTTCGTGGGCGGCGGTGGAGGCGCTTGGTTCATTTTTGGTGAGAGTATACAACTAATTAAGAATTGTAAGAAGAGTTTATATAGGAACACGACATAATCCAATCCCTATAGTGTTTACTGTGGCTTTCACTATAGGGATTATTCATTTATATCCCATGCCGTCATATTTACATCCTCTAGTACTATATGTTCACCATAGGATGGTTTATAAACATATGGTCGCCGAAACTCTTTTTTCTCTATTTTCCCATCTTTTGACCAAGTAATGTCATGTCCGTCTGGTTGACCTGATTTATAATTCATTTGGTCTCGGAGTTGCCCATTGTCATGCCAATGAAGATATATGCCAGCCTTGCCCGATTTATTATAATCAATACGCATTATCGAACCATTATCCGTCCATCTTTGAAAGTCTATTACACATTTCCCACGGCCGTTATATTCTTGTCTTTCTAACATGCCTTTACGATTCCAGTAATAAGTGACTCCTCTTTCAAATCCATCCACATAGAACGAGCGCGACGCAAGAGCTCGATTTCTGTGCCATGTATAGCAAAATCCGTTGCGTCTGCCTTTTTCATAGTTACATTCCAAAGAGAGTCGCTTATTTGAATGCCATTCTTGATATAATCCCTCAATCCGCCCGTCTATATAATTACAGCGTGTTCTCACGGTTCCGTAATCGTCTTTTTCTTCATAAAGACCATGTATTTTCCCATTCTCATCACGGGCACAAAATTTTTTAAACCGTTCATTGAAACTAGACTGATGTGCCCAACTACTGTCACAACTTGAATCAGTGTCGCAACTGATGTATGTGTAGAAGCTTCTGACCGAATCAGAGTCAGAATCCGAATCCGAATCACTCATTTTTAAATATACAGGTTCATCCATTCTTAGACCCTTCATTAAGTTCAAATCCAAACCAATTCCTATAGTGTAGCACTATAGGAATTGCTTAATTTGTTATTATTGGATGGCATATGTCTAGCGACGGCCTGCGGTGCGACATGCAAGGTCAAGGAAGAAGATTAGGCCGAGACCAGACATGACAAAGAGAAGTGTTTCTGTCTGGGCATTCGGACCCGCCGCGCCGGCGCCACCGTTGGCCTCCATGGCATCGAGACGGCGATAAATTGCGTCCATCTTCTTTATCAATTCCAGGCGCTCGGTGGCAGGCACATCGCGTGTTGCGGCAGTAGTTTCGCGAGTGGATTCAGGGATGAGGTATGATTTTTCGAACTGGCTGCTCCAGAGACCCTTATCCTTATTCTTCCACGATAGGAGTGACGGTTCGGCGTTCCACTGGTCGGCGGGGTCAGCGTTCGCGCCTCCTCGAATGGGAGCAAGGAAATCCCCGCGCTTGGCGAGTGGTTGACCCTTGGTCTGAAGGGGGGCGCCGGCCGCCTTGTCAAATCCTTTTGTATTAAAAGAGGCGGTATAGTCCGCCTTATTGAAATTATAGGTGTCCTCATCGTCGATGTAGTCAATAAACGGGGCAAGGTCGACCGACTTCCCTTTTGTCGTGGATGGTGCGGCTGCTCCCGCTGGGTCAGCGCCAAAATAGGCTGGGACTTCACTCGCCAGACCGTTATCAACACGACGAGCCATATTCTGAATTGCCGGCAGACTCGTCAGGAGATTATCCTGAAAGTCGTTCGTCAAAGAGGCAATGTTTTTGGGAGCCGCCGCCGCACCTCCTTCCACCGCCGCGCCGAGCGTATGTACCGCCGAATTCTCGGGAACCGGCTCGAATGCCTCCTCTTCACTGCGACTGCTGTTGCCGAGCAGGGAGAAACCGCTCTTATAGTATTTTTCTAAGTCTGCCCGACCGGCGGCAGCCCGTTTTCGTTCACCCTTTCGTGACGCCACAGCCGTTGTTTCAGGGCGCGTGCAGCCGGCGCCGGCAGAGGGGGCCTTGCGACCTCCACGCTTTCCTGCTTTGGTTGCGGCCTCCAGCTCTGCCGATTCGCCGGCCCAGCCACCAACAAAGTCCGTGGCGAATGCGTCTTCTAAACTGCACCCATCCAGGTCCATATTCCTAATCTAAACCATAGGAATAATTCCTATAATGAAACAGTAGGAAACCGCCGTCGGTCATGCAATTTAATCCACCGCCCATGGCAAATTATAGTTCCCCCAGTGCGGAAGCAGCACGAAATGCCAACTACTTTGCGCTCGGAGGTCTCATTGTTGGCATCGTCTATTATCAACATATCCCCTTTCAGGTCGCCGATTTCTTTAAGTCCCTCGTCGGTCGTGTAGTTGCTTTTCTGATTCTTCTGGTGGCGACGGAGTTTGGTGGTCTCTATCACGGTGTTCTTTGGGCGATTCTCTTCCTTCTGTTTCAGGTTCGGAAGACCAATATAGAGAATTTTATTAGCGGTTATCCATTTATTCTCTATAATGAGGGGCGTAAGATGAAACATTTAGTGCCCGAAATGGAGGGAGACAATCGGTGGTTCGTGGAACGGAGCCTGGGGGAGACCCCGCATATGATTGAGGAGACGGAGGTGCGGACCTATGCGGTGGACGATGATACGAATTATGGGTTCAAGCATCACTGAAAGTGATGCGTAGTGCCGAGGGCTTTGCCCGAGGCTCAAGCACCATTAGGTGGTGTTTTTGCCGAGGGCTTTGCCCGAGGCTCAAGCACCATTGAAAATGAGATTCTAAGATTAGAGATACATGCCTAATAATTTAGTAGCCCTTGCGATTGCAATTCTATTTTATTATACTCTCATGCACTCTACTGTATTGGATAAAGAATACCATCACGCTCTTGTCCATCTTTATACATATCCTCTTTTTCGTTTTGCCTTGCTAGGATTGCTCTTATGGGCATTCTCATGGTCTAACACTATAGGGATTGCTCTTGGGTTGGTGGTTATGTTTTACTACGCAGATGTCGGTTACTTTGGCACCGGCAATAAAGCGGTCTAGGCCGAGAAAACATTCGCCACACCCAATGTAGGAATCGAACCAATCCCTATAATGCAAGCTACCCAGCCCCAACTAACCGGTGGTTCGGCTGCTATTGTGCCGAGTCCATTCGATAGCTTCGTGATGGCCGTGAATGCGAATCCTTATTTTATTGGGATGATGATGCTCGCACTGAATCTCGGCGGTCGTTTCATTGGTCTCGAACTCACCCGTTCGCAGGAGGCATTTCTCCAGAATGTGTGGGTCCGCCGTCTTCTCATCTTCGTCGTCCTTTTTATGGGCACCCGCAACATACTTGTTGCCTTCTGGCTCTGGTTGGCTGTCATCTTCCTGCTCGGCTATGTCCTCAATGAGAATAGTTCGATGTGTATTTTCGGTACCGGTCTACCTGGTTCCAAGTGTGGCGGAGCATCAGGTGAAGGGTTCCAGGGTCCTGCTCTGACCCCTGAAGAGAGCCAGGTTTACAGTATACTAAAGGCAAAGGTCGAAAAGGGCCAGGGTCAGGCCCAGACCGGTGACACTAAACAGGGTTCAGCTCTACCCACCGCACCGACACAAGGCGCAACCGCTCAGCCTACACAGGCCACCGCTCAGCCGACACCAGCAACCGATTCGCCAAAAGATGATAGTTTCGTCGACACATACCTCCAAGAAATGAGTGCCATCCGCGCATCAAATACAAATCCCCGTTTCTAGACTCAATTCCTAAATCATACCCTATAGTGTAATCCAAATCTTTGAACTATAGGGTATGATTCTAATTAGTGCTTCTTGGAATGAATAAATGTCATATCCAGCTCGGCACAGATTTCTCGCCACTGTGTATCATAACGGGCAACATCGAGAACGGCAAAAAGATGCCCCCCTGTAACCGTAATCGAATTGTAAATATTCACCGCGCCAAGATATTCCGCGCACTTTGCGATGACATATAACTCCGCACAGGCATATGTTTCCACAAGAAGACGATATGCCCCCGTTTCCGTCACCGCATCATAGAGATTCATAAGTGTAACAAACTCTTCATCACAGTGGACACAGTGGTTGCGCTGAACACTGTAAACCAAGGAACCAATCTTCTTGAAAGAATCATTCTTCCGTTCACGGAATTGTCGTTCAGAACGAGTTTCGACCGGCATCTCTTATTATCGTAAATGGACTATCCCTATAGTGTAACACTATAGGGATACTTTAGGTGAAAAAGACCGAACTGCTTCCGTCTTTTATGCGGATTTATTTGTTCCGCCGTTCCGCAGTGCGAAGCGTCCGCATATCACGCTGACCCGTTCCCTTACAAAACTGCGGATCCTTATAGCGCTTATCCTTTTTCCCATCCGTAATGCGAACAGGCATCTTCAAATCCGTGGTGCGACGAGCGGGCATTTCCTTCGGCAGGGATACACTATAGGAATAGTCTTCGTTTGAACTTATAATCTCTGGAAATTTGTATGTTCAATTTTTGGCGTCGGTCTAGACATTTAGCGACATTGTTGCCCCCACTGGTGCCGCGCGACGCTTACGGCGAGTGCCGCCGCTGGTCTGGTCCGTCATTACAGAACGGAAGTCGTCGCTCGCCACACTCTGCATCTCCACAGCAGCGGCCATGGCTGCGCTCATGGGAATCTGCTGTGGGCTGGGCGGACGATAGGAGTCACTGGTCGACTCCGCGCGACGCACCGATTCAAATGTCTTCAGAATGTCGTCCACGCCGGCGGGTCCGCGCATTTCCTTGCGCGCCGTCTGAGAGGGCGGCTGGGCGGCGACGGACTGAGGCACCTCCGCTGGCCGACCTGCGCCGAAGAATGGCCCCGTGCCGCCATTCATCGGATTCACCTGGGTTGCACCAAAGGCAGGTGCGGGTCCACCGCTACGCATTCCAGGAGGAGAGGCGGCATTGAAACCACCACCGGCGGCTTGTCCAAACGCGCCTGACGCCCCCATGAAACTCCCCATGGCTGGCATGGTCTGCTGCATCGACGCCGCCGCCACCTGTGCCGCCAGCTCCGGATTCGAGCGCAGGGCCGCCTCCACACCCGCATTCATCGACGACGCACTCAGACTGTCCATCATCTTGTTGCTGTAATGGCACAGGAACCCGCTCGATGCAATACCAAACAGGAGTCGGACCTCAGGCGGCATATACGACTTGCCCTTGTACTTCTCATACAGCTCCTCGAAAATGTCGTCAAACTGCTCATTCTCAATCTTGTCCTGGACACTATCCTTCCATCCCTTTAGTTTGAGCCCGAAGAACGGAAACTGGTCATTCAACATTTCCAGCGACTGAATCGCAAAGACGACCGCATCACGCTGCCACTGAATACTGCCCTCTAGCTTCTTTGCATCAATCAGACGCTCATATTCCTCCTTCATCTCTGCGAGGGGCATATCAGTGGTAAATTGCTTCGTAATTGGATAGCCCTTCTTCTCGAGCCGCTGGAGCTTCGTAATATACTCGTTCTTCTGCCGACGTTCCTCCTCCGCCGACATTCCAGGGGTGCTGCTAAGCTGGACAGTCGAGAAGCCGGCATTCTGTGGGCTGTTGTAATAGCTCGTCTCGCGCGCCACACTAATCTGCGGAGCGGACGGAACAGCATTCAGGTCGAGATCGATGGAACCGAGATTGTCAGGGGCAATGTTAATCTCAGGAAACGAGGAACTGCCTGCGCCACCACCGCTACCAACATCGAACGATACACCGCCACCGGATGAACCACCCGCCGGCTGAGATGAATACTTATTATTTGTAAGAAGACCGAGGCCATATTCGTCATTCGGGTCCATGGCAAGAGTGCCGCTAAAATCGGGGCCACCAATATCACTTACATCAATATCCTCCATGGTGTAGCGTGCCTACTATCTTCCCATTCCTGCTGCTTTTTTAAGCGGATTTTATACGCGCAATTGAGAATTGGGAGAAGGTAACACCTATAATGTAAACCAAGGGAAAGCACTATAGGATATGTTTTTTATGTCGAGCGATGTTTCTTTTCACGGCGTGTTTTCTTTATGTAAAGTCTGTGGCGACGACGAATGGTTCTTTTCTTTCGACCACCGTATGTCGGCGAAGCATCTACTGTAAATGTGGCCGATGTCAGATGTCGAAGTCCGTATGTTTCGAGGAATCTTTTTTCCGAGAAACCTCCTCTCGTTGTAAATGTTGGAAGAGGAGAAACATACCCATGTTGTTCGTAGACCGATGTGATGTATCGATGTGTTCCCTGGGGACCTAACCCTGATCCGGCTGGAGGGGAAGGGCCAACATAGGATGCAACTACATCCCCATGTATGTTTCCAGAACTCACATTCATTTTCAACATATGTAGCCAGGTTCCGACTGGTGCGTCTGGGTCATACATCAGAATTGTATAAAACATGCCGTCTTTTTTCGGAAAACGAATTACCGGCTCCGCCGTCGTTTCAGCTACGGTCTTTTTCCCCTTGTAAGAAACATTCAAGTTGAATGTCATCCGTCGAATGGATAATCCCTATAGTGTAGGCTATAGGAAATTACTTATTGATTAGCACTATAGGGAATGACTTTGATTTCTTTTTTTAAGAAAAAGGTGTTAGGCACATAGTGCCAATTACACCGAAGGTGCTAAGCCAAAAATCCTAATAACTTTGCTATATTGTTGAACTATAGGAATTGTCTCTGTGACATTTCATATAGCACCTTTTTTAGAAAAAGGTGTGCCAAAAATCCTAATAACTTTGCTATATTGTTGAACTATAGGAATTGTCTCTGTGACATTTCATATAGGGAATTTAGTGACGACGGGGGTCGAACCCGCAACCTCCCGCTTAGAAGGCGGGTGCACTATCCATTGTGCTACGCCACTAATTTATAGTAGAATAAAGTCTTTATATTTCTTTACGATATTTGATCTAAGCATCGGACCCTGTAAGGATCCTCCACCGAGACTAGCAAAACTGGTCGAGGCATCCTTGCCGAAGGTAAGGCCGTGAGGATCAACCTAGTTGATCCAAACACATTGCCAGAGCATCCGCCAAATCCGACTTCTTCTTGGCCGCATTCCAAATCTTCAGCCATGGCGCGCCCCCCACGAGCCCAGAACCGTGGAGAAACTGCGATGCGCGGTGTTCAGACCCTGCCTTCCGTTCCTTGTAGCCCTTGTCCCCCTTTTCCGCTCCCTCCACCTTCTTCTTCGCATGAATCAGCTTCAGTTCGGGCGGGTTCGGCTGATACATGTCTCGCAGTGTGGCGAAGAGGAGAATCTGAACCGATTTCATTGTAGGATTCTTGAAGGCCGGCTGATTTTCGAGACCAATCAAGTCGCATCCAGACCAGAGCCCCCGCTGTTCCTCGGTCAGCCGACGAATACTATCATGAATGGCGACTAAACCCGCATCCGCCGCTTTTGACACCTTTTTCTGCACTATAGGAATGGCGTAACAATGGCGCAGAGCATCCACCAGGGCATCTTTGCCGACGGGCAAAGACTTCGTCTTCACTTTCTCTTCTCCCGTTACAGTCGTGGGGCGCGGCAACTCCTTCACGAGTTTCTTCAGAGTCCCCACGGGGGGCAGCTTCTTTGCCGGTCGGTCCTTTGCGTCTTTAAATACGCTGAATCCAGCCGGCACATGGCGACCACAGCGGGGGACGGCTTCTTCGCCGGCGCGATTACATGTGTAAATTGCCTTCGCCTTACACATACCGCAGCTGACGGCAACGGACTCCGCACTCTCCTCCTCGAGAAGATTGTAGTTATCCCAGCCATGAATTCGAAATGTCTTCGCCACCAAATCCTTCTCCACTACACACCAGGCTAAGTTCTTGATACCAATATCGAACGCCAGAACACGACGGTAGCGCGTCTCATCTTCAGTCATAATATCCACAATTCCTATAGTGTAGACCACGGAATCCGTTTATGTCATCGCAAGGGGATTCTCAGGAACATACGCCTGAAGAAAAAACCGAGAATAAAATTAGAATGGCCGAGAATAATACCGGTGTCGATGCGGAGGCGCTTCTTACATGGAATCCCACCCTCGAACAATATCTCGTAGATACTGCCGAGAAATGTATGGGCTACGCGTGGATTCATAAACAGGCGGAAACAATGTATAGTCGACGAACAATCTTCATTGATCTTCCTACAATTATTATTGGCGCAGTCAACGGCTTCATTTCCGTCGGTTCGAATCAGATTTTCCAGGGCGATTCGTATGCTCCAGTTTATATCGGTATGGTTTCACTCTTTGTCAGTCTCCTCAATACTATTAGCTCGTATTTCAGTTGGGGGCGTCGCGCAGAGGCACATAAACTCGCCTCCAACGCATATAGCCGTCTGTGTCGTATGATTAGTGTTGAAATGCACACAAAACCGCGGTCGGAGCGTATGGCGCCTCATAAACTCCTTGAGAATGTCCAGAGCACATATAATTCCCTCTGTGAAAATAGCCCTCTTGTCCCACCACCAATTGTTGAACTCTTCAATAAACGGTTCGGTGGTATTCAGGATTTCAGTCTCCCTGAAGAGACGAATGGTCTCCACGCAGTGACAGTCTATGCCGGCGAAGACCCAGCCACACGACGCAGCGATAGCCATTCGGTGATCAGTGAACTCACCACTCCTCTTAAGGCAAAAATGGTGGAACTGGAACTTCCTGGTATGAAAAATGTATCATCCTTCATTCCCCCTAGACTCCAACCACGGAATGATGTTCCTGGACCAACACCTGGAACAGAATCCGCGTTGAATGACAAATAAATTCTCCTATAGTGTTTTCTCTGGGTAAGCACTATAGGAATGTGATTTTAGACTGGTCGTTAGTTCACTTACAAGGAATGGGCAACCGCCATCGAATAAGGGTCGCTCACTGGGTCGCGGCCAGCACGACTGAGGGCACCGTTTCGCCCCCCTTCATTACGACGATTTAGACCCGTGTGCTGGGTCGGCTTTTGGAAAGCGCTGTAGAAAGGGCGGGGGTCAAAAGTGCCAGGGAGCTCTGGGACAACCGAGTTGGCACGCTCTACACCGAGCCCTTTAGCGGAACCCTCGCTGTAGGAACAGCCGTAAACTGAGCACTCCTGAATGGCGGCAGGCGGTGGGCCACGGAAAGGAGCACCATAGACGGCACCAGTATATTCCGCCTGCCGCATACGAGCAACACGGACGACCTCCTCCGCATTCTCGACGAGCCAGGTCTTCGTCGCATTCTGATGCCCATAGGGTGCGCGGGTGGAACAATTTGGGCGATAATCAGTCACGAGACGACCATCCGCCATGGGCGCCGCATAATCAGGATAGCGGGAATCGGGGGTCGGCATCGTCTTACGGAAGTCGTTGAGCACTCCTTGGGAATCGCGAGATGCGCCTTCGTATGGTGCAACAAATGGACGGGCGCCAAGGACAGAGCCGAGTGTCGGCACCTCGAAGTCCTGTGGTTCGCGAAATGGATCCACGCGTAATTCCGTTGTAGGACTGAACATTTTCTTTCGGTGAATACACTATCTAATTAGAACATCTGGAAAAAAGGGCATTCATTCCTGTCCACATTTGACGCCACGACACGCCACGACACAAACAAATTACACATTATAGATCAAAGTGTCTTCCTTAATATTTTCACTATAGGAATTATTATGATTTCGCGCCAAAAGTGGCTCATAATAATTCGCCTCCACCTTTCTATGACGGTAGAGTCTCCATGATACACGACCAATGTATCCAGCTGTGAGAAGAAGGCAAATAATAAACAATCCAAATAGGACCTTCAGACCAATACACGATTCTGAAACAGAATCTCCGCAATTATCAAGAAGATAGATTCCCATCCACACGGAACCAGATACCGTAATAATACACAAAATCACCGCCAACAACACATAGATTTTTTGAAGTAGTGTCATGATTGACTCCACTTGATTCATCATTCGAAGAATTCCTATAGTGTTTTCCTTGGGTAAGCATTATAGGATATTATAATTTGTCAATTTTATTTTGGGGGGTTGGGATTTAGTTGAGATTAATTACCTCTTCAAAGTTTGGCACATATTCTTCATCCGCAATCGAATGAAACCCGTCAAAACTGACGGCTCCAGTAGTCATTCCTACGGGCTCACTGCCGGCATCTAACTGCTTGAGAGCATCAATGAGTTCCTGCTTCGACAGATTACTGTGACCCTTAATATGCTTCCGCTTTGCCTCGGCCTTCAGTTCCTTGTAGGTCATACTCTCATAGTTGACATTTATGTTGGTCAGATGTGAATCAACATCGGTGCGGCCATTAGAACTCGCTTCCACATAAGAAGTCGAATCCGCCGATGAAGAGGAAAGAGGTTTGTTGTCATCATTCATATCTGCCTCAAGAGTATCAAAACCGACGACAAATCCGCCCTCATGTTCGGTGTGTGTGAGCGCGCCGGTTGATGGGCTTGCCGCCTTCACTGACCCCTTTTGTTCAACCTGGGCTGGCTCCATCATTGAAAATGTATCAAGAGGAGACGAATTCATTTCGAAATGGTCACCGCCGCCGCCTTCATACATATTCATATACTGCTCGTTCGTTTTCTTCAGCTCAAAAATAATTGTATTTAGCGCATTCACTTTAATATCCAGCTGCTGGAGGAGAGTGTAAATGTAATAAATCGCAGCGGAAAAGACAAGGGTCAGAATTATACCGATTACAACGGCGTCACTGGGTGCGGCCATACTGCCGTAGGAGGAGTCTTTTTCCTGCGCGTTTAGGACGCACGCCTTTGGCGGAGGACCGCCTCTTTAGGACGCACGCCTTTGGCGGATGTCATCCCCTTTGGTTTAGGACGCACGCTTTTTGCCGAGCGTTTGTTCTTTCTTCGTAAATGACCCCCACACTTCCGCGACACTACTCTCCAAGCACACCCCAGGTTTTACACTATAGGAATATTCGAGCATAGATTCCCCTGGACGACGGCTCGCATCGACACACAAGAGATTCACATTTGCCGCCGGCGCATGAGCCAACAGAGAAAACATGTGTGTGCTAATCAGCGATACGACGCTCCCATCGGCAAATCTGCGCCACAGCTGGCGCAGGAAGTAGGACGCACTCGCCTCCGCATCGCGCGGGTTCGTGCTATGGAAGAGCTCATCAATAAGGATGAGCGCTGGTGCCCGCTTTTCTGCTGTGCGGAGAATGTCGAGCGCAAAGGCCACATCACTCTCAAAAAGACTCTTACATCCAGGCACATCCGTCGCCACCAGCCGTGTATACAGACGGCGAAACGGCGCACCCATCTTGACTTCCGCACCCCACGACGCACCAAACGATTGCGCGCACAGCACCGCCTGAAGAACACCGCGCAACGCCGACGACTTCCCCCCACGATTCGGCCCAGTAAACAGGCTATGTCCAGTCAATAGGACCGAGCTCGACACCGCTGCCCCCTCCTCCAACAACACATCGTGGAAATCGCGCAACTGAAGACCCATGCTCTCTCCCCCCGTGAATCGCACCGGTCGCCACCGCCGGTCAGAACCGAGGGCACACAATAGATCATAATACCCCAACAATTCCCTATAGTGCTCTCTTATGGTCTTCTCACGCCGCCACCATTCCACTCGCACATACGGATCCGCCGGAATCGGTGAGAAATGAAGAACCCGCCCCCCGTGAAGTGTAAAATAGTTCGCACTCTTTTCCACGCATTTTGTGTAGGTTTCAATGGCCTCCGCGTAGCGCATGTAGCCGTCACGGAGTTTTGCGCTGTGATATGCGGTCATGATTGGTTGGAGGATACCCTGGCCGAAGCTTGCGAGACCCCAGACGAGTTTTAGAATCTGTTTGAGGCTCCATGGTTCCTGGGGATTGATACCGAGAATGTATTGAAAGAGGATTTGCTTGTATGTCTCCCATGGAATCGGCATATTCATCAGACCGGTAAGAAGAACATAGGGCATGACAGCCAGGAAAATGGGAAGGCATAGGGCAAGAAGCGGGGCAACATATATTTTGAGTGCGGTGAAGAGGGCAATTACATAAGGAATAAGATTCAGGGGACGGGTAAGTTGTCCCTGAAAATAGATTTGCGCATCGGCATGTGTTGAAAGAGTCGATTCTTCTTCTTGTGCGAGTTCCTCGAGGACGGACTCAGCTGATGCCGCCGTTTGGAAGACGTCATGTATTTCTTCAAGATTTCCACGCTGAATTTTCCGAAGGAAGGCTGCGCGACGATGGAGAAGGGGTGCGGAAGATGATGCGCCGGCCAACCAAATCCGCGCCGTTTCTCGGCCGGCGACCGTTTTACACGGAACTATACGCTCTAAGACACCAGGTGTCAAGAGACCGCTTTCTTTTAAAGCATGCTCATTCCCTTCAAGACGCATTCCTATAGTTTACACTATAGGGAATTGCTTTGGTATAGAACGCGTCTTATGCCGCTAAGGCTGGTTCATGTCGCTAAGGCTGGTTTATGGTCTCGCCACCAGGCCTAAAAGGCGTAATTCTATAATTTATAAAGACGTCAGTTTTTAACAGGGGGAAATGGAGTCGGTTTCACTTGAAAAACAGGTTCTTGGTCTGTTAGATGCTGGAAAAACGGTTCCTGCTGGCTATGGTCTTGATTTGTATGCGGCGAATCTAACTACGGTGCGGACACGTTGTTCCGAATATCAGGGGCATGAGGGTGGGAGTGCTGGGGGTAATTCTCGATTCAGTTCTTGGCGCGGTGGGTCTGGCCATAATCATTCTTCGAATGACCGTTTTCCCAAATCTAATACACAGGGGAAAACAGTGAATGCTGCTCCTATAACTCATTCTTCGACGACTCCTGTTAGTAATGTGAAGGGAGCGTGGTCGAGTGCGGTGAAGAAGACTCCAGCTCCAGCGCAGACTCCAGCTCCAGCTCCAGCTCAGACTCCATCTCCCGCTCCAGCTCAGACCCAGGCTCAGACTACCACCGCTTCAGTCTATAAACCACCAAGTTCGCATCGTGGAAATGGTTTTAATAAGTCCAAGGAGGAAGTTCAATCGAATATCTTGAATAGTATGATTCTCGGTAAACTTAATAAATTTACCGAAGAAAACTATGATTCGATTAAGCAATTCCTTGAGCAGATCCTCAGCAATGATGAAACGGAATTTTTGAAGGAATTTATGATTCTTGTCTTCAAGAAGGCTGCTAATGAGAAAATCTATTGTCCACTTTATGTCCGGCTTATTGCTGAGCTCGCGGCGCAATATCCAATTATTAAGACTGAACTCATGATGCTTTATGATACTTATATTACTGAATTTGAGAAGATTGAAGAAGATAAGGAAGATGGTGATTATGACCTCTTTTGTGCTTCGCAGCGTGAAAAGATTTACCGGCTCGGTTACGGGCAGTTTCTTGCGCAGCTTACCCGTCAGGGTATTCTCGACGCAGATGCCCTAATTCGTATGTATACAACTCTTCTTAACTTGGTTACTACCTACAGTGTTCCTGGGATGAATCATCGTAACCAGGTGGAGGAAATGTGTGCGTGTATGTCGAGTATGACTCAGGCGTTTCAGAAGGAAAAAAACCCGGCACTCCTTGCGATTCGCAACTCCGTCGCGAGTAAATGTAAAACGACCATGGATTCCATTATTCGTAAGGCTCGCGAGGGAGATTTGCCCGGACTTTCGGCGCGAGGGCGTTGTGCTTTGATGGATTGTGTCGATATTTTTATTGAATAAAAATTTTGTGATTCATACCCGTGAAGATACCTATTATGAATCCTAGGTTTCTCTTCACCTTCCTCCACAAATTTATACGCGTATAAAATAGAAAGAAACAATGGCCAAGACCCATCGCAAGACCCACCGTAAGACCCACCGTAAGACCCACCGCAAGTCCCACCGTAAGACTCATCGCAAGATGCGCGGTGGTCGTAATGTGTTCAACCGTGTTGTCGCGATTCCTCGCCACGCAATCAGCCTCACCAGCAATGTGATTGGTTCCGTGGGCAAGACCGGTAAGAGCCTTTTTGGTACTGCCGTGAATGCCGCAACTGGTGCAACTCGCTCTGTTGCGAAGGGTGCCAACAGCATTCTCCGTAGCACTGCCTACCACACTAAGGGTGCTGTTCGCAATACCTTCATGCGTAAGAGCCGCAAGGATCGCAAGACTCGTAAGGCGAGCCGTAAGCACTAAGCACTTTTTTAGAAAAAAGGTGTGCCAAAAATCATAATGCGAAAACCACGAACATACCGAAAAATTGACAATTATTATTGTTGAAGTAAAATGTTAATAGACATCTTATTTCAAACCGGCCTAAAATTGCTCCACGGACTACACTATAGGTATTATTGCTTCCGGCTTATTTAGAAATGCCCATCCACAGAAATCGCAAGAAGGCAGCTGCATCGGCACACGATGATGATGACTCGAGTGTTGATAGCCGTGGAAATCTTCGTGGTTTCATTGCCTACTCCTCCGAAGAGGAGGAACTTGACCGTCGTCGCCGTCAAGTGAAGGGGGGGAAGAAAGACCCGGCTCCGAAGCCGAAGCCGAAGGCGAGTCCCATGATGACCGGTCGCATTCAGCGACGCCCGACAGGTGCGAAGCAGAAGGAAATGGAAGTGGAAGAAGATGATGAAGAAGAGGAGGATATTGTCGTCCCGCCCCCTCGTCGCTCGAGTCGCAAGCGTAAGGCCAGTACATCGACGGAGGAGGAAGAGGACGAGGAAATTTCCTATAGTGAAAGCACAGAGTCGAGTTCCGAGGAGGAAGAAGAGGACGATGAGGATTATGAATCTGAGGAAGATTCGGATTACGAAACGGAAGATGAAGAGGATGTTGCCGGTTCGATGCCTTCAATTAACATGATTTTCGGAGCCATGGGGATGGACGAAGAAAAGATGAAACCGAAGCGACACAATATGAAGAAGGAACCACTCGAGGTAAAGAAATTCGTGGAACTGATTACGAAACCAAGCGAGGAAAATACGATTGATACCCAGATTGACATGTTCAAGGGACTCGACGAGGAAAAGAAGAAGAGGGTTCTCGATGTTCTGGAAAATCGCCACAAAAATCCGGCGTCAATGAATCCTGAACAGAGTCTCATGTTCAAAATTATGACGATGAATCTTTCTCCAGAGATTCAAAGTGTTGTAATCAACAAATATCAGAGTCTTCAACATCTCGAACCTGGTTCCACTGAATATTTTAAGCATCGCACTTGGCTCGACAAATTGACGAGTCTACCGTTTGGGAACTATAAGAATTTTCCTGTCCGCCTGGAGGATGGGTCTGAGGCATGTGGTGCTTTTATGAACCGCGCAATGAAATGTCTAAATGATGCGATTTACGGCCAGGAGGAGGCGAAGCTCCAGATTCTACAATTTATCGGAGCAAAAGTTGCAAATCCATCCAAAAAGGGGACGAGTTTGTTGCTGGTAGGACCGCCAGGTATTGGTAAAACCGAGCTTATTAAAAACGGTATTGCCAAAGCATTCGACTGGCCATTCCAGTTTATTAGTATGGGCGGCGACAGCGATGCGACTAGTTATACAGGTCATCAACTTGTATGGGAAGGAGCCCAATGTGGAAAAATAGTGGATTCACTCATTCGCGCAAAAAGTATGTCGATGATTCTAATGTTTGACGAGGTGGACAAGATTTCAGACACGCCGAAGGGCGAAGAGGTTGCGCATCTTCTGATTCACATGACCGACCCAGTTCAGAATGAATTGTTTGAAGATAAATATCTGACTGGAATCCCCATCGACCTCGGCCATGTCATGTATGTTTTCAGCGCCAATGACATTAATCGTATTGACCGTGTGCTGCGCGACCGTTTCACGGTGGTGAAGTTGGCCGGCTACAATGCGAAAGAGAAACTGGCGATTGCGGAACAATTCCTCTTGCCGCAGGCGTTGACCGATGTCGGTCTGATGGATAAGGTGGGAATTAGCAAGGAGATTCTTCAGTATGTCATTGAACATTATGCGGGCAAGGAGGCTGGTGTGCGTGAACTAAAGCGGTGCCTCGAACAAATTGCGCAGAAAATTAACATGCTTCGCATGTTCAATTCGAAGGATTATCCTTTCTACATCAAGGATTTCAGTCTCCCCTTCATCATGAAAAAGGAACATGTCGAACTTTTCCTGAAGAAGAAGGATGACGGAGACAAGCCGCCGTTTGGAATGTATGTGTAAAGAGGAAGGATGTAAATAATCCCTATAGTGGAATTTTTGGTTTTTCACTATAGGAATATTTGTGGATTGAATTTTCGAACCCAAAAGGAAGCTTGAGTTCGTAGAGCGAACGAATCCAGATGCATGTTCACCAGTCACATCCTCAATAATTGACAACAAACACATTCCTATAGTGAAAAATCAGAATCACACTATAGGGTATGAATTTAGGTATTTTACACGGGTCTAAATTAAAAAGACCTAAGGTAATTAACCTATTATAAAAATAAACGATGTCAAAACAATAAAAAATGTCAAAAATAATTTATATATTTGATATTGATAACACGATCGCAGAATCTGGAAAACAGGTATCTGAAAACATGATTAGACTTTTATCAAAACTAAAGGAAACTAGAAATTGTGAACTTGCAATTTGTGGCGGTGGAAATTTTATGAAAGGTCTTTGGCAAGTCAATAATTCAACCCTATTTGACCATATGTTCAGTGAATGTGGATGTGTATATAATAAATGTGTCGACGGTAAATATGAGTTGGTGATCGAAAAAGATATACGAAAACATCCGTTAATCAATGAAATCAATATCTTAATCAAACATTGTATGAAATTCATCGCGAATTTGGATTATAACTTAGGAGGTCATATGATTGATGTTCGAAAAGGAATTATTTATGTAAGTTTGATTGGTATGACCGCATTAGATTCTGAAAGAGAAATGTTTATAGAATTAGATGAAAAATATCACTATAGGGAAATTCTTGTAAATGAGTTAAATAATATTATAAAAACATTAAAATGTGATGACAAAATAAAGGCAATGATTGGTGGGGCGGTAGGTATTAGTATTATGCCATCAGAATATGATAAAAGTCAGATTATAAAATATTTGGATGGTTATTCAGAGATTCATTATTTTGGTGATAAATACAAAGAAGGTGGAAATGATTTTGAAATTATGCAACATTCAAGTATAATCGCGCATCCAGTTGACAATACAGAACAGACCGAAGAAATTTTACAAAATTTAATTTTTAAATAGTCTGATATTCTAGACAAAAATTTTTAAAATATTCAATTTTTGGATATTTCGAAAATTAATTCGCACCTTTGGGTCAGATGAGTTCATGGATCGAACGAATCCAGGAGATGTCTCCAGGAATTTTTCCATGCGATTTCAAAAATAAATATTTTCAAAATTTTAATTTTGGTGATGTTTCTGAAATTTTTTTGCCAGAGATGTCTCCAAACTTTTCTGGCGCAAGTCTTGGAAATTTTTTCGAGGAGATGTTTAAAATTTGAATTTCAGACGTATCCAGACGAATGTCTACCAACCATATCCTGAATAAACATCAACAAACACATTCCTATAGTGAAAAAATTCGGAATCGCACTATAGGGTATGAAGTTATGTATTACACATGGGATGTTTGATACATAAAGGGACCTGTATACCAGCCGATAGAATGAAACTCTATGTTGGTGCGGTGGTAAAAAATCATGAAAAAACATGGCACTATTTCAAGAAACTTCTGGAAACACTTTTCATGACATTCCCTAATACAATTGCGTGTGTTTATGAAAATAATAGCACGGACGAGACACCACGGCTACTTGCGGAATTCCAAGTAGCACATCCCACCGAATTTTTCTATATTTCGGAGTCAGTGAATTATAGTAGCTCCCACATACGAACATGGGACAATAAGCCGTTTCGTGTGTTCTGTATTGCGCAGGCACGGAATCGGCTTATGGGGATGCTAGAGGAAAGGGGAATGGGTTCCACAGCGGGTGATTTATGTATGATGGTGGACCCAGATGTTCCACAGGATTTCGTGACTGAATCAATTGTAAATACGATTCGAAATTTTCCTGCTGATGTTCATGCGCTATTTGCAAACGCAATCAGCCGTGCTGGAATGTATTATGATACATTTTCTTATCGTGATGCATCGTTTCCTTTTGGCGTGGATATATACTCTGAAAATTGTGAAGGTCGCGCGGATTTACAACATAAAACTTTACGAAAACAGATTCCATTTGAGGGTCAGCTGATTCCTGTCATGAGTGCCTTTGGTGGGCTCGCGATTTATCGCGCTGAATCAATACATGGGTGTCGTTATGATAGTGCCCCAGGAAGAGCTCTCGATGAACTTTATCGCACAATTTATAAAAATTTCCCAAATCATCCAGAGTCCGTCCTCGTGAAAAAAGCACAAGAAAATCCGACGACACACCATTATGGTTCACTTCTTGGGGTTTATCTTCATCAGTCAAAGGAAGAAGGAGGATTTTTCTACTATAACTGCTGTGGGGCAAATTATCCAATCGTATGTGAACATGTGAATTTCCACGCGGAAATGATTCAGAGGGGATACGATAAGTTGTATGTATGTCCAAGTCTCATTTATTTATCGGACCATTTCTAAAAAAGATAATCCCTTTAGTGAAAACAGTGGGGCAGCACTATAGGTATGTGTAATTTTAATATTTGATGTTTGAAAAATTTTAGACCTATGCGGAATTTATATGAGCACTATTCGCGCCCAAGGCGCGAATTATAGAGCATAAAATACAGCATAGGTCGCGCTCAAGCGCTCATTTTAAATGAGCGCTGGTCTAAATTTCCAGCTCTCCAAAATTTTTCAAAATGTTGAATTTCAACGATGTTTCAGATTTTTTTCCAGACGATAGCTGGCGGCCGGCCGTGGCGCAAGTCTTGGAAAAGTTTTTGAAGGAAGGGAATTAATTCGAATTTTTAAAATTTTTATTTTGGAAATGTTGCACGAAACTTTTTCTAGGAGATGTATCCAGGAATTTTTCCATGCGATGTCAAAAATAAATATTTTAAAAATTTGAATTCTGGTGATGTTTCTGAAATTTTTTCCAGAGATGTCCTGGAAACTTTTCTGGCGCAAGTCCTGGAGACTTTTCGAGGACATGTTGAAATTTACATTTTTCAATAATTATTCCCCACCACCACCAACCAAACAATCCCTGTAGTGTAGCACTGTAGGGTTTGATTCTTTACTGACTCCAATAATTATCCGACTTCTTTCGATCTGCCAGAAGTCGTTCCCTCGCAGTCTCTGCATATG
>JACCDP010602857.1_pt1 | contig 60213 bp, 53 predicted proteins | sample 7445841 | NCBI WGS metagenome assembly JACCDP01 (sample SAMN15323441, study PRJNA562643) | freshwater metagenome | isolation source: river surface water | place: USA:Blue River Watershed | collected 2017-08-17 | reverse complement strand
TCGTGAAGTTCTGGCGTTCCTGATGCAGCAGCCAGCCGTCGCGGTCGTCGTAGCTGATCTCGGTGTTCAGCGCGATATTGTCACGCGGCCGCCAGTTGATCCCTGCGTTCACGCCCTTGCTGTTGCCCCCTTCAAACTCACCGGAGGTGTTCATGCCAACGGTATAGCTGATTGTCCTGGCCGTGTTGGTCTGATAGCTGATGTTGAAGTTGTTGCGTTCGGCAGTGGCGAAGGTGCCATTGCCGAAGCTGTTCTGGTCATCGTAGCGCTTGGGGAAATGCTGCAAGCCCACATTGATACGGGCCAGATTGTTCAACGTGATATTGGCCGCCAGCACCGGGAAGGCATTGTTCGTGCGATCGCCCGCCGCGTTTTCCTCATAACGCAGGAACGGGTTGAAACGGAAGTTGCGCACCAGCTTCAGATCGGACTTCACCCATTCGAAGCGGTACCACAGTTCGCGCGAGTCGTTGCGCTCCTGAAAACCGAAATCGTTGACGTGGAACTTTTCGTCCAGATACGTCATCTGCAGGGTGTGACGCAGGCCCTGACGCGGGGTGTAGACGATGTCGGCGAACGCGCCCTTGCCTTGACCGCGTTCGTCCGTGTCCGTGGAGATGATTTGGCCGTCGACGTTCCAGCGGCCACCTGTCATCAGGTAGTGAAAATCGACAGCGTGCACCTCGGCATCGGACTCCGGATGCTGCACCAGCGAGCCCATGTAACCGAGACCTCGGTAAGCTGCGCCGACGCTGTCTTCATAGATCATGCGGAAGGTGCCGAAATCACGTCCGTCCTGCGAGAAGCGACGCCCTGCGGCAGCGAACTCACTCTCGTCTTCCACGGCCGTCATCACGCCATAGCGAACGGCACCAACCTGCCCTGTCATCTTCACCGCCCCCAGCAGATCGGCCGGACGGATTCGCTCTCGCGTCGACAGTGTCACGCCAGCCGGCAACTGCGGCGCGCGCGGTCTCGCGCCAATACGACGGGTGTTGACGATGGAGAGGCGCTTGCCGTTGGCACCCGTGGACCGCGGCGTCGTGTTGAAGATTTCCTGGCCTTCCTGGAAGAACAAGCGCTTCTCCGGAAAGAAGGTTTCGTTGGCTGTGAGATTGACGACGACGTTGTCGGACTCGGTCGAGCCGAAGTCGGGATTGACGGCGGCTGTCATCTGGAAATTGCTTGACGGCCTCCAGAACACATCGAACCCCGCCTTGTAGCGCGTGTCGCTGTCGATCTCATCGAAGGTGGAAGACGCATAGGGAAACACACTCCACTGCTGTCTGACGTCGACGCCTTCCAGTTGCAGATGCGGCAGATTGCTCATGAAGATCGAGTCGGACTCGGGAATCGGCGGCCAGGCCCAGGTCTGGTTCAGATGGGCGACCTTGCGCTCGGTGTACACACCGATCTGGCGCACGCCATCCTCGCGCGGCATGGCCATCTGACCCCAGGGCACGAAGAATTCGGCAGACCATCCAGTGGCCGTTTGTGCAGTGGCACCGTACCAGGCACCATCCCACTGCGTGGAGTATTGTCGCTCCGGCAGAATGGTGCCGTCGGCTTGATTGTCGCCGAGCGCGAGCGTCATCCAGTACCCGAACAGCCCTTGCCCGGAAGTGTCCAGTGTCATCGACACCGTGTCGCGATTGATGGCCAGATTGTCGCGCGTGCTGATGCGTTGCACGATGCTGTCTGCTGGCTGTTCCATGTCGAAGGAGACGTACAGCCCGCGCTCGGTGTAAAAGAAACGCACTCGTGTGGCATGCTGCACCTCTGCCAGTGTGTCCGGGTCGATCACGCGCATCTGATTGATGGGCTCGATTCGGCCCCACGCAGACTCATCGAGTCGACCATCGACGTCGACGTTGGCGACATCATGATCCAGCTGCTGCAGAGTGATGTTCTGCTGACCGTTCAAATTGACCTGTACAGCACTGGCGGTGGCGGGAGCATTCTGAGCGTTGAGGGCGGTGGAACTGGTCAGGCAGGCAATGACAGCCGGAATAGCAGTACGATAGTTCAAACGCGTCACCTTTTATGTTCTTGTTGCAAACGCTGAGCGGAGGCTATCTCAGCAGGGAAAGAACGAAGCATAAACGGCGAAATTTTCGGCGTCCACCAAAGTGACCTATTGTCACACTCCGACTGTCAAGGCAGCGCAGGGCAGACATCCCCCAGATAGCCGCCCCCGCCGCAGTAATTCAGATGCTGCAACTGGATGTGCAATCCATCAGGGTCGGAAAAATACAGCTCGGGCGTCCCACCCTCGGCACCACCCCGATTGGGCATGCGCATGCTGACCCAGTGCGACCAAGGCGGCGTGACCGAAGGCTCGGCACGCGCACTCAGACCAAACTGCGTGAGCGTTGCAAGGATGCGCTCGACATCGAAATTTTCCACACTGAGGCTCACATGATCGATGCGTGCTGGTGACTGTGGCGCCTGCTCGCTTGCACCGCCAACGAACATCAGGAATTGACGACCATCTCCAACAGCGATGGTGGGCATGGTAGGGCCTTGATAGGACTGATAGCGCAGACCGAAAAGATCCAGGTAGAACTGGTTGGCCGCTGGGGCATTGCCCATGTAATTGGTGAAATGATTGATGTCGTTCAGTTGCAGCAGCCCGGCCGTGGAAGCTGGCTCCAGTGTGGTGCAGCCACCGTCGACACCACACCATGTCGGTGCACACAGCTGCAGCAGCAGACCTTCACGGTCCGCGAGGAAGACGCCAGCCTCAGGAGAGGCTGCACGCCAATACTGCAAGGCGGCACTCAGCAATTCGTCGGACATTGCTGGCACTGCACGTTCACGCAACCCCCGTGCTTGCAGGGACTCGGCGATCGCCTGCACCGACAGGTCCGGAACACTCAGCCCAATATGCGCGATTCCGGGCGTCTCGCCAGGTTGACATTCCTGCAGCGTCAGGAATTGAGGTCCCGCTCCGATGCGCAGACTGACTGCTCCCGCAAGACGTGTCAGCACTGGCATCCCGAACAAGGTCTGATAGAAATTCAAGGAACGCGCGAGGTCTGTCACTCGCAATGTGAAACAGTGCAGCTTGCTGACGCGAATGGCCGGCAATGCGGACTGCGCCTGCAGACGCAATGACAGGGGACTGAGTGCCAAAAGGCAGAGCAATTGTCGGCGCCGAGGGCTGAATGGAGCAGAGAAATCGGCAGGCTGGCTGGTGTATTCGAGTGTTCTTTTCATTATCATCCCCTCGCAATGGAATCGACAGATTCTGCAACACAGGCGGCCAGACTATAGCGTGCCGCCACACGCTCACACAATGGACTGGCGTGCAGCGCATTCGTCTCAACCCTTCATTTATCCGGACTTCATCATGCATCTTCTTCGTCATTCGTTCTGGCGCGCCGCCACCATTCGCGCGCTTGCCGCTGGCAGTTTCTTCAGTTTCTGCGCTCTGGCGCAAGCGCAGACCACGCTCATCACGGATGTGAATGGCTATACCGTGAATGCGAACCGCGAACTGGTCCGCTTCCACGCGCTGCAGTTCACTGGCAGCACCATAGATCGCGTGTACACGGCAAGCGAAACACTGCCCCAAAGCCAGGACATCACGGTGATTGATGGTGAAGGCAGGACACTGCTTCCGGGCTTGATCGATGCCCACGGCCATATCCTGAGTTACGGCCTGAGCCTGCTGCGCGTCGACCTCACCGGCACCCGCTCCGAGCAGGAAGCCGTCGAGCGCATTCGTGCCTTTCAACAGGCGAATGGCAACCTCGAATGGATTCAGGGGCGAGGCTGGAATCAGGTACTGTGGGACAGCAATGAATTCCCTTCTGCTGCAAGCCTGGACGAATATTTCGGTGACACGCCAGTGTGGCTCAGTCGAGTGGATGGTCATGCAGGCTGGGCCAACTCTGCCGCCATGGAGCTGGCGGGGGTCAACGCGGCAACCGTCGACCCGGCAGGCGGGCAGATCATTCGCGATGCGGAAGGCCGCCCCACTGGCACCTTCGTGGACAATGCCATGGATCTCATCACCGCCAATATTCCCGCGCTGAGCCTGGATGAACAGGTCTTTGCCCTGCGTCGAGCGCTGTACGCGCTGAGCGCCCAGGGGCTGACCAGCGTGCACGATGCGGGCGTGTCGGCACGCACGGTGGAAGCCTACAAGCGCCTGCTGGAGGAAGGTCCGCTGCCCGTGCGCGTGAATGTCATGCTCGGCGCCGGCGATCCGCAACTGCCGGAGCTGCTGGCTGCCGGACACTTCGCGAGCCCGGACGGCACGCTGACCATCAACAGCATCAAGATCTCCGCCGACGGTGCGCTGGGCAGTCGCGGGGCAGCACTGATCCAGGATTACAGCGACATGCCTGGCCACCGCGGCCTCTTGCTGCTGGAACCGGAGGAGCTGTACGCCACCATGGAGCTGGCGATGAAGGCGAACTTCCAGGTCAATATCCACGCCATCGGCGACAACGCCAACATGATCGTGCTCGACCACTTCGCCGCGCTGATACCCGCCACGGGCACACGAGACAGACGCCATCGCGTGGAACACGCCCAGGTGCTGCGCTACGACGATATCCTGCGTTTTGCACAATTGGGCGTGATTCCGTCCATGCAGTCCACGCACGCCACCAGCGACAAGAACATGGCCCAGGACAGACTAGGCGAGATCCGCATCCAGGGCGCCTATGCCTGGCGCAAGCTGCTGGACGCGGGCACGATCATTGCCAATGGCTCGGATTTCCCGGTCGAGTCCCCGAATCCCTTCTACGGCCTGCATGCCGCCATCACGCGTCAGGATCACGAGAATCAACCGCCGGGCGGCTGGTTTCCCGAAGAGCGCATGACCGCGGTGGAGGCACTGGCCAGCTTCACCATGGACGCTGCCTACGCAGGGCATCAGGAACAGTTGCTGGGCACGCTGGAACCGGGCAAGGCCGCTGACTTCATCCTCATCGACCAGGACATCTTCGCCGACGAGCCCAGCGAAATCTGGAAGGCCACCGTGGCTCAGACCTGGGTGAACGGACAGCGCATCGTCGCTCCTTGATCGCGAGGATCACTCCCCTGCGGCGCGGTGTTCGAGCAAGAGTCCGACACTGCGCTCAGGGATTTCGCGCAGAGCCGCTTCGCGTTCCGTCATATGCTTGAGATGCAGATCGAGAAAGGCCGTCACATAGTGCGCCAGGATGTTGTTGCTGCGCACGCTGTCCCACACCGCATCGGCATAGTGTCCGGCGCCTGACTTGTCTGCTGTCGCGAGGATCTCCTGCGGCAGTGGTATGGGCGCTGCCACACTGTGGCCGCCATTCACGAAGCTCAGCAGAGTCCGCTCGGCTCCCGTCGTGTTCTCGAAGATCGCTCGCGTACCGTTCTCGTAGCCAGCGGTAGCGTCCACCGTACCGGCAACGAACAGCACTGGCAGATGGATGGCACGCAGGGTCTCCGGAGTGAAATATCCTGAGTTCATGCCCCATGGCGCAATCGCGACACCGGCCTTGATACGCGCATCCAGACCTTGTCGATACGCGGGACTGGCGTCGGTGTGCTCGCGCAACAGGCCCAGCGGTGGCGCGCCATTGGCTTCGATCATGGCTTCGCTGTAAGAGGCCCCCAGATTGTTGAGCAATCCATAGCCCCCCATGGAGAAGCCGATCAATCCTGTATTGTCGGCATCAACGATGCCTTGCAGAAAACTACCGTCCGTCTGACCGGCCGTCGCCAGCGCCTGCAGCACGAAACGTTGATCCAGAGCGCGGTTGTACAAAGTGCTGGCAAAAGCCTGCTGGTTCCGGTACGTGCTGTCCGTGTGATCGATGGAAGCCACGACATAGCCCTTGCTGGCAAGGTTTTCGCCAAGATGGCTCATCAGATAGCGATTGCCGGGGTAACCATGGGAAAGAATGACCAGCGGAAACGAACCCCGACCTTGCAGTGGTTCGACGTCGCGCGCGGCAGCACCGTGCAGGCGGGCCATGACCTCCAGATTGCGGGTTTCCGTGAGGTATTGCGTGCCTGCACCGTCCTGCTGGGCAACGGCCGGGTACCAGACTTCGACCGTCAGGCGGCGCTCATCCCGCACCACACTGCCGCGCTCGATCGTGCCGAGCACATCGACCCGTTCCGGATCACTCAGCTCCAGGGTCTGCACGCCCACACTGAATGGACCTGGAAGCGCCAGCGGCGGCGCATCATGCCGAACCAGATCGATGCGGTTCGGCAGCACAGTCCCCTGCTCGGCTCCGAAGGCGCTCATCGTGAGAGCCCAGAAAAGAAATGCGGCAGTGCGTGTTCGTTTCATGCGTTCTCCTGCGGGACAAATGAAACGCCCCGAATCAGTGAACTGATTCGGGGCGCGGACTGACTGGAGCAATCTTCAGATCAGGGCAGTGCGTAGACCACCAGCTGTGCCGGAGTGCTGCGACCACCCACGAACAGGCCAAGGTACTGCTTGCCTGCGTGTTCGTAGGTGAAGGGCAGACCGGTCTGATTGTCGGGCAGTTCCATCAGATGCACGAGATCACCGGTTTCCTTGTTGAAGGCACGCATTCTCGGCAGGGCATCGGCAGTGCCGATGCCCTCTGCCACAAACAGCAGGGACTTGGTCAACAGAACGCCCGAGCGCGTCGGAATACCGGTAGCCGGCAGATCGACACCCTGCAGCAACGGATGGTTCGCAATTCGCTCCGGGGTATCGGCATTGGGGATCCACCACAGATGCTCGCCCGAGTTCATGTCGATGGCAGTCACGCGACCATAGGGCGGCTTGACCACTTCGAGGCCTTCGATACGCGGAATGCGCACACCGGTACCCTGACTGAAATCGATGTCCGAGGCCGGGTTCTTGGCCAGGGAAAGCGACTGCAGCTGCGTGCGGGACGGAATGTACAGGATGCCGGTTTCCGGATCGATCGCGGAACCTTCCCAGTTCGCGCCACCCGTGGAGGAAGGCAGACTCAGCAGGCCACGCGTGCCATCAGGCGCATCGGAAGTCGAAGGTGGCGTGTACAGATTCGGACTCAGGCGGAAGCCGGCAATGGCTTCCAGCGCCTTGGCACGCAGTTCCGGCGTGAAATCGATCAGATCGTCCTCTGTGAAGCCCTGACGGTCGAACGGTGCCGGACGTGTCGGGAACGGCTGGGTCAGGGAGTACCACTCGCCTGGCACGTCGCCGGCAGGCACTGGCCGTTCTTCGATCGGCCAGATTGGCTCGCCGGTCTCACGGTCGAAAGCATAGACGAAGGACTGCTTGGTCACGGACATGACGACCTTGCGGCCATTGGGCAGATCGATCAGCACCGGCGCAGCAGGAACGTCCCAGTCCCAGATGTCGTGGTGGATGAACTGATAATGCCAGACGCGCTCCCCTGTCTTGATATCCAAGGCCACGAGGCTGCTGGAGAACAGGTTGGAGCCGGGGCGATCGCCACCGTAATAGTCGCCGGTCGGGTCTTCCACGGGCAGGTAGACATGACCCAGCTCCGGATCCCCTGACATGGGTGCCCACACCCCGGCATTGCCCGTGTACTCGGCGCTGTTCTCAAGCCAGGATTCCGCACCGAATTCATTGGGCTCAGGGATGGTGTGGAAGGTCCACAGCAACTCGCCTGTGTGGACGTCGAAGCCACGGATATCGCCTTTCACATTGGACTTGGAGCGCGGACGGCCACCTGTGGCATGAGCCGCACCCACGACTATGACGTCGTTCATGACGAAAGGAGGCGCTGAGGCGCCGATATCGATGTTGTCAAAGCGCTCATCTTCGGCATTGCGCAGGCCGACCATCAGGTCAACGATGCCGTTCTCGCCAAACTCGGGATCCGGGACTCCGGTCTCGGCATCCAGCGCCACCAGATGATAGCCCGGGGTGATGTCAAAGATGCGCTTCTTCTCGCCATCATTCCAATAAGCCACACCTCGCCCTGCACCCTTGCGCGGCGCGTTGTCGAAGCGTGTGCCTTCGTTCGGGCGCCAAAGCCACAGCACTTCGCCGGTAGTGGCATCCAGCGCCACCACATTGCGGGTCACACCGACGTTTGCATAGAGAATACCGTCGATCTCGAGGGGGGTTGAAGGATTGGTGAAGTCCGTAGTGGGGCCGAAATTCTGCGTGGTGAAGCGCCAGGCAATCTGCAGGTTGGCCACGTTGTCCGCATTGATCTGATCGAGAGGGGAATAACGCTGGGAGAATTCATTGCCGTGATAAACGGGCCAATCCCCGTTGTCCACGCTGGTACCCGTCTGACTCAAAGCCAGCGGTGCACAGGCAATTGCGCTGGCCGTGACAATGACTCGTGATACAACCTTTAATGCCGTACTCATCTTGGACGCTCCTGATAAGGCTTGATTTTTGTTATTAGCGATACAGCTGCTGCCTGCCCGGGGAGACTAACGTATTGAGGCTCGGAATTCAAAAGCCATGTGCTGTTCGCGCAAGGACAGCGGCAGAAAACGGTATTCAGGGGATTTGCAGATGGTCGAACCGAGAGAACAAGCGTGTGGCGGAGGGGGAGAGATTCGAACTCTCGAAGGGCTCGCACCCTCGCCGGTTTTCAAGACCGGTGCAATCAACCGCTCTGCCACCCCTCCGCGACGGGGGCCAATCTTACTGGAAAAAGTGACTCAGTCAACCACAGGCAGTGGATAAGGCGCGGCGGCTGGGCATGGATTGCAATTGGGAGCTTGCAATGTATGATGGCCTTCGCCGGTCTGATGAGCCGAGGATATTGAATTGGCATGAGTTTGGCATCATATCCTGGACAGCAGGTGCTGTTGGCATGAGGCCCCTGCCGTCGTGTGCCGGCAGTTCAACAGAATGGCAATACAACCACGGAGATCACTATGAGTCAGTTTGATGTAATGGATGTGACGCGTACCGGCGAATCGGTGCTCGCAGTCAACAAGGTCCTCAAGAACACCTACATGCTGCTGGGCATGACACTCGGCTTCAGCGCATTCATGGCTTTCCTGAGCACCAATGCTGCCCCCATGAACATCTGGATGTACATCATTGGCGTTTATGGACTGTTGTTCGCAACCCATGCACTGGCAAGAAGTGCCTGGGGTCTTCTGACCATGTTCGCGTTCGCCGGCTTCATCGGTTATGGCACAGGTCCGCTCATTGGCGCCCTGATGTCCACCAGCGCCGGAAGCCAGGTGGTCACGACAGCACTGGGCGGCACCGCCTTCATTTTTCTTGGCCTTTCCGGTTACGCGCTGATTTCCCGCAAGGATTTCTCGTTCCTGAGCGGCTTCATCACGGCCGGTATGTTCGTCCTGCTGGCCGCGATGATTCTCGGCATCTTCGTCAAGATTCCAGCGCTCCAACTGGCCATTTCCGTTGGCTTCATGCTGTTCTCCAGTGCGATCATCCTGTACCAGACAGGTGAGATCGTGAATGGCGGCGAACGCAATTACATTCTCGCCACGATCACGCTGTTCGTGTCGATCTACAATCTGTTCATGAGCTTGATCCACCTGCTCACTGCCTTCTCCGGCGAAGAGTAAGCAAGAGGACAGGTTACGCCCGGGAAGCCCCGATGCCCATCGGGGCTTTTTGTTTGGCACCAGCCTTCATGGATTGCCCGCAGTGAAATTCACCATCGTTCTGCATGCTGCCCCTTATACATCTCAGGCCTCGCTGAGCGCGCTGCGTTTTGCGCAGGCTGCTCTGGCCGCAGGCCATGAGATCGTGCGCGTGTTCTTCTATTACGACGGCGTGTTCAACGCCAATGAGTTCAGCGTGGCACCTCAGGACGAGTTCGACCTCGTCAAGGCATGGAGTTCCCTGCTGCAGGCGAATGGCATCGACGCGGTGACGTGTGTCTCGTCGGCCCTCAAGCGCGGCATAGTCGATGCACGTGAGGCCAGACGCCATGAACTGCACGGCTGCAATCTGCAAGAGCCTGCGGTGCTGTCCGGCCTCGGCCAGCTGGTCGATGCCAGTCTCGCCTCCGATCGCACAATCAGCTTTGGAGCGTGAAGATGACCACTTCGCCCGTGCAGAAGCAGTTCACTTTCCTTTCACGTCGGTCACCCTATGGCAGCGGGCAGGCACGCGCAATGCTGGACATGGTGCTTGCCACCGCCGTATTTGACCAGAAGGTCACGTTGATCTTCCTGGATGATGGCGTGCTGCAGTTGCGCAAGAACCAGGCCGCAGCCAGTATCGCCAGCAAGGATCTGGGAGCTGCCCTGGGCGTGCTGCCTCTGTACGACATCAATCAGGTGTTCGTGGATGCGGACTCGCTGCACGTACGCGGCATTTCCCAGGATGAGCTGAGCATCCCGGCGACGGTCTGTGACAGCGCTCGCATTCGCAGCCTTGTGCAACAATCCGACGTGGTATTCACCCTGTGAGCACCCTGCACACCGTCAACAAGCCGTCTTGGAGCAGCGATACGCTGCAATCCTGTCTGCGTCTGATCCTTTCCGGCGACACGCTGCTGCTGATCGAGGATGGCACCTACAATGTCCGCACGCTCGATGCTCTCGCGGCCAGTCTTAACGTCCCGCTGCAGGGGTTGCAGATCCGCGTGCTGCGCGATGATCTGGTGGCGCGAGGCCTGTCTGAAAGCGAGCTTGCACCGCCCATCATTGCCATCGATTACGCGGAGTTCGTCGCCCTGGTGTGTCAGCATCAGCAATCGGTGCACTGGTTTTGATGGATACTCTGGATCAAGGCGATGGGCGTCATCTGTTGCTGCCCGACCGGCGCAGCGTCGCGCTGGACGAGGACGGTTACCTGCGTTCACTGACAGACTGGAACGAAATGGTCGCCACCCTGCTCGCTCGCGAAGCCGGCATCGAACTCACCCCGGCCCACTGGGAAGTGCTGAATCTGCTGCGACAATTCCATGCCCGCTTCGGCCTCTCCCCAGGCATGCGTCCGCTGGTCCGATTTGCCGCGCAGACGCTCGGGCCGGAGAAAGGTCGCAGTGTCTATCTGCTCTCACTGTTCCCGGGCAATGCAGCCCTGCTGGGCGCACGCATCGCCGGTCTGCCGCGACCGGAGAACTGTTTTTGAGCAGGCTGCGCCCTGGCCAGCGGGACACTTTCTGCTATCATTCGCGCGATTTTCACTCACCTGCAGACCCTACAGCCCAATCACAGGAAGCCCCCATGAACTCTGCCAGAAGCCTTGCTGACCGCGTTCTTGCCATCAACAACGACCTGCCCATCCGCACCGACAAGCCCGTGCACAGCGGCAAGGTCAGGTCCGTCTACTGGTTGACCGACAAGGACAGCAGACGGTTGATCGCGGAGCGCGGCTACGCTGTGGCCCCGGATGCCCCGCTGGCCATCATGGTCATCAGCGATCGCATCTCGGCCTTCGACTGCATCTGGCATGGCGAGGGCGGTCTCAATGGCGTCCCCGGCAAGGGCGCCGCCCTGAACGCGATTTCCAACCACTGGTTCGGCCTGTTCAAGCAACAGGGTCTGGCCGACAGCCATATCCTGGAGATTCCGCACCCCTTCGTGTGGATCGTGCAGAAGGCGCGCCCGGTGATGATCGAGGCGATCTGCCGGCAATACATCACGGGCTCCATGTGGCGTTCCTACAGCAAAGGTGAGCGCGAGTTCTGCGGCATCACCCTGCCCGACGGACTCAAGAAGGACCAGCGGCTGCCTGAGCTGCTGATCACACCCTCCACCAAGGGCATCCTGCGCGGCATTCCGGGCGTTCCAGAATCCGATGATGTGAACATCACGCGCCAGGATATCGAGCGCAATTATGCGGCCTTCAATTTCCGCAATCTGCAGGACATCGATTTCTACGAGAAGCTGCTGCGTGAAGGCTTCGGACTCATCAGCACGGCGCTGGAAAAGATCGACCAGGTCTTTGTCGACACCAAGTTCGAGTTTGGCTACGTGACCGACAGAAACGGGCAGGAAAAGCTGATCTACATGGATGAAGTCGGCACCCCCGACTCGTCGCGCATCTGGGACGGCCCTTCCTATCGCCAGGGCGAAGTGATCGAGAAGTCCAAGGAGGAGTTCCGCCAGCAGCTGCTGAGTCATTTCCCCGACCCGGACATCCTGCTGAACAAGGATCGCATGGCGGAGCGCAGCGCCCTGGCGCGGGACAATGCGCTGCCGGAGGAGATTCTGCTGCAGGTCTCACGCACCTATCTGGATATCGCTGCCAAGATCGTCGGTCACAGCATCGAGTTGTCCGACAACCCGCGCCAGGAAATCATCGATGTCCTGCGTCGCGATTACGACCTGATCGTCTGAGGCTCTGGCTTCAGCGCCCGGACACCTGCGCATCGGAGCCTGCCACGAGGGCTTCGGTGCGAAACCAGGCGTAGCGCGACTGCAGGCCCACGACACGACCGACAATGATGATGGTGGGCGCCTGCACCGGATGACTGCGGACCAGTTCCGGCATCGTCACGAGATTGCCCGTCAGCACCTTCTGATTCGCCGTGGTGCCCTGTTGCACCAGCGCCACTGGCATGTCCTCGGCCATGCCATGGGCCAGCAATTGCTGGCAGATCTGCTCCAGCCCAACCAGCCCCATGTAGAACACCACCGTCTGGTTCTCGCGCGCCAGCTCCGGCCAGTCCAGATCCAGCGAGTCGCCCTTGAGATGCCCGGCCACGAAGCGCACGGACTGCGACCAGTCACGATGGGTCAGTGGAATGCCCGCATAGCAGGCACAGCCCGACGCGGCGGTGATGCCCGGAATGACCTGGAACGGAATGCGCTCCTGCGCCAGACGATCGATCTCCTCGCCCCCGCGCCCGAAGATGAAGGGATCGCCGCCTTTCAGACGCAGGACTCGATTGCCTTCCCTTGCCAGACGCACCAGCAGCTCGTTGATCTGCTCCTGCGGCAAGGTGTGATTAGAACGCTCCTTGCCCACATGAATCTTCTCGGCATCCGGACGCACACGCTGCAGGATCTCGGGTGACACGAGGCGGTCATACAGCACGACATCGGCTTCCTGCATGAGCCGCAGGGCCTTGAGCGTCAGCAGGTCGGGATCGCCGGGGCCTGCGCCGACCAGAAACACTTCACCACGGACATCCAGTTGGTCGGCCTGCGAGAGCTGCTGCTCCAGATGCCGCCGCGCCTCGTCCTCACGCCCCGCCAGCACCATTTCCTGAAACGGCCCGGACAGCAGGCTCTCCCAGAAGCGTGTGCGCCGCTTGAAGTCGCCCACCACGGACTTGACGCGGCCGCGGTAACTGGCGAGCAGCAGGCCGAGACGCCCGTAGGCTGCGGGAATGATGGTTTCCAGCTTCTGCTTGAGCTTGCGCGTGAGAATCGGCGAGGCTCCACCGCTGGAGATGGCGATGACCACTGGGGAACGATCGACAATCGCCGGCACGATGAAGCTGCACAGAGAGGGCTTGTCCACGACGTTCACGGGCAGACCGCGCGCCTTGGCCCCGACGGACACCGCCGCATTCACCGCTTCGTCGTCAGTGGCAGCCACGGCCAGGAAGACGCCGTCGAGATCATTGTCCTGGAATTCGCGCAGGCACAGCTCGCCGGCGCCGGCGATCACCAGCGCCTCGAGTTGCGGTTCGATGGTCGGGGCCACGACGCGCAGACGCGCACCGGCACGATCCAGCAGCACGGCCTTCCGATAGGCGACTTCACCACCACCCACAACCAGACAGTGCTGGGCACGGACATTCAGGAATATGGGCAGAAACTGCATGGCAGAGGCCTCCGCAGGAAAAGGTGCAGGCGGATCGCCCCTGCCTCAGGCAAGACGATCCAGTCCACCCATGTAGGGACGCAGAACCTCGGGAATGGTGACGCTGCCATCCTCATTCTGGAAGTTCTCCAGGATGGCGACCAGCGTGCGGCCAATGGCCAGTCCCGATCCGTTCAAGGTGTGCAGCAATTCGGGCTTGCCTGTCTCCGGATTGCGCCAGCGCGCCTGCATGCGTCGCGCCTGATAATCCTCGAAGGTGCTGCAGGAGGAGATTTCCCGGAAGCAGTTCTGCGACGGCAGCCACACTTCCAGATCGATGGTGCGCGCAGCACTCGAACCCATGTCACCGCCACACAAGAGCATGGCGCGGTAAGGCAGGCCAAGGCGCTGCAGCACCTTCTCGGCATGGGATGTCAGCGCTTCCAGGGCGGCGTCGGACTCCTGAGGACGCACCATCTGCACCAGCTCCACCTTCTCGAACTGGTGCTGGCGGATCATGCCGCGCGTGTCACGCCCGTAGCTGCCCGCCTCGCTGCGGAAACACGGCGTGTGACAGACGAATTTCAGCGGCAGGTCTTCAGCAGGCACGATGCTGTCGCGCACCAGGTTGGTCACAGGGACTTCGGCCGTGGGGATGAGGTAGTACTCGTTCTCGCCCTCGAGCCGGAACAGATCCTCGGCAAACTTCGGCAGCTGGCCGGTGCCCAGCAGGGAGTCACGGTTGACGATGTAAGGCGTGTAGACCTCCTGATAACCGTGCTCGGTGGTATGCAGGTCGAGCATGAACTGGATCAGGGCACGATGCAGGCGCGCGGTGCTGCCATGCATGACCACGAAACGCGCACCAGTGAGCTTGGTCGCGGCAGGAAAATCCAGCGACCCCAGAGATTCGCCCAGCGCGACATGATCCTTCGGCTCGAAGGCGAATTCACGCGGGCTGCCCCAGCGACGCAATTCCACATTGCCATGTTCATCGCGGCCTTCCGGCACGCTCTCCTGAGGCACATTGGGAATGCGCATGAGCAGGTCATTGAACGCATCCTGCACGTCGGCCAGGGCCTTCTTGTTCTGCTCGAGGGAATCACCCAGATCAGCCACGGCCGCCAGCAGGGGCGCGACGTCCTGACCTGCCGCCTTGGCCTGACCTATCGCCTTCGAGCGCACATTGCGTTCGTTCTGCAGCTTTTCGGTTTCCTGCTGCAGCTCGCGCCGGCGCACATCGAGTGCGTTGACCTGAATGATGTCGAGATCGAAGTGCTTCTTCTTGAGCAGTGCTGCCAGTTTTTCAGGTTCTGTGCGCAACCATTTCGGATCCAGCATGGAGTCAGTAGTTCCTTGAGCGTGAGTCAACCATTCATGTAAGTCAGAGGGCCCGCATCAGCAGCATGCCCAGCCAGGCCCCGGCCAGACACAGCAGCACGCTGCCCGTCACATAGGCCAGCGCCGGCAGCCAGCGCCCATCCTGCAACAACAGCAGGGTGTCCAGCGAAAACGTCGAGAACGTGGTGAACGCCCCGAGATAGCCCACCACCAGCAGGCCGCGCCACTGCTCGCTCAGCAGCAGCCGCTCGCTGATGAGCACGTAGAGCACGCCGATCACCAGCGAACCCAGCAGATTGACCAGCGCGGTTCCCCACGGAAAACGCGTGCCGGCCAGCCCGCCGATCCACAGCATCAACCAGTAACGGCAGACCGCGCCAAGCGCGCCCCCCACGGCCACGGCGAGAGAATACACCATCACGGCGCCTTCCTGTTCAGTGACTGTTCCGGATAGCGCTGCTGAGGACTCAGCCGGTCACGCTCGCGCAGGGCCTCCAGCTTCTCCCGAATGCGCAGTTCCAGCCCGTTCTCGGTGGGAAAATAGAAGCGACTGTCGCGCAGTGCCGGAGGAAAGTAGTTCTCCCCCGCCGCATAGCCGCCCGGCTCATCGTGGGCATAGCGATAGCCCACCCCGTGATCGAGTGACTTCATCAAGGCGGTGGGCGCATTGCGCAAGTGCTCCGGCACCTCCAGCGAAGGGCCGTTCTGCACCTCGGCACGTGCCTGATTGTAGGCCATGTAGACGGCATTGCTCTTGGCGGCACAGGCAAGGTAGATGACCGCCTGCGCGATCACCAGTTCGCCCTCGGGACTGCCCAGTCGCGTCTGCGCATCCCAGGCCTGCAGCGCCAGCTGCAGGGCACGTGGATCGGCATTGCCGATATCCTCGCTGGCCATGCGTACCAGACGTCGAGCAATGTAGAGCGGATCGCAGCCGCCATCCAGCATGCGCACCAGCCAGTACAGCGCCGCATCCGGGCTGGAGCCGCGCACCGCCTTGTGCAGTGCCGAGATCTGCTCGTAGAACAGGTCGCCGCCCTTGTCGAAGCGGCGGGCACTGCCCTGCAGGACCTGCTCCACCACGGCCTCGTCCACGTGCAGCATGCCGTTCTCGGCCCGCGCCATGTCGACCGCGATTTCCAGAAGATTGAGCACACGCCTGGCGTCGCCGTCAGCAGCAACGGCGAGACGCTGTGCCTGCGCTGTCTCGAGCACGATGCCGCGCCCGCCGAGTCCACGCACATCGTCGCCCAGTGCCTGGTCGATGACGCGCAGCAGATCGGGCTCCTGCAGAGACTTGAGCAGGTACACCCTCGCACGGGAGAGCAGCGCATTGTTCAGTTCGAAGGAGGGATTCTCGGTGGTGGCGCCCACGAAGATCAGCGTGCCGTCCTCCACGTGAGGCAGGAAGGCGTCCTGCTGGCTTTTGTTGAAGCGGTGCACTTCGTCCACGAAGAGCACGGTCCCATGCCCACTGATGCGCTTGCGCGACTGCGCCCGCTCCACTGCCGCACGTATTTCCTTGACCCCCGACAATACGGCCGAGAGGCTCTCGAACTGACCACCGCTGGCCAGGGCCAGCAGACGGGCGAGCGTGGTCTTGCCCACACCGGGCGGTCCCCACAGGATCATGGAATGCGGCAGGCCGCGCCGGATGGCCTCGCCCAGCGGCTTGCCGGGCCCCAGCAGATGTTCCTGTCCGATGAAGTCAGTCAGCACGCGGGGACGCATGCGCGCCGCAAGGGGCTGCAAGTTGTCAACGCCGACGGCTGCCGCGGCATCCTCCTGCTCGTGCGCGAACAATGACTCGGTGATACCGCTCGACATGAGGCTCCTCAGGGACTGACGCGATTGTCCACGACCTCGATGTCGGCCGGCGGCGTGAAGATGAACTCCTCGTCAGCCAGCGGGGCATCGAGGACATGCTCGAAGAATTCCCAGAAGGTGCGCTGACCGTTGCCGTTGTCGACATGGATGGCATCCAGGCGGCGCTCGCGGAAATACAGGGTCACGCGCTCATAGAGACTCGCTGGGTCCACCGGCTCCAGCACGAACTCCCAGGCGGTGCCATTGCTAAGATCGCCCCCCGTGATGAAGTAGTCGGCCTCGATCTCGGCCATGCGGCCGCTGAGCAATTGCGCGGCCAGCTCGGAGCGCTCGGTTTCCCAGTTCTCCAGAGTGACCTGCAGCAGATCGGGCTGATAGTTCCACAGCGTCTTGCCGTCCGTGACGATCAACTCCGGGAAAGGCTCGAGCGTTTCCCAGTAGAAGCCGTCCGGGCGCTTGAGCTTGAACTTGATGATGCTCTCCTCCAGCACTCCGCCGCTGGACTCGACGATCAGCTGCCGGACATCGGCCTGGAAGGTCTGGATGCCGCCCAGCAGATCCTCCAGCTGCGCTGCCGCCTCATCCTGGGCGAGGACCTGATGGGTGCCAAGCCACGCAACAACAGCGAGACTGGCAAGGCCATGCCGAAGACATCGGGAAACAGCGCTCATGATTCGGTCCTGATCAACGAGGTGGGGGCGGTGCGATGACTTCGCGACTGCCATTGCTGCCCATGGCGGAAACGACACCGGCCGACTCCATGGCTTCGATCATGCGCGCGGCACGGTTGTAACCGATGCGCAGCTTGCGCTGGACGGCGGAAATCGAGGCCTTGCGCGATTCGGTGACGAAGGCGACCGCTTCGTCGTACAGGGCATCATCCTCTTCCCCGCCCTCCTCGTCATCCCCGCCGCCGCCGAACCCGCCGTAGTCGCGTTCATCGGCCCCTTGGGTGATCTCGTCGATGTACACCGGCTCGCCACGGGACTTCCAGTCCGCCACCACGCGATGCACTTCCTCGTCGCTGACAAAGGCGCCATGCACTCGCGTGGCCACCCCACCACCCGGCGGCAGGAACAGCATGTCGCCATGACCCAGCAATTGTTCTGCCCCGCCCTCCCCCAGGATGGTGCGCGAATCGATCTTCGACTGCACCATGAAGGAGAGGCGCGTGGGAATGTTGGCCTTGATCAACCCCGTCAGCACGTCCACTGAAGGCCGCTGGGTGGCCAGAATGAGATGGATGCCGGCTGCCCTGGCCTTCTGGGCGATGCGAGCGATCAGCTCTTCGACCTTCTTGCCGACGACCATCATCATGTCGGCCAGCTCGTCCACCACGACCACGATCACGGGCAGGGATTCGAGCACACCGGCCTGCTGTTCTTCGATGAGCTGCATAGGATCCGGGCGCCAGAGCGGGTCGAGAATCGGCTGGCCAGACTTGGCCGCGTCAGTCACCTTCTTGTTGTAACCGGCCAGATTGCGCACCCCCAGGGCGGACATCAGCTTGTAGCGCCGCTCCATTTCGGCCACACACCAGCGCAGGGCATTGGCGGCATCCTTCATGTCGGTCACGACCGGGGTCAGCAGATGGGGAATGCCTTCATAGACGGAAAGCTCGAGCATCTTCGGGTCGATCATGATCATGCGCACGTCCTGTGGCGTGGCCTTGAAGAGCAGGCTGAGGATCATGGCATTGATGCCCACGGACTTGCCAGAACCGGTGGTTCCTGCCACCAGCAGATGCGGCATCTTCGCAAGATCGACAATCACCGGCTTGCCCACGATGTCGTGCCCCAGGGCCATGCTGACGGGCGAGGGCGACTTGTCGAAGTCTGGCGAAGCCAGCACCTGGCTCAGCATGATCATCTCGCGGTGTTCGTTGGGAATCTCGATGCCGATCACGGTCTTGCCGGGAATCACTTCGACCACCCGCACACTGACCAGCGCCAGCGAACGTGCCAGATCCTTGCCCAGCCCGGTGATGCGGCTGGCCTTGATGCCAGGCGCCGGCTGCACTTCGAAGCGGGTGATCACGGGACCGGGGTTCACTGCGGTGACCTGAATCTCGATGCCGAAGTCGGCCAGCTTCAATTCCAGCAGCCGCGACATCGCTTCAAGCGATTCCTTGGAAAAGCCGGCTCGCGCATTCCCCGACCACTCATCCAGCAAGGAAATGGCCGGCAGATCCCCGGGGTTGGGGGCAGTGAAGAGCCGACCCTGGCGCTCTTTCTCCACCCTGGCACTCTTCACCACGGCGGGCCTGGGCGCCGGCGCGATGGTAGGCGGAACGCGGGTCTTTTCCTTCTCGATGTAGACATCCAGTGCGCGCTTGCGGGTTTCAAGGATCTGCCGGGTGTCGTGTTCTTCCTTCTGACGGACCATCCAGCCGGCGAGCGTCCGCCGCAGATAACCGAACAGCGCCAGAGTGACAAAGCCGGTCTGGTCCACCACACGCAGCCAGGAAATTTCGACTGCAATCGTGAGGCCGAGCAGGAAGATCGCGAAGTACAGCAAGGTGCTGCCGACCACGGCAAACACCGGCACTGTGACATCCACCATCATGGAGCCGATGACCCCTCCCGCCATCCAGGGCAGATTCTGGTCGATCTCGAAATGCATCGTGGCCAGCGCACAGGCGCCTGCAGCCAGCAACAGGATCCCTGTGCCCTTGAGCGCCACCATAGGCCAGGAGACCAGCGAGCCTGCCTCCAGAGGCTGTCGCAGCAGACGGAAGGCCTTGAAGATCAGTGCCAGTGGAAACAGATAGGCAAAATAGCCAAACAGCTGAAACAGCAGATCGGCAAGCCAGGCACCCATGTGCCCTACGGCGTTGTTGACTTCGCTACCGGAGCCGGTGGTGGTGAAACCCGGATCCGAAGGCGAGTAGCTGAGCAAGGCTATCAGCAGGAAGAGGCCGGCGAGAAAGCTCAGGATCAAGGTCCCCTCGCGCACGATACGCTGAGTCACGGAACTGAGGCTTTGCTCGTCTTCGGTTCTTTTTTTTGATTTATTTTTCAAACTTTTCATGCACCTGCAAATTGAAATTCCATCATTTTCTAGGTTTTCGGGCGCTATGATAATCAATTTGTCCGCTGTCGCAAACCAAGACGGTCCGAATTCCACGGCAGACAAGGGGAGAAAAACCACATGAGTGAGTGACGCATATCCACTAGAATGAGCGCCACATTCCGGGACAGCGGGCGCGCAACGCACCGATGGCTTTCCCAACCCCTTGAATTTCCCAGAGAGCATACAGGAATCACCCCCCGATGAGCGATGTACAGCACCACCGTTTGATCATTCTCGGCTCCGGCCCTGCGGGCTACACCGCAGCAGTCTATGCCGCCCGCGCCAATCTCAGACCCGTGGTGATCACGGGCATGGTCCAGGGCGGGCAACTGACCACGACCACCGAAGTCGACAACTGGCCGGGCGACGTCGAAGGTCTGCAGGGCCCTGCGCTCATGGAGCGGATGCGACTGCACGCCGAACGCTTCGACACCCGGATCGTCTTCGACCACATCCAGAAAACCGATCTGAGCAAGCGCCCCTTCACCCTGTGGGGTGACTCAACCGTCTACACCTGCGATGCGCTCATCATCGCTACCGGGGCATCCGCACAGTATCTGGGCCTGCCCTCCGAACAGGCCTACATGGGCCGCGGGGTCAGCGCCTGCGCCACCTGCGACGGCTTCTTCTACCGCAACAAGCCGGTCGCCGTCATTGGCGGCGGCAACACTGCCGTCGAGGAGGCGCTTTATCTGTCCAACATCGCCTCCCACGTCACGCTGGTCCATCGCCGCGACTCGCTGCGTGCAGAGAAAATCATGCAGGACAAATTGTTCGATCGCGTCAAGGCCGGCAGGATCAGCATCGAGTGGAACCACACGCTGGAGGAAGTGCTGGGCGATGACATGGGCGTCACCGGGCTGCGCATTGCCAGCACCCAGACCGGCTCGAGTCGGGACGTGAAGGCGGATGGTGTATTCATCGCCATCGGTCACAAGCCCAACTCCGACATATTCGCCGGCCAGCTGGAGCTCAAGGACGGCTATGTGGTCATCCACAGCGGCATCAATGGCAATGCCACCCAGACCAGTGTTCCTGGCGTGTTTGCCGCCGGCGACATTGCGGACCACGTGTACCGTCAGGCCATCACCTCGGCGGGCTTCGGCTGCATGGCGGCCCTGGACGCCGAGAAGTTCCTCGACCACTGAGACGGCGCCCGGGAGATTCCCTTCATGGCGCGACTGCCCTGGCTGAGTGCTGCCTCGCTGACCTTTCCCAGCGTGGACACGGCACTGCGCGACCCGGACGGCCTGCTGGCCGTCGGCGGTGATCTACGGCCGGAACGCCTGCTCAAGGCCTATGAACGCGGCATTTTTCCCTGGTTTCAGGAGGAACCCATCCTCTGGTGGTCCCCCGCCACACGCATGGTCCTGCATCCGGAGAAACTGCACGTGTCGCGCAGCATGCGCAAGCTGCTGCGCCAGGGTCAACGTCGCGTCAGCTTCGACACCGCATTCGCCCAGGTGATTGCCCAGTGCGCCCTGTTGCGCGAGGACTATCCTGGCACCTGGATCACGTCAGCGATGCAGGCCGCCTACTGTCGCCTGCATGAGCTGGGACACGCGCACTCGGTGGAAGTCTGGGAGGACGACACGCTGGTGGGAGGCCTGTATGGCATCGCCATGGGACAGCTGTTCTTCGGCGAATCCATGTTCAGTCTGCGCAGCAATGCATCGAAGACAGCGCTGATCTGCCTGACCCGGCAATTGCAGCACTGGGGATACCAGCTGATCGACTGCCAGGTGCCCAGCGCACATTTGCGCAGCCTGGGGGCGACAGAGATGTCGCGCTCGCAGTTTCAACTGTACCTGGAGCGCTATCGTCACGCTGCCGGGCGCACGCAGCCTTGGCAGGTGGAGATCGCACTCGTTGGCCTCTGAAGATTTCCAGACCCTGCGGTTCTTCCAGACTGGCGAACACGCCTGCAGCTACCTGCCCGAGCGTCAGGCCTGCACGGTGTTCCTGGACCCGGAGCAGCCGGCCACCACACGGCTCTACAGTCGCCTCATCACCGCAGGCTTTCGCCGCAGCGGTGAACATCTGTATCGACCCGGCTGCGAGCACTGCGACGCCTGCATCGCTTGCCGCGTGCGCGTGCGGGACTTCACACGCAACAAGCGCTTCGCCCGGATATGGAAGCGCAATGCCGATATCCAGTCCGCGCAGATCAGCTCTCCCGACACGCCGGAACTGTTCGAGCTTTACAGCTGTTACATCAACGGCCGTCACGCCGATGGCGACATGTACCCACCAGATCTGCAGCAGTATCGCGCCTTCATCGCGGCACAGACGCCGAGCACCCAGTTTCACGTCTTCACGCTGCAGGAACGCCCCGTCGCGTTGTGTGTTCTGGATGAACTCGATCATGGCCTCTCAGCCATGTACACCTTCTTCGATCCGACGCTGGCACAACGGTCGCTGGGAACCTGGGTCATCCTCTGGCAGATCGAGAAGGCACGACGCCTGCATCTGCCCTGCCTGTATCTGGGGTACTGGATCCGCGACTGCGACAAGATGCGTTACAAGACTGACTTCCGCCCCTTGGAGCTGCTCATCGGCAAGCAGTGGCTGTTGCTGACCTGAGCGCGCTGCAAACTCTGGAAAACTGCAGCTTCGGTGCGAGTTTTTGCTAATCCCGCCCGGATGAGGCAGAATGCGCGCACGTTTTTGTCCCGGCACCGCCGGCGCGCGTGTCAATTCAATTCAGGAATGTTTGTTGATGGCAAAAGAAGATCAGATCGAAATGGATGGAGAAGTGGTCGACACCCTTCCCAATACCATGTTTCGGGTGAAGCTGGAGAACGGCCACATCGTGACCGCTCACATTTCAGGCAAGATGAGAAAGAACTACATCCGCATCCTGACCGGCGATCAGGTCAAGGTGGAACTCACGCCCTACGATCTCAGCAAGGGCCGCATCACTTACCGCGCCCGCTGAACCTGCGAGGGCTCACCCCTCGCTCGGACTCAATTCCCTGCTTTCCGTGCTGCCCGCACTGCGTCTGCGGCTGATTTGCAGCTTCACTTCATCGTTCACGATGGACACCTGCACTTCGCCGCCGTCCACCAGTTCTCCGAACAGAATCTCTTCCGCCAGGGCCTTCTTGAGCTTGTCCTGGATCAGACGACCCATCGGGCGTGCGCCCATGGTTTCACTGTAGCCATGCTCCACAAACCAGTCGCGCGCTGAATCGTCCACATGCAGCGTGACTTTCTTGTCGTCCAGCTGCACCTGCAGCTCGACCAGGAACTTGTCGACCACGGTGCGGATGGTCTCCACGCTCAGCGGACCGAACTGCACGATGGCATCGAGGCGATTGCGGAACTCCGGCGTGAAGATGCGCTTGATGGCCTCCATGCCGTCACTGCTGTGATTCTGCTGACTGAAGCCGATGGAGGCGCGGGACATTTCCTGAGCCCCGGCGTTGGTCGTCATGATCAGGATCACGTTGCGGAAGTCGGCCTTGCGGCCGTTGTTGTCCGTCAGCGTGCCGTGATCCATCACCTGCAGCAGCAGGTTGAACACATCGGGATGCGCTTTCTCGATTTCGTCCAGCAACAGCACGCAGTGCGGTGCCTTGTTGATGGCTTCCGTCAACAGCCCGCCCTGATCGAAACCCACATACCCGGGCGGCGCGCCGATCAGGCGTGACACGGTATGCCGCTCCATGTATTCCGACATATCGAAGCGCAGAAGCTCGATGCCCAGGATCTTCGCCAGCTGTCGACTCACTTCGGTCTTGCCCACGCCTGTCGGCCCGGAGAACAGATAGGACCCGATGGGCTTGTCGGGATGATTGAGTCCGGCACGCGAGAGCTTGATGGCAGAGGCCAGATTCTCGATGGCCTCATCCTGGCCGAACACCACCATGCGCAGGTTCTCCTCGAGATTGCGCAAGGCCTGAGTGTCCGAGGTTGACACGTGCTTCGGCGGAATGCGGGCGATCGCGGCCACCACTCTTTCCATGTCCTGGGCCTGGATCAGCTTCTTGCGCTTGCTGGCTGGCTGCAGGCGCTGGTAGGCCCCGGCCTCGTCGATCACATCGATGGCCTTGTCCGGCATGAACCGGTCGTTGATGTAGCGCCCAGCCAGCTCGGAGGCGGCACGCAGTGCATTGTCGCTGTAGCGCAGATCGTGGTGTTCCTCGAAGCGGGACTTGAGCCCCTTCAGGATGCGGTAGGTGGTCTCCACGTCCGGCTCGTTGACATCGATCTTCTGGAAGCGGCGCGAGAGCGCGCGATCCTTCTCGAAGATGCCGCGGTATTCCTGATAGGTGGTGGAACCCACACAGCGCAGGTCGCCCGAAGTGAGAACGGGTTTGAGCAGATTGGACGCATCCATCACGCCACCTGAGGCGGCGCCCGCCCCGATGATGGTGTGAATCTCGTCGATGAACAGAATCGCCTTGGGATTCTTCTTCAGCTCGCCCAGCAGGGCCTTGAAACGTTTCTCGAAGTCGCCCCGGTACTTGGTACCGGCCAGCAACGAGCCCAGATCCAGCGAGTAGATGACGTTGTCCCGCAGGATATCGGGCACCTGATCCTCGACGATCATGCGGGCCAGGCCTTCGATCACGGCTGTCTTGCCGACGCCTGATTCACCGACCAGCAGAGGATTGTTCTTGCGGCGGCGGGACAGCACCTGGATGACCCGGGTGACCTCCTCCTCGCGACCGATCAGCGGGTCAATGCGGCCCAGCAAGGCCTGTTCATTGAGATTGGTGGCAAAGCTCTCCAGCGCGCTGGCGCTGCGCTCGGCTGCCTCGTCTTCGCCCTCACGCTGCTGCGGTGATTCGGGCTGAGCATTGTGACCCGGGACCTTGGAGGTGCCATGAGTGATGTAGTTCACCACGTCGATGCGGGCGATGTCCTGCTGGCGCAGCAGGAACACGACATGGCTCTCCTGCTCGCTGAAGATGGCGACGAGAACGTTGGCACCGGAAACCTCGCGCTTGCCGGAAGATTGCACATGAAACACCGCGCGCTGCAATACTCTCTGGAAACCAAGCGTCGGCTGCGTCTCACGGCCGGCTTCCGCCTCCGGAATCAGCGGCGTTGTCGAGTCCACGAATTCGCTCAGTTCGCTGCGCAGCCTGGGAATGTTGGCGCCACAGGCGAGCAGCACATCGGCAGCGACTTCGTTGTCCAACAGCGCCAGCAGCAGATGCTCCACGGTCATGTATTCATGGCGCTTCTTGCGTGCGCCGGCGAATGCGCTGTTCAACGTGACTTCAAGATCCTTGCTCAACATGATGATGTCTTCCGGTTAACGATCCACTTCGACATTGCACAGCAACGGGTGCTCACACTCCCGCGAATAGTCATTGACCTGCTGCGCCTTGGTTTCGGCAACATCCTTGCTGAATACCCCGCACACCGCCTTGCCCTCAGTATGCACCTTCAACATGATCTGGGTGGCCTTCTCGACATTCATGGCGAAGAAGGAACACAGCACATCGACCACGAAATCCATGGGCGTGTAGTCATCATTGAACAACACGACCTTGTACAGGGGTGGTTGTGCAAGTTTGGGGCGCACGGTCGAAGTTGCAAGGCCGCTGTCGCGCTCATCGTCCGCATTGCCATTCCATTCAGCCATTGCCAGCTCCCGCCCGAATGCCGGGGCCGTGTTCTTGATCTGCTTCATCCGCATTTCTTTACCATTCCTGTCTGTACACTCGAATATTGCTGGACAGCCGACCCTCACACAAGACCCGGCACCTGCGGGCCTGCGTGCACGGACGGGGGTGGATGCCCGTCATCGAGCGGCGGCTGCACAATTGACAAGCCAGAATCATTGCGATATACGAACCGTGCTAGTGGTTTTCCTAGGTAAACAATAACAACAAAACGTTACACGGGAGTTTTGCCATGAGTACTGGGCAAGTGAAGTGGTTCAACAACGCAAAGGGCTTTGGATTCATTCTTCCGGACAATGGCGGTGACGATCTGTTCGCGCACTACTCCGCAATCGGAATGGATGGTTACAAGACACTCAAGGCCGGGCAGACTGTCAGCTTCGAGACCATCGAAGGACCGAAAGGCCTGCACGCCGCCAATATTCGACCGATCAGTCCGGAGCAGAGCCCGACCCAGGCAGGGTCCAGCTGAGCTGACCTGAACGGCATTCGAACCGACATCCTGAAAACGCACACTCCCTCATTACCCCTTGCATGATGAGGGAGTTCTGCCCCGACTACAGACTGGCAACAGCCTCGTTGAAGGTCGCGCTCGGCCGCATGGCCTGAGATGCCTTCTGATGGTCCGGTTGATAATACCCCCCGATATCGACGGGCTTGCCTTGCACGCCGTTGAGCTGAGCAACGATCTCGGATTCCTTCTGTGTCAGTGTCTGCGCCAGCGGCGCGAAATGCGCCTGCAGGTGTGTGTCGTCGGTCTGCGCAGCCAGGGCCTGCGCCCAGTACAGCGCAAGGTAGAAATGACTGCCGCGGTTATCCAGGTGCCCGACACGCCGCGTGGGGGATTTATCGTTGTCGAGGAACAGACCTGTCGCCTTGTTCAAGGTGTCCGCCAGCACCTGCGCCTTCTTGTTGCCGGTCTTCATGGCCAGGTCCTCGATCGACACAGCCAACGCAAGAAATTCGCCCAGGGAATCCCAGCGCAGATGGCCCTCCTCCAGGAACTGCTGAACATGCTTGGGCGCTGAGCCGCCCGCCCCGGTCTCGAACAAGCCCCCGCCCGCCAGCAGCGGCACGATCGACAGCATCTTGGCGCTGGTGCCCAGTTCGAGAATGGGGAAGAGATCCGTGAGATAGTCACGCAACACGTTGCCGGTCACGGATATCGTGTCCTTGCCGGCACGGATGCGCTCCAGCGAGAACCGCACTGCCTCCACTGGGGACATGATGCGAATGTCGAGCCCCTCGGTGTTGTGATTCTTCAGATAGGTCTGCACCTTGTGGATGAGCTGCACATCATGGGCACGCTTCTCGTCCAGCCAGAACACGGCGGGCGTGGACGTGGCACGCGCGCGGACCACGGCAAGCTTCACCCAGTCCTGCACTGGCAAGTCGCGAGTCTGGCACATGCGCCAGATGTCGCCCTGGGCAACCTCGTGTTCAAAAACCACCTGACCCGCGCTGTTGAGCACTCGCACGCTGCCATCAGCCGGCACCTTGAAGGTCTTGTCGTGCGAGCCGTATTCCTCGGCCTTCTGCGCCATCAATCCGACATTGGACACACTGCCCATGGTGGCCACATCGAAGGCGCCGTGCTTCTTGCAGTTGTCGATGGTCTCCTGATAGACGCCGGCATAGCAGCGATCGGGAATCATGGCCTTGGTGTCATGCAGCTTGCCATCGGGACCCCACATCTGACCGGAGGCGCGGATCGCGGCAGGCATGGATGCATCGACGATCACGTCGCTGGGGACGTGCAGATTGGTGATGCCCTTGTCGGAATCCACCATGGCCAGCGCCGGACGCATCTTGTAGACCGCCTGGATGTCGGCCTCGATCTGCTCGCGCTGGGCGGCCGGCAGCTTCTTGATCTTCTCGTAGACATCACCCAGACCATTGGCAGGATCAACGCCCAGCTGCGCAAAGACCTCGGCGTGCTTGTTGAACACGTCCTCGAAATACACTGTCACGGCATGACCGAACATGATCGGGTCGGAGACCTTCATCATGGTGGCCTTGAGATGGAGGGACAGCAGGACACCGGTGCTCGCGGCATCGGCGATCTGCTCCGCGAAGAAGCGGCGCAGCGCGGCACAGCGCATGACCGATGCGTCGATGATCTCGCCCGCCTGCAGCGCGGTTTTCTCCTTGAGCACCTTCACGGCGCCATCCTTGCCGACAAATTCGATGCGCACGCTGTCAGCCGCCGCCATGACGGCGGATTTCTCGCTGGCATAGAAGTCGCCATCCTGCATGTGCGCGACATGGGACTTCGAGTCGGGCGACCACTTGCCCATGGAATGCGGGTTCTTGCGGGCGTATTCCTTGACCGGCGCTGCCACGCGGCGATCCGAGTTGCCCTCGCGCAGCACGGGGTTCACGGCGCTGCCCAGCACCTTGGCGTAGCGCGCCTTGATGGCCTTCTCCTCGTCGCTCTTCGCATCCTCGGGGTAATCCGGTACCGCATAGCCATGCGCCTGCAGTTCCTTGATGGCGGCCTGCAACTGCGGAATGGAGGCGCTGATGTTCGGCAGTTTGATGATGTTGGCTTCCGGTGTCTGGGCAAGTTCGCCCAGTTCGGCGAGGGCATCGCTCTGACGTTGCTCCGGAGTCAGGGCATCGGGGAAATTGGCGATGATGCGGCCCGCGAGCGAGATATCCTTGGTGATCACATCGATGCCTGCGGCACGCGCATAGGCCTGCACGATCGGCAGCAGGGAATACGTGGCCAGTGCCGGTGCTTCATCGGTAATGGTGTAGATGATCGTGGGTGCATTCGTCATTGTTGTTTCCTTGATTGCGTGGACAGACTTCGCCAGGAGTATTCAGTGGCGGGATACGGAGCTGATCTCAACACTGCAAAGATTTCTAAGAGCTTGATGCTCAAGCTGAAACGGGCGGCATTGTAGCAGCAGCAGGTTTGCTAGAATAGCCGCCCTCTCCCCTCTGGCAGATGTGTCGCATGGCAAGACTGATTCTTCTCAACAAACCCTACGACATGCTGTCCCAGTTCACCGACTACAGTGGTCGCGCCACGCTGGCCAGCTGTGTCGACGTGCCAGGCTTCTACCCGGCCGGCCGCCTGGACCGGGACTCGGAAGGTCTGCTCCTGCTGACCGATGACGGTCGGCTGCAACAGCGCATCAGCGATCCACGCCACAAGATGGGCAAGGTCTACTGGGCCCAGATCGAGGGAACCCCATCCGCCGAGGCCATCGAGCGGCTGCGCCGGGGCGTGGCGTTGAATGACGGCATGACGCGCCCGGCCAAGGCGCAACTGCTGGCAGAGCCAAGCCTGTGGCCACGCAACCCTCCCATTCGGGAGCGACGTCACATTCCAACCGCCTGGCTGGAAATCACACTCTTCGAAGGCCGCAATCGTCAGGTGCGTCGCATGACGGCAGCCGTCGGGCTGCCAACCCTGCGCCTGGTGCGGGTGGCGATAGGGCCATGGACCCTGGGGGACTTGCAGCCGGGAGAGTGGCGACTGCTGGAAGTGGCTGACGCCACGCGTTGAAGCGGCAGGAATTCAGCGCTTTTCCCAGCGTGCCCGGGCGGCTTCATCGCTGCTGCGGCTCTCGATCCACTCAGCTCCCTCTGCCGTGTGCTGCTTCTTCCAGAACGGTGCCCGGGTTTTCAGGTAGTCCATGATGAACTCGGCGGCGGCGAAGGCGTCGCCGCGGTGCGTGCTGGCGATCCCAACGTGGACGATCTGATCACCGGCGTTCAGCGGACCGAAGCGATGAATCACCTGCCAGGCCAGCACGTCCCAGCGCAAACGCGCCTCGTCCACAATCGCCAGAAGCGCCTTTTCCGTCATGCCGGGATAATGCTCCAGCACCAGACGCTGGACGGCCGGTTCGCGGCCAGCCTCCGTGCTGTCGTAGAACTCGCGGACCAGCCCCGTGAAGCTGACGATGGCACCGGCATTGCCGGCGGCGCTGCGCAGTTGCGCGTAAAGCGCTGCCACATCGAAATCGGCTTCCTGCACGCTGAGCATGGTCAGCCTCCCGTCATCGGTGGGAAAAAGGCGACTTCCTCTGTGCCCGTCAGTGGATATCCGCGATCGACAATCGTCTGATTCACGGCAACCAGCACCTGAGTCACATCCTGCAGGGCTGGCCAGGCGCCTCCGCGGCTGCTGGCGAGGTGATCGGCCAGCGCACCTACCGTGCCCACGCCTTCAGGCAGGGCAAGGACCTCAGCGCTGCGTCCGAGGGTTTCACGCAGACTGGCGAAATACTGGATGTTCAGCATCGCATGAGCTCCCTACAGCTGCGTGCAGCATGGTCGAAATCACTTTTAACTCTTGACATAATGCCCTGACTTTCCGCCCTTTTTTTCCAAGAGACAAATGTCATCGATGCGCATGCCCTTGTCCACGGCCTTGCACATGTCATAGATCGTCAATGCGGCCACCGAGACTGCTGTCAACGCCTCCATCTCGACACCCGTCTTGCCATCCAGCGCGCAGGTGGCGGCAATGTGTATGCAGTGCCCAGGCTCGTCGATGGTGAAATCCACGCTGACGCGCGTGAGCATCAAGGGATGGCAGAGCGGTATCAGATCGGCACATTTCTTCGCAGCCTGGATGCCGGCGATGCGCGCCACCGCCAGCACATCGCCCTTCTTGTGGCCACCGGCGACAATCAGCGCCAGAGTCTGCGGCAGCATGTGCACGGTGGCCGAGGCCGTGGCCTCGCGTGCCGTGACGCTCTTGCCCCCCACGTCGACCATGCGGGCATGGCCCTGTGCATCCAGATGCGTCAATCCGCTCATGTTGTCTGCCTGCGCCTCGAATTTGATCAGGCGGCCATTATCCACGGATTGCCCCAGGAGCTGAAGCACTTCACCGGACGGATTCCAGGGAGCAAAAACGCCGCGTTTCGGGTAGCATGGCGCCTTCGCGAAATGCACCGGAAACCGTCTTTCCCCATGAGTCAATGGCACCCTCACTCCACCGTGGCCACCGTCGTCGAGCGCGACGGACTGTTCCTGATCGTCGAGGAAATGGTCGATGGCCGGATTCTCTACAATCAGCCTGCCGGCCACTTGGAAGCCGGGGAAACCCTGCAGGAAGGCGCTTTGCGGGAAACGCTCGAAGAGACGGCCTGGGAAGTGCAGCTCACTGATCTGCTGGGGCTGTATCACTACACCACGGCCGATGGCACTTGCTATATCCGCACCTGCTTCATCGCCGAACCCGTGCTGCACCACCCGGATCGCGCCCTGGATACCGGCGTGCTGCGCGCACTCTGGCTCAGCCGTGCCGAACTCGACGCACGGCGGGAGCAGCTGCGCAGCCAGATCGTGTTGCGCGTGATCGACGATTATCTGGCCGGCAAGCGTCACCCCATGAGCTTGATCACCAGTCTTGCCTGAACCGCAACGCCACTCTCTTCGTCAGGACACCGATACCTTGAGCATGAGTTCCCCCAGCCCCGCAGAGAAAGCCCCCGCCGCCACCCGCGTGATGGTGGGCATGTCCGGGGGCGTCGACTCGTCGGTCGCCGCGCTGCTGTTGCTGGAGCAGGGCTATCAGGTCGAAGGCCTGTTCATGAAGAACTGGGACGAGGACGACGATACCGAGTACTGCACCGCCAAGGCCGACCTGGCCGATGCCCAGGCCGTCTGCGACACCCTCGGCATTCGCCTGCACACGGCCAATTTCGCCGCCGAGTACTGGGACCATGTGTTCGAGCACTTCCTGGCCGAGTACCAGGCGGGGCGCACCCCCAACCCTGACATCCTTTGCAACCGGGAAATCAAGTTCAAGGCCTTTCTCAACTACGCCACCCTGCTGGGCGCCGATCTGATCGCCACCGGGCACTACGCGCGCCGTGCCACCCGCATGGGACCTCAGGGGACGCAGACTGTCCTGCTCAAGGGGCTGGATGCCAACAAGGACCAGAGCTATTTCCTCAGCGCCGTGAACGAGGACTGCCTCGCCCGCAGCCTGTTTCCCGTTGGTGAGCTGGAGAAGTCCGCCGTGCGGGCGCTGGCGGCAAAGCACGGCTTCATCACCCACGACAAGAAGGACAGTACCGGCATCTGCTTCATCGGCGAGCGCCGTTTCAAGGACTTCCTGCAGCGCTATCTTCCAGCCCAGCCCGGAGACATCGAGACCGTGGATGGCGAGGTCATCGGCCGCCATCAAGGCCTGATGTACCACACTTACGGCCAGCGCCAGGGCCTGGGCATCGGCGGCCTGCAGCAGCACGGCGAGGCGCCGTGGTATGTGGTGGGCAAGGATCTCGCGCGCAACGTCCTGCTGGTGGCCCAGGGCAACGACCACCCGAGTCTGTTCTCCTCGTCCCTGCTGGCCACCCAGCTCGCATGGATCAATCATGCCGCACCCGCGCTGCCGCTGGAGTGCACCGCCAAGATTCGCTACCGTCAAGCCGATCAGGTCTGCCGCGTCACGACTGCCGGTGCCGATGCCGCGCACGACTGCTTGCTGGTGCACTTCGCGCAGCCGCAACGTGCCGTGACACCGGGCCAGACGATCGTGTTCTATCAGGATGACATCTGTCTGGGAGGGGCTGTCATTGCAGAATACTTCCGCTAGGTTCACCGAATGGGAATACCGCAATATCGCTCTGGCCGTGGTGGCTCAGTGCGCACAGCTCGTGCACAGTCTGGCGACCACCGGACGAGCCGATCCACGCCAGGTCAATGCCTGCATCGCGCCCTTGCTGGTGCTGGAACCGGATTCCGTTGCCGATATCTATCCCGACCTCGCAGCGTTCAGCAGCGGCCTGCAGGCTCTCCAGCACTCGCTCAGCCATGAGGGAGTGAAGGAGTTCGCCGAACCCATCAAGTACGTGCTGGGCATGACGGTGCTGCAACAGCAGCTGATGGCCGTCCCGGCCATGCAGGCGCAGATACGGCAGCGCCTGCAGATTCGCCACTCCCTGCTGGCCGACAAGTCAGAACAGGCAGGAGAGACGGCAGCGGGCGACGCCGAGCTTTACGACTTTGCCGTGCTGGCCGCGCTCTATCAGGACACCATCAGCCGCCTGACCATGCGCATTCATGTCAAGGGCACACCCGAGCATCTGCGCAGGCAGGAGGTGGCCGACAAGATCCGCGCACTGCTGCTGGCCGGCATCCGCTCGGCCTTGCTGTGGCATCAACTTGGCGGGCGGCGCTGGCACCTGTTCATCTACAAGAAGCGCATCCGGGAATGCGTGGCACAGATCCGGCGCAGCCTGATCAGTGTGCATTGACCGCCCGAGCACCCCATTCCAGACTCAGACCATTGGCAGGACGAAACCATGACAGCACTCCCCTTGAGCGATCTCACGGCCATTTCACCCGTGGACGGGCGCTACCGCAGCAAGGCCGCGGCCCTCAGTGACTACTTCAGCGAATTCGCCCTGATCCGCTATCGCGTGATCGTGGAAATCCGCTGGCTGCAGCGCCTGACCTCCATGCCACAGATCCAGGAGGCGCCGCCCCTGGGCGAGACCGGCAATGCCCTGCTGGATGCGATCATCAGCCAGTTCAGCCTGGCCGATGCCCAGCGTGTGAAGCAGATCGAAGCCACCACCAATCACGACGTGAAGGCGGTGGAATATTTCCTCAAGGAAAAGGTGCAGAGTCAGCCGGCACTGGCGGCGCAGATGGAGTTCGTGCACTTCGCCTGCACGTCCGAGGACATCAACAACCTGTCCTATGCCCTGATGCTGCGTGACGGGCGCGACTGCGTGATCCTGCCGTTGATGCGCCAGCTCATCGACACCCTGCGCTTGCTCGCCCATGAGCATGCCGCCCAGCCGCAGCTCTCGCGCACCCACGGCCAGACGGCCTCGCCCACCACGGTCGGCAAAGAGATCGCCAATGTGGTGGCACGTCTGGAGCGGCAGTATGCCCAGGTTCGAGACAGCCAGATCCTGGGCAAGATCAACGGCGCGGTGGGCAATTACAACGCTCACTTGAGTGCCTACCCCGACGTGGACTGGCAGGGCAATGCACGCAGCTTCGTCGAGTCCCTGGGGCTGGTGTGGAATCCTTACACCACCCAGATCGAGCCCCACGACTACATCGCCGAGCTGTTCGGCGCCATCTGTCGCTTCAACACCATCCTGATCGACCTCGACCGCGATCTGTGGGGCTATATCTCCCTCGGCTATTTCAAGCAGAAGACCATCGCCGGGGAAGTGGGCTCTTCCACCATGCCGCACAAGGTCAACCCCATCGACTTCGAGAACTCCGAGGGCAATCTGGGCATCGCCAATGCCGTCATGCAGCACATGGCGGAAAAACTCCCGATCTCGCGCTGGCAGCGCGATCTGACCGACTCCACCGTGCTGCGCAACATCGGCGTCGGGCTGGCACACAGCGTCATCGCCTATCACGCCACCCTCAAGGGCCTCGGCAAACTGTCGGTGAACCCCGCGGCACTCCTTGCCGATCTCGACGACAGCTGGGAAGTGCTGGCCGAACCCATCCAGACAGTGATGCGCCGCTTCAACGTCGACCAGCCCTATGAAAAGCTCAAGGCCCTGACCCGCGGCCAGCGCATGACCCAGCAGGTACTGGCTGATTTCGTCGAGGCCCTGGACATTCCCGAGGAAGGCAAGGCCCTGCTGCGCGCCCTGCGGCCGGAAAACTACATCGGCAATGCCGTGGAACAGGCCCGAAAGATATGACGTCCTGGCTGCTGCCTGCGAATTTCGACCGGGAACGCTTCCTGCGCGAGTACTGGCAGAAGAAGCCGCTGCTGATTCGTGGCGACGGCCGCTTTGCCGACCCGATCAGTCCGGATGAACTGGCCGGGCTCGCCTGCGAGTCCATCGTGGAATCCCGCCTGGTGCTCACCAATGAGCAAGGCAGCCGCTGGGATCTGCGCCATGGTCCCTTCAGCGAGCACGACTTCGCGCGACTGCCGGCGACGCACTGGAGCCTGCTGGTGCAGGCCGTGGACCAGTGGCATGACGGCGTGCGCAGCCTGCTGCGCGAGTTCGATTTCATCCCGCGCTGGCGCATCGATGACGTGATGATCAGCTTCGCCAGCGATGGGGGCGGCGTGGGGCCGCATTTCGACTATTACGATGTGTTCCTGATCCAGGGTCTGGGACGCAAGCGCTGGCGCCTGGGCGGCCGTGTCGACAGCACCAGCCCGCTGCTGCCTGACACCCCGATGCGTCTGCTGCAGGACTTCCGTACCGAGGAAGACTGGCTGGTCGAGCCCGGCGACATCCTCTACCTGCCACCCAACGTGGCGCATCACGGCGTGGCCATCGGCGACAGCATCACCTATTCCATCGGCTTTCGAACCCCGTCGGTGGCGGAGATCCTCGAGGACCTGGGCGCGGCCCTGGCCCGGGAACTGCCTGCCGATCTGCGCTACGTCGACACCCATCCCCGGGTGCCGTCTCACGTCGGGGAGTTGTCGGCAGAGGTCGCCGATCAGCTGCACAGCCTGCTGGCGGCGCAGCTGCAGGATCGCCAGCAGCTGCTGCGCTGGTTTGGTCGCAGCATGACCAGTCCGAAATACCCGGAGCTGAGCAATGCCAGCGCGGAACCGCTGAGCTGCGCTGCCTTGATGGCAGAGCTGGACGCCGGCGAAGTGCTGCTGCGCAACCCCGCGTCACGCCTGGCCTGGGCTCGCGCGCAGGACGGTGCCGAGCTTTACGCCGACGGCCATTTGCTGCCATGCTCCCCGGCACTGCTGCCGCTGCTGCCAGCACTGTGCGACCCGTTCACCGAACCGCTGGACTGGCTGGAGGCCTGGCTTGCCGGCGCCGAGGGCCGACAGCTGATCACGGAACTGTTCAATCACGGCTGCCTGTATCTGGCTGACGAAGAAGACGACTGAGCCTGCGGCCGCCCCGCCTGGAGACCTGCATCATGCCCAAGTCACTCACGCCATCGCTTTGCCGCCTGCTGTCGACATTGCTGGTCGCGTTCGCCTGTGCCGGCGGTCCGCTGCAGGCCCAGACCAGCGACCCCACGCAGCAGGCCGTGGTGGAAATCGTGCGACTGCAGCACCGGGACCCGGACACCATTCGCCAGGCACTCGAGCCGGTCCTCGATCCGCGCGGGGCCATCAGCCAGATCGACAACAATCTGATCATCAGCACCTCGCGGGCAAACCTGCAGCAGCTGCAGCCTCTGATTGAAACCCTGGATGTTCCCCTGCGCCAGCTGCGCCTGAGCGTCGACTTCGCCTACACGCCCGGCGCGGCGGCGGTGGACGCCGACGGCAGCCGTGTGACGACGGTGCAGACCAGCGGGGTGCTGGACAATCCCCGGCAGAGCATCGTCCTGACCGAGGGGGAACACGCCTACTTCAGCCGCAGCGAGACCAGCGCCCGCGTGAGCCCCGTGTTCGGCAGTCTTGGCTTGCAACTGCAGCAGGACCTGCAGCGCAATGCCCAGAGCGTTGGCGTGACGGCAAGCGTGCAAGGTGACAGCGTGCAGCTGGCCCTGAGCGCCACACGCGACATCCCTGCGGCTGACGGCAGTGTGCGCAGCGAGCTGGTCAACACCGCCCTGCAGATCGGTTTCAATGGCTGGTATGTGGTGTTCGATGCCGCGCCGGCACCGCTCGACTCGAACGTCGTGCAGACCAGCACGGCACGCTCGCAGGCGCTCGCCGTGCGAGTGGAACTGCTGCCCTGATGCGCGACCCTCTTCTGCTCGCGCTGCCCTATTCCCCGGACAGCAGCCTGCTGCTGCGGCGGCTGGCCTCGCTTCCGGGCCTGGTATTCCTCGACAGCGGCTGGCAGAGCGATTCGCCACAGCACCATGCCGGCGCCCGCCACGACATCCTGAGTGCCCTGCCCGTGGCGGTGCTGGACTGCCCGCAGCCGCTGCGGCGTACCGTGCCCAGCGTGTTCCAGAGCGACCCTCTCTACCGCGACCTGCAAGCGCTGCTGTGCCAGCACGCACCGGCACAGCCGCTGCCTGCAGACTTGCGCGAGCTGCCCTTCACGGGCGGAGCGCTGGGCTATATCGGCTACGACGGCCGCGCCCGCTTCGGCATTCATGACTGGGCCATCGTGGTGGACCATCACCGGCGGCGCAGCCAGCTCATCGCCCTGCCCGGCTGCGCCCCGCAGACCATCACGCGTGTGCAACAGTGCCTGGCCCAAGCCCTGCCCGAGCCGCCGCACTTCGCGCTGCAGGCAGCCTTCACGGCGAATTTCACGCCCGCCAGCTATGCCGAGGCCTTTGCGCGGGTGCAACAGTACATCCAGGCGGGCGACTGCTATCAGGTGAACCTGGCCCAGCGCTTCACGGCGCCCTGCACTGGCGATCCCCTGGGCGCCTATCTACAGCTGCGGCAGAGCATCCACGCGCCGTTCTCGTTCTATCTGCGGGAAGACGATCGTGCCCTGCTCAGCTTCTCGCCCGAGCGCTTTCTGCAGGTGCGTGACGGCGAGGTGCGCACGCAGCCCATCAAGGGCACGCGCCGACGGGCCAGCGACCCGCAGCAGGACGCCGCGCTGGCCGCGCAGCTGCTGGGCAGCGAGAAGGATCGGGCGGAGAACCTGATGATCGTGGACCTGCTGCGCAATGACCTGGGGGCCGTGTGTGACACCGGCTCAGTCCAGGTGGATGCCCTGTTTGAACTCCAGAGCTTCAGCAATGTGCATCATCTGGTGAGCAGCATTCGCAGCCGGCTGCCGGCAGGCAGCTCGCCGCTGGAACTGCTGCGCTGCTGCTTCCCGGGCGGCTCCATCACCGGCGCTCCCAAGCAGCGCGCCATGCAGATCATTGCGGAGCTGGAGCCGGATGCGCGCAGCATCTACTGTGGCACGGCGGGATACATCGGCTTCGATGGCAGAATGGACACGAACATCCTGATCCGCTCCTTGCTCTGGGAAGCGGATCAGGTGCATTGCTGGGGCGGAGGCGGCCTGGTGGCCGACTCCGAATGCGCGCAGGAATATCAGGAGTGCTTCGACAAGATAAACAACATAATCAAGGTGTTGAAGTAATCTTATGAAGCAATGAATTACATGCCCAACTGGCGCGGACTGCCCTTGAGAAAGGCTTGACGCAGCTCGTCGTACTCGGTCACCGCAGCGAACTGCGGGAACTCGGCGATCACATTCGCCGGCGCACGGAACAACACACCCAGGTCCGCCTCGGACAGCATGCTGGTGTCGTTGTAGGAATCCCCTGCGGCCATGACGTGGTAGTTCAGGTCATGGAAAGCCTTGACGGCCTGGCGCTTCGGATCGCGCTGACGCAGCTTGTAATCCACCACCATGCCTTTTTCGTCGGTGATGAGACGGTGGCAGAACAACGTCGGAAAGCCGAGCTGGCGCATCAGGGGCTGGGAGAATTCATAGAAGGTGTCGGACAGAATGACCACCTGGAAGCGCTCGCGCAGCCAGTCCACGAACTCGCGGGCACCCGGCATGGGGCTCATGGTGGCGATCACCGCCTGAATGTCGGGCAGCCCCAGGCCATGCTCGGCCAGGATCCTGAGGCGCTGCTTCATCAGCACGTCATAGTCCGGAATGTCCCGGGTGGTGGCTCGCAGGGCACTGATGCCGGTTTTTTCGGCAAAGCCGATCCAGATTTCCGGGACCAGCACTCCTTCCAGATCAAGACACACGACTTCCAACGCCATTCCCCTTCGCCACAGGCTGAAATTCAAAGAGGCGCCAATGTACCCAGATCGTCCTGGGCTTGCAAGGCGAAGCCGGCCGCATCGCGGTTTACCACCCCGGGCAAATCGGGGAGAATGCCCAGCCATCGCCAGGCGCGCAATCCGCGCGCTCCCCGCCCCTCCTTCATGTGATGCACTTTATGATGAATGCAAGCGAAGTATCTGAATTGAATTCAAAATTCCAGTCCATGGAGCCACGCGACATCCTGCGCCACATCCTGCCGGAAATCCCAGCCATCGCGGTGTCCTTCAGCGGCGCCGAGGATGTCGCCCTGGTGCACATGGCCTGGAAACTGAAGCGGGACATCAAGGTGTTCAGCCTGGACACCGGGCGGCTGCATCCGGAAACCCTGCGTTTCATCGAGCAGGTGCGCACGCTTTACAAGCTGGATCTGGAGATCATGAGTCCGAATGCCGAGGCCGTGCAGCGTCTGACTCGAGAGAAGGGGCTGTTCAGCTTCTACACCGATGGCCACGAGGAATGCTGTGGCGTGCGCAAGGTCGAACCGCTGCGCCGCCAGCTGGCCGGGCTGGACGCCTGGATCACCGGACAGCGCCGGGACCAGAGCCCCACCCGCGCGGAAGTGCCGGTGGCGCAACTGGACAAGGCGTTCTCCACAGCCGAAAAACCACTGCTCAAGTTCAACCCCCTGGCGAACTGGAGCTCGAAGCAGGTCTGGGACTACATCCGGATGCTGGAGATCCCCTTCAACCCCTTGCACGAGCGCGGCTTCATCAGCATCGGCTGCGAGCCTTGCACCCGTGCCATCGGGCCCAATCAGCACGAGCGCGAAGGCCGCTGGTGGTGGGAGGAAGCCACGGCCAAGGAATGCGGCCTGCACAAGGGCAGCGTGATCAGCAGCGATCGCGCCTCAGACTGAGACCGCCTGCCGCAGCACTGGAATCGGCACGCTGGCGAACAGCGCGTCCAGTTCGTGCTGGGATGAGGTCGCGATGGCCTTGCGGATCAAGCTCGGCTGCAGATGCGGCGCGAACATGCCCATGAAGTCCACCATGTAGGCGCGCAGGATGGCGCCACGGCGAAAGCCGATGCGAGTCAGGCTGTAGTCGAACAGATGACTGACGTCCACGGCCACCAGATCGGCATCCTTCTGGGGATCGACAGCCATGCTGGCCACGATGCCGATACCCACTCCCAGACGCACATAGGTCTTGATGACGTCGGCATCGGCGGCTGTCACCACCACATGGGGCTGCAGATCATGGGCGCGGAAGGCATCGTCCAGCTTGGCACGCCCGGTGAAGCCCGAGACATAGGTCACGATGGGATAACGCGCGATGTCCGCATGGGTGATGCGCTCGACCGCCAGCAAGGCATGCCCCCGCGGCAGCAGCAGCACCCGGTTCCAGCGATAGCAGGGCATCATGATCAGGTCGCCCACCAGCTCCATGGCCTCGGTCGCGATGGCGAAATCCGCCGCGCCGCGCGCCGCCATCTCGGCGATCTGCAAGGGCGTGCCCTGATGCATGTGCAGGGACACGGCCGGATACTGACTGACGAAGCGGCTGATGATGGCAGGCAGCACATAGCGCGACTGGGTGTGCGTGGTGGCAATGGACAGACTGCCCGTCTTCTCGTCCGTGAACTCCCGGGCGATGGTGCGGATATTGTCCAGTTTCAGCAGCACCGCGCCGGCTTCTTCCAGGATGCGTTCGCCCGCCTGGGTGAGGCCGGTCAGATGCTTGCCATTGCGCACGAATATCCGGACCCCCAGCTCATCCTCCAGCTGCATGATCTGCTTGCTGACGCCCGGCTGCGAGGTGTACAGGGACTGCGCGGCGGCAGACACGTTCATGCCGTTGCGAGCCACTTCCCACACATAGCGCAACTGCTGCAGTTTCATGTCGGCTCCTGCGGGGTCGCCGGGGGCTGATTGGCGACGCCACTCGGCACGTGCCCCGTGGCCACGTGGTGACGGGCGGAATCGCAATGGGACTGCTGATCGTCGAAGAACACGTCGGCGTCGTAGGCCTGCAGGAAGGCGCCTTTGTCGCGCCCGCCCAGGAACAGGGACTCGTCGATGCGGATGTTCCAGGCGCGCAGCGTCTTCACGACACGCTCATGGGCCGGCGCCGAACGCGCCGTGACCAGACAGGTGCGGATAGGCGATTCGCCCGGCGGAAACGCCATCTGCAGGCGCTGCAGCGCGGCCAGGAAGGGCTTGAACGGCCCGCCGGAGAGCGGCTGATTGGCGGCCTTCTGCTCACTTTCCGCGAAGGCGGCCAGGCCACTGGCCTTGTAGACGCGCTCGGCCTCATCGGAAAACAGCACGGCGTCGCCGTCGAAGGCGAACTTGAGCCGCCCCTGGGGCCGCGTGGTCACCCGCGACGGCAGGATGGTGGCTGCCGCGACGCCCTGCTCAAGCGCGTGGCGGACATCGCTGCCATCGGTGGACAGGAACAGGTGCACATTGAACGGTGCGATGTAGCGATACGGGCTCTCGCCGCCGCTGAAGGCGGCGCGGGTGATGCCGAGCCCGTAATGGCTGATGGAGTTGAAGATGCGCAGACCGGTGTCGGCACTGTTGCGCGACAGCAGGATCACCTCGACCCGCTGCTCCGGCAGCAGCTCGTTGAGCGCCAGTAGCTTGTTCACCAGCACGAAGGCATCGCCGGGCTCCAGGGGTTCGTCCTCGTGGGCGATCTGGTAGCGCTGGTAGGCTTCCAGCCCCTGCTGCTCGAAGACGCGGTGACTCTCTTCTAGATTGAACAGGGCACGCGACGAGATCGCGATCACCAGTTGTTCGGGAGGGGCGTCGGGGTTAGTGGCTGTCATGGCGGGCTTCCAGGGGTCAGGCTTGCGGGACTGGGGCCGAGTATAGAGCAATCCGGCGGGATGATCGCCTGCGCTGACAGCGCCGCCATGACAGGCTGTCGCGGATGCGGCTAGAATCGCGCCTTCCAGTGATTTCCAGGAGTGTCTGCCCCGTTGACCATGAGCTGTTCCCGAGCGTCCGAGAAACGCGCGCTGCTGCTGTCCGGTGGCGGTGCCCGTGCGGCCTACCAGGTGGGCGTGCTGCGCGCCATCGCCAATATCCTGCCCAATGACGCCAGCAACCCTTTCCAGATCATCACCGGCGCCTCGGCAGGCGCGCTCAATGCGGCGTCGATCGCCATCCATGCGCCGCGCCTGCGCACCGGCGTGCGCACGCTGGAATACGTGTGGAGCAACATCAGCAGTGCTCAGGTCTACAAACTCGATTCCGGCGGCCTGATCAGCAGCGCCTCGCAATGGGTGTTCTCCTTCCTGGCCAGCCGCCGCCGCGACACTCCCGCCTCGCTGCTGGACAACTCGCCGCTGGAAGAACTGCTCGAGCGCACCATCAAGTTCGACAGGTTGCAGCGCAACATCGACGCGGGCTATCTGGAAGCGCTGGCGATCACCGCCTCGGGCTATTCCAGCGGCGAATCGGTGTCATTCTTCCAGGGCGTGGAAGGCCTGCGCAACTGGCACAAGGCGCACCGGGTCGGCGTGCGCAGCGAACTGGGCGTCAAGCATCTGCTGGCCTCCTCCGCCATTCCGACGCTGTTCCCTGCCGTGCACATCCACCGGGAGTTCTTCGGCGACGGCGCCATCCGCCAGCTCTCCCCCCTGAGCCCGGCCATCAAGCTTGGCGCCGATCGCATCCTGGCAGTGGGTGTCAGTGGCAACAAGCCCGGCAGTCCGCCGCGGGATGCGGCGCCTGCCCAGCCTTCGCTCACGCAGATTCTGGCGCACATTCTCAACAGTGCCTTCGTGGATACGCTGACCAATGACATAGAGGCCCTGCGTCGCGTCAACAAGCTGCTGCCTCTTGTCCCTCCGGAGAAACTGCAGGAATCCACGGAACTGGGTCTCAAGCCCATCTGCCTGCTGGACATCTCGCCGAGTCAGAACCTCAACAGCATCGCGGTCGAGTATTTCGACGACCTCCCCCGCGCCCTGCGGCTGTTCGTGAAGGAATCAGGCTCCAGCAGCGTGCTGAGCCTGCTGATGTTCGAGAAGCGCTACTGCCAGCGCCTCATCGCCCTGGGGCTGGAAGATGCCATGGCCAAGGAAGCGCAGATCCGCGACTTCTTCATGCCAGCGGACAGGTGATGCCCAGTCCCTTGATGCCGCAGTAGCCGTTGGGATTGCGCGCCAGGTATTGCTGGTGGTAATCCTCTGCATAATAAAACGCATCCAACAGCTTGATTTCCGTGGTAATGACTCCGAATCCTGCGTCATTCAACACCGCCTGCACCCGTTGGGCCCCGGCCTGGGCTTGCGCCAGCTCCTTGGTACTGCCGACATAGATCGCGGAGCGGTACTGAGTACCGCGATCATTGCCCTGGCGCATGCCCTGGGTCGGATCATGCGACTCCCAGAACACTTCCTGCAGACGACGACTGCTGATCTGCTGCGGGTCGTAGAACACAATCACCACTTCGGTGTGCCCGGTGCGCCCGCTGCACACTTCCTCGTAGGTGGGATTGGGCGTGAGGCCGCCGGCGTAGCCCACGGCGGTGCTGTAGACCCCCTGCAGGCGCCAGAACACCCGTTCGGCCCCCCAGAAACAGCCCATGCCGAAGACGATCTGGCGCAGCCCCTCTGGCAACGGCGGTTGATAGGCCCTGCCGTGCACGACATGGCAGTTGCTGACAGGCATGGGCGTGCTGCGACCTGGCAGTGCTGAAGCGGCATCGGGCAGCGTCGCTGGCTTGGAAAACAACATGAAACTCCTCCTTTTCGAACGGGTTGCACACGAGCTCGCAGGGGCGCTGCAGACCACGCTGGCTGCGGCCTGCAGCTTGAATGCACCGGGCACTTGGGGCATGATCGCGCCTTCCGGAAAACCAGGCCAGGCGCCTGTCTTGCCACCCTCACGACCCGCGCAGTATACGTTACGCCACTCGCCCCACACTGGACTTGAAAAGGACCGACCCATGATCTCTGCATTGATGAGCAACTACGGCAATCCCGATCTGGAATTCGAGCGTGGCGAAGGCACCTGGCTGTACACCCCGACCGGCGAGCGCTACCTCGATTTCACCACGGGCATCGCCGTGAACTGCCTCGGGCACTGCCATCCCTCCCTGGTGCAGGCCCTGCAGGAGCAGTCCACACGCATCTGGCACAGCTCCAACCTGTTCCGCATTCCGCAGACGGAAAAACTGGCCCGGCGTCTGGTCGACAATACCTTTGCCGACCGCGTGTTCTTCAGCAATTCCGGCACCGAAGCGGTGGAAGCCGGCTTCAAGATGATGCGTCGCTATCACTACAGCCGCGGCGACGCCCAGCGTGTGCGCATCATTTCGCTGACCAGTTCTTTCCATGGGCGCACGCTGGCTCCCATTGCCGCCTGTCGCAACCCCGTGCACATCGAAGGCTTCCTGACCGGCGATCCGGGCTTCGACCAGGTCCCCTTCGGTGACATCGACGCCCTGCGCGCGGCCATCACCCCGGCCACCGCCGGCGTGATCCTGGAGCCGATCCAGGGCGAAGGCGGCATCCGCCTGACGCCCTTCGATTACCTGCGTCAGGTGCGCGAGTTGTGTGACGAGCTGGGCATCCTGCTGATGTACGACGAGGTGCAATCGGGCATGGGCCGCTCCGGCTTCCTCTACGCCTACATGGCCTCGGGCGTCGCGCCCGATCTGCTCGCCTCGGCCAAGGGTCTGGGCGGCGGTTTCCCGATCGGCGCCTGCCTGTCCACCGAGCGCGTCGCGGCGCCCATGGTGGCCGGTTCGCACGGCAGCACCTTTGGCGGCAACCCGCTGGCCACGGCTGTCGGCAATGCCGTGCTGGACGTGCTGCTGGCGCCCGGATTCCTGGAAGAGGCCATGCGCGGCGCGGCGCGCCTGCGTGCCGGGCTTGCCGGGCTGATCACCCGCTTCCCGGGCGTGATTTCCGAGCAGACAGGGCTCGGCTACATGATTGGCCTGAAGTGTGTCATCAACAACGGGGATTTCATTCACGCCCTGATGGACGAGCGCATGCTGGTGGTGAAGGCCGGCGGCAATTCCGTGCGGCTGCTGCCGCCCCTGAACGTCAGCGACGCCGAGATCGACATCGCGCTGGATACGCTGCTGCGTGTCTGCGAGCGCCTGGCCAGCGCGGGCTGAGGCCTGCGCCACGCGGCGCCCGGCTACCAGCCGCCGCTCTGAAAGTCCTTCCAGGCCTCGTAGCCGCCATCCAGGCTGCAGGCCTGCTCAAAGCCCTGCTCGGAGAAATAGGCAGCCGCACCCTGACTGGCATTGCCGTGATAGCAGCAGACGATCAGCGGCTTGCTCCGATCACTGGCCGCGATGAACTCGTCGACATTGTCGGCGGTGATGTGAGTGGCACCTTCGATGGTGCCGGCGGCAAAGGAGTGGGCATCGCGGATATCCACCACGCGGGCACCTTCCGCCAGCATTCGGGCGGCCTGTTCTGCACTGATCCTGATCACGCTCATGCGTGCCTCCTGTGTCTGTTGGGCGCCTTGGCGGCACTTGGCAAAAGTCTTACCATGCCGGTTCGCCACCCCGGCTTCACATTTCCACGGGCTTCGCCATGTCTGCCAGCAACCCTTCCTTCCTGATCTGGAACCAGGTCCTCTTCGCCGCCGAAGCCATCGACGAGGCGCCCCAGGCCGAGGCCCGTCGCGTCGCGCAGGAGAAACTGGCGACGCTGGCAGAAGCCTTCGGGGAAGAGGCCGATCCGGTCGAGAATTTCGAGGCCTTCGTGATGCTGCGGCTGTGCGATGCCCTGCAGCGCTGCGTGCAGCCGGACGTCGACACCCCGGCTGCCGACTGAACCGTCCCCCTAGTCCAGCACGATCTCTCCGAACTGCGTCACCACTGGGTGCGGCGACTTGAGCCTGACCCGCTCCGGGTCCAGTGAGGTGTCCTGAGGCCGGATCACCCAGGTGGTCTTGAGCCCTGCCTGTGCGGCGGCATCCAGTTCCACCCGATCATCGGAGATGTACATCACGCGCTGAGGCGGCAGCGCTATGGCCTCGGCGATGCGTGCATAGGACTGTGGATCGTCCTTGGGCCCCAGGGTGGAATCGTAGTGGCCGGAGAACAGCAGACGCATGTCGCCTTCCGTGGAATAGCGGTAGAACAGCTGCTGCGCCTTCACGGATTCGCGCGAATACACGTAAAGATTGCGCTCTTCCTGCTGCCAGCGCTGCAGCACCTCGGGCACATCCGGATACACATGGGCCTGGAACATGCCCTGCTTGTAGGCCTTTTCCCACACCATCCCTTGCAGGGCCTTCAGCTCGGTGACCGGCTCCTCGTCCCGGATCCACTGCTGCAGCACGCGAATGATGGCTTCGAGGTTGTGCAGCGGGATGTGCGTCCGGTCGCTGATCTTGACCAGCGCACGCATCACGTCGCGCTCTTCCTGGTGTTCCCGGACGAAGCCGGCGATGTGTTTCAGGGAATAAGGCATGAGCACATCATGATGGAACCCCGAGCCTCCGGTGGTTCCTTCAATGTCTGTGACAATGGCGGCAATCTTCATCAAGTCTCCGAACGCGTACAGCAATCTTCTTTAAGCAACTTTTCCGCTCCTGCAGTGGCTGGCAAGCAGGAATCGCGCCATGCCCTCGAAAAAGGCGGCGGATTATAGCCCGATCTCACTCGATCCTGCACACCAGCCCTTTCAGATAAAGGCTTTCCGGGAACGGCAGGCCCACTGGATGATCGGCCGCCTGGTGCATGTAGTGCAGGATCTGCCCGCGGCGCCCCGCGTCCAGCACGGCATCGGCCGTGATCTTCTGGAACAGCGGCAGGTCGATGGCCCCCGAGCACGAGAACGTGAACAGCAGTCCGCCCGGCCGCAGCAGGGCCACGCCCTGCAGGGCGATGTCCTTGTAGGCGCGTGCCGCGCGCTGGAACTGCGCCTTGGTCTCGGCGAACTTGGGCGGATCCAGCACCACGATGTCGAAGCGCTCGCCGCTCTGTTTCAGCTCGCGCAGATACTCGAAGGCATTGGCACAGTGCAGCGCATAACGCGAGGAGTCAAAGCCATTGCGCTGGAAATTGGCCTGCGCCAGTTCGAGCGACGGGGCCGAGGAATCGACGTTGCGCACATGGCTGGCCCCGCCCTGCAACGCGGCAATGCCAAAACCGCCGGTGTAGGCAAAACAGTTCAGCACACGCTGACCGGACGCCATGCTCCGCAGCAGTTCGCGATTGTCGAACTGGTCCAGGTAGAAGCCTGTCTTGTGCCCGTGCGCCACGCTCAGGCCATAGAGGCGTCCGTTCTCGTTGATTTCCAGGAGGGCCGGCGGTTCCTCGCCCCACAGCAGCCCTTGGGCGGGCGGCAGCCCTTCGCGCTGGCGCACGCTGGCCTCGGAGCGCTCGTAGATGCCGCGGCACGGCACCAGGCGCTGCAAGGCGGCAACGATCTCCGCCTTCCAGGCATCCACGCCGGTGCACTGGAACTGGCAGACCAGGAAATCACCGTAGCGGTCCACGACCAGGCCGGGCAGCTCATCAGCTTCGCCGTAGACCAGGCGGCAGCCGGTGCGCTGCGGGTCGTCCAGCATGGCGCGCCGGCGCTCGATGGATGCCGCCAGGCGCCGTGTGAACAAGTCGGCATCGATGCGCTCGTCGGCATCGAAGGTCCACATGCGGGCGCGAATCTGGGAACTGGGCGACCAGGCCGCCAGGCCCAGCACACGCCCGTCGGCGGCGAGCACGCGCACGGTCTCGCCGGGGGCTGCAGAGCCCGCCAGGCGGTCGATGGCGCCGGAGAATACCCAGGGGTGACGGCGCAGGAGGGAGGAGTCCCGGCCCTTGTTCAGATGCAGTGTCTTCATGTGTGGCGTCGACGTCGTGAGCTTGCGTGTACGGTGCTGGTGGAAGAATGTGCGTGCAAGACGCAGGGCGGCTGGCAGACGAGGCGGCGATTCTACCCGGTTTGCCCGCCGGCACATAGCCGGCGCGCCAGCACATGCTGGTAGCGCCCCAGCGCCCGGTAAGGCTCCTGACGGGACAGCTCCAGTTCCAGCGCCAGCAGCTGCGCCTCGGGCATGGCTCGCCCTTCCGGGGTCAGCAGCAGATCATGGAAGACGCGTATGCCGCTGTGACACAGCCGCTGCCAGCCGCCCTCGTCCAGCCAGCGCAGGACCGCATTCGGCTCCAGCGGACGCGTGGGGGTGAGACTGCCCGCACTGGGCACGAAGTCGGCATCCAGAATCGGCGGACGTCGCCCGCGCAGCAGGTTCTTCATGATGAGCCCGTGGCGATTGTAGAAACTCAGGGACAGCAGGCCTTCACAGCGCACCAGGGTGCGCAGGCTGAGCAGCAGACCAGGCTGGTCGGCGACCCATTCCAGCACGGAATGGCACAGCACCAGGTCATAGGGCTCGCGCTGCCCTGCCTGCACCTCGGCCGCCAGCGTCTGGATGGAACAGTGCCGCCACTCCACGGTGTCGAGCTGCAGGGCCGCAGCCTGTTCGCGCGCGAGCTGGAGCATTTCCCCGGAAATGTCGCACAGGGTCAGGGCATGGCCGCAGGCGGCGATCTGCAGACCGAACTGGCCCTGCCCGCCGCCGGCGTCCAGCACGCGCAGCGGCCTGGGACCGGCGCGGCGCAGCGCCTGCGGCAGCACCTCGTGCAGGTCCCGCCGCAAGACAGCGAGGCGGATCTCGCCCTTCAGCCCCCCGTAGACATTGCGGGCGAAGCGCGGCGCCAGGTCGTCGAAATTGCGGTCGATGTCGAAACAGACCGGCGTGCGTCGGCGGCCGGGGCTGTTCAATTCACCACGGCCCCGGTGGCGTCGAGTTCCACGATGGGATAGCCGAGCTGCGCGAGTTCCTCCGCGATCACGGCCTTGTCGCCCACCACCAGCAGAATCATGCGCTCGAAGGGCAGGCGCTGTTGCGCCAGGGCGTTGATCTCGTCGCGACTGATGGTGTCGATGAGGCGGCTCTGCTCCTCCACGAAATCGGCCGCCAGGCCGTATTCGATGATGCGGCCCAGGAAGCCGGCCTTCTGGGTCGGAGTCTCGTAATTCAGGGCATCGCGCTGACCCACGGCCGCCCGGGTGAACGCGAGCTCCTCCTCGGTGATGCCGCCGTCACGGAACTGCGTGATCTCGTTGACGAACTGCCGCACCGAGTCGGCCGTGCTGTCCATGCGCACGCTGGCGGCCGCCGTGAACGGGCCGGGAATGCCGGTGCTGGAGAAGCCGCTGCGAGCGCCGTAGGTGTAGCCCTTGTCCTCGCGCAGGTTGAGGTTGATGCGGCTGCTGAACGCGCCACCGAGCACGTAGTTCATCAGCGAGGACTTGAAATAGTCGCCCGTGGCATCCCAGGGCATGTCGGTGACATAGCCGATGCGGATCTCGGACTGCGCCGCGCCGGGCTTGTCCACCAGATACAGGGTGTTCCCGGCATGCTCCGGCAGCACCGGCTGCGCTCGCAAAGCGGGCGCCTCGCGCGGCAGCGCATCGAGGAAGCCCAGGGTCGGGATCAGCGTGGCCTCGTCGACATCGCCTACCGCCACGATCTGCAGGGCGCCCGTTGCCAGGGCCTGCTGCCGGAAGGCGTCGACATCGGCCAGCGTCACGGCTTCCAGGGTCTCGACCGTGCCATTGACCGGCGTGGCGAAGGCATGCTCCTGCCCGTGCAGCAGCCCGTCGAAGACGAGATCGGCAATCGCGCTGGGCTGCTCGCGATTGGCCTGCAAGGACTCGATCTGCTGACGGCGCAGGCGATCGAGATCCGCCTGAGTGTAAGCCGGCTGCAGCAGGCGCTGCTCCAGCAAGGCCATGGTCGGAGCCAGATTGCGGCTCAGGGCCGTGACACTGACCTGCAGGTTCTCCCGCGATGCCGTCACGCTGATGCGGCTGCCCAGCTTCTGCAGCTCGGCCTCGAAAGCCTCGGCGCTCAGCTGCTGCGTGCCCTCGTTGAGCAGGCTGGCCGTCAGCCGCGCCAGGCCCCAGTTGTCCTCGTCATTCAGCAGATGACCGCCGCGGAACACCATGCGCAGGGTCACGCTGGGAATCTCGTCGCTCTGGGTGCCGATGATCTGTGCGCCATTGGCCAGGGTCTGCTGCCAGAACGGCGGCACTTCCACCAGCGGCGTCTGCCCTGCGCCCGGACGCACGCTGCGATCGAAGCTGTCGCTCACCGGACGCGGTTCCAGATCATCGAGTTCGGACGAGGTGACCCGCAGCGCCGGGGTGGGCACATAGGAATCGGGACGGCTGGGCACGGCACCCTCATCGCGGGTCAGCACGCTGAGCACCACGGCGGGCTTGTCCTGGAGGTACTGGGTGAACACGCGCAGCACATCGTCCTTGGTCAGATTGCGCACCGCTTCCAGTTCCTGCGGCAGGAAGTTCGGGTTGTCCAGCAAGTAGTCGTAGAGCGCCAGCCGCGAGGCCTTGCCCTGCACGCTCTCCAGCGCATTGATCAGGCTCGCCTCGGTCTGGCCCTTGAACGTTTCCAGGTGCTCGTCGGTGATGTCCTCGGCGTCAAAGTCGGCCAGGATGGCACGCATATCGGCCTCGAACTGCGCCAGATCGGCGCCAGGGAACGGCTGCACCTCCAGGCTGAACATGCCGCCCAGTTCCTGCGCGCCATTGGAGGCACTGGCATCCAGCGCCCGATTACTGAGCACGAACTGCTGGTAGAACAATGACTTGCGGCCCTCTCCTAAAATGTTTGCGAGGGCCTGCAGCGGCACTCGGTCGGGGTGGGAGTACGGCACGCTGGGGAAGGCCATCACCAGCAGCGGGAAGCGCACGTTCTGGTCCACGTAGGACACATGACGGTCGGCCTCCAGCACCACCGGCTGCGGCACGGCGCGCTCCACGGCCGGGCCGGTGGGAATGCTGCCGAAGTACTTGTCGATCATGGCGAGGGTGGCAGCCTCGTCGAGATTGCCGGCCACGATCAGCGTGGCATTGTTTGGGCCGTACCAGCGCAGGAAGAAATGGCGCAGATCGTCCAGGGTGGCGGCGTCCAGATCCGCCGGATAGCCGATGACGGGCCAGGAATACGGGTGACCGCTGGGATACATGGCGGCAATCAGGCTTTCATAAACGCGCCCATAGGGGCGGTTCTCCACGTTCTGTCCACGCTCGTTCTTCACGGTATCGCGCTGGATCTCGAACTTCTCCTGAGTCACGGCTTCGAGCAGGAAGCCCATTCGGTCGGCTTCGAGCCAGAGGATGGTCTCAAGCTGGTTGGCGGGCACGGTCTGGAAGTAATTGGTGCGATCGGTGCTGGTGGAACCGTTCAGTGTGCCCCCGGCCTCGGTGACGATCTGGAAATGGGCATCGTCGCCGACGTTGGCGGAGCCCTGGAACATCATGTGCTCGAAGAAATGAGCGAAACCGGAGCGCTGGGGCTCTTCGCGGGCGGAGCCGACGTGGTAGGTGATGTTGACGTGCACCAGCGGGTCGGAATCGTCCTCGTGCAGCAGCACGGTGAGGCCGTTGGGGTGCACGTACTTGCGATAGGGAATCACGATCTCGTCGCCGGCGCGGGTGACGGTCTCGGCGAGGGTCCAGGGGCTGCTGGCGGCAGGCGCTGGTGCCAAGCTCGCAGATGCGTCGGGGGCTGCGGGCGTGGCGGGACCGGAGTCGGAACAGGCGGCGAGCATGAGACTGAGAACAAGGGGAACGGTGATGCGCAACATGGTGACCTCGCGGATGGACTCCCGGGGTTTATAGCCTGCCGGTTGGGAAAACACCAGCCGAGAGCCCGGTAGCGAGTCCTGTGGGAGCGGGCTTGCCCGCGAATGCCCTGCGATTCGGGTCAGGTGCCGGACTGCTCGTCCGCGGACACGCCGTGAATCCGTCCCTGGAGGCTCGGCTCGCCGCCGTCCAGGCGGCTCACGGTCCGCTGCCGAACAGTCCGGCACCTGACCCTCCGCTCCTTGCCAGTGTCGCGGATAAGTGCGCTGACACCGAGACTTCGGTTGACAGCTACTGTCAGGTTACAGGGCGGCGGGAGTCTGGGCAGGACCGTCTGCCGCCAGGGATGGCGGCAGACGAGCCTACATGGACGTACTCGCGGCGTGTCCTGACCAGACTCCCGCCGGCGTGTAACCGAGCTACGGCAGCACTGAAACACGAGGGCTCTAAGTCATACGCCCCGGCCGCAACACCAGCCACAGCGCCACCACGGTCAGCGCCGTGCCCAGCAGCGTCGTGAGGGTGATGGGTTCCGCGAACAACGCCCAGGCCATCAGCGCCGTGACCGGCGGCGTCAGGTACATGTAGGACGCCACCTGCGTCGCCGCGCCGTCGCGAATCATCATGAACAGCAGCGAGATCGCCCCGATGGACAACGCGAAGATCGACCACAGCAGCGCCGCCACCACCGCCGGCTGCCAGTCCACCACCCGCGTCTCGAAGGCAAACATCAGCGGCAGACACACCAGGGCCGAGGCGCCGAACTGCAGCACCGAACCCGCGCGCAGGTCGAACTGCGGACAGAAACGCTTTTGATAGAGCGTGCCCGCCGTGATGCTGAACAGCGCCAGCACACACAGCAGCAGACTCGTGCCGGTCAGGCCGATCAGCGAGAACTTGGCCGTCACCACCAGGCCCACCCCGCCCAGCCCGGCCAGCAGCCCCAGCCATTGCCGGCCGCTCACCCGCTCGGCCACCAGAGCGCCCAGCCAGGCCGTGAGGATGGGCTGCAGGCCCACGATCAGGGCCGACAGACTCGCCGACATGCCCAGCTTGATGGCGGCCCAGACGCCGCCCAGATAGCCCGCCTGCAGCAGCACCCCTGCCAGCGCGATATGCGCCATCTGCCGCCGCGCCGGCCACTGCACCCGCGCCAGCAGGCACAGCGGCAGCATGATCGCCAGCACGCCGGCAAAGCGCAGGAACAGGAAGGTCATGGGTTCGGCATGGGGCATGCCGTAGCGCGCCACGATGAAGCCGGTGCTCCAGATGAACACAAAGACGAAGGGAATCAGACGACGCTGCTGTTCGGACATGGAGAGGGCTCAGACCAGCGGCGCGTAGAGGTCGTCGACATAGCGCCGCACGACATCGTCCCAGGTGAAGCGCGCGCTGGCCGCGCCCTTGCGCAGGGCGGCCCACGCCGCCGGATTCGCCAGCATGGCCACGCCCTGCTGCACGCAGTCCAGCAGCGCCTCGGCCTGGGCGCGGGGCGTCGCGCCGGTGAAGGCCAGGCCGTTGCGTCCGTGCACCACCGTGTCCCGCAGCCCGCCCACGTGATGCACGATGCAGGGCGTGCCCGCCCGCATGGCCAGCATCTGCGAGATGCCGCAGGGCTCGAAACTGCTGGGCATCAGGAACAGATCGCCCGCCGCGTAGAGTGCCTGGGCCAGTTCTTCGGAGAAGCCGCGCAGGAACAGGAAGTTGTCGTGACGGGCCATGGCCGCGGTGAAGAAGTGCTCCAGTGTTTCCTCGCCACTGCCGATCATGATGAACACGCCGTCGTGCAGGTCGCGCAGCAGCCGGTCCAGCGCCGTGCACTCGCCGCCATGACCATCGTCCACCCTCTGCAGGAAGAGCTGCACCTTCTGGCCCGTCACGCGGCCGACAGAGGTCAGGGTGCACGCCACCGGACGGCGCCGGCGCCGCCACTGCGCCACGCGTCGTTCGGCGTGGAAATGCGCGGCCGGCACGCTCTGCCGCTGACCCACCCAGTCCAGCAGGGCGGCCTCGATCAGGTCCAGCAGTTGCAGCCGCGTGCGATGCGGTGCCGGCGCCTGGCGATAGTCGCAGCCATTGAGGATGCCGAGCAGCCGGCCTTCGTGCTGCACGGCCTGCAGATCCCGCTCCAGCCCTTCCCCGCCGATGAAACCGCGCGCGTGGTCCGTGGGCTCGAGAATCTCCCGGGCATAGTTCGGAGACACGGCATGCACCCGGTCGCTCAGGGTGATGCCGGCGCGCATCAGGTTCACGCAGTCCCAGTGCGTCGGGTCCTGGATGCGGCCAAGCTCGGGCACCAGATCGGGGAACCAGCTGTGCAGGGACGAGCCATCGCCGGCCAGTGGTCGCACGCCTTGAAGCGAGAGATTGTGGATGCTGAACACCGTGGGCAGCGCCTGCAGCGCCCGGTAGCGCGGCTGGCAGCGACGCAGGATGGCCAGCATGGCGGCGTGCCAGTCATGCAGGTGCAGGCGGTCGATGCCGGCGATGCGCTGTTCGACGAGCAGCTGCGCCACCGCCACGCAGAACAGCGCGAACTTGTGGGCATCCGTGGCGAAAGGGCCGTAGTGATCGTTGCAGTAGATGGCGCCTTCGCCGCAGGCGCCGAAGAGAGGATGTTCCAGCACGTAATGGGCGACTTCGCCGGCCCTGGCGGCGCGCGGCTTCTTCCCGGTGCCCTTGCCAGCGACGGCAGGCATCACGCGATGCACCTCCACCTGCTCATTGCGACCGCAGAAGGACACCTCGACCGTGCCCAGCAGGTGGGCCGGGTTGCGGCGACTCAGCGCCTGATAGCCCGGCGTGATGACGGACACCGTGTGCCCGAGGGCCGCCAGGGCCAGGGGCACATCCCGGATCACATCGCCAATTCCCCCGACCTTGCCGCCCTGCAATGCCCCGTTCTCGGCGGCAATCATCGCGATATGCATCTGTCTGTCTTTCCCTAGATTCCACCCACCGACTGCCCGAGCATCTCGCGAGTGACCAGGGTGACACCCTTGGCCGTCACCCGGAAGCCGTTTGCCACGTCCTGCTCGCGGTCGTAACCGATCACCGTGCCCTCGGGCACCGTGCAGCCACGGTCGATGATGACCTTGCGCAGCTTGCAGTGACGCGCAATGACGACATCGGGCAGGACAACTGCCTCTTCGATGGTGGAGTAGGAATGCACCCGCACATTCGAGAAGAGCAGCGATTTTCGCACCGTGGAGCCGGAAATAATACAGCCGCCCGAGACCATGGAATCGATAGCCGTGCCGCGCCGATCGTCGTCATCGAACACGAACTTGGCCGGCGGCAACTGCTCCTGGAAGGTCCAGATGGGCCAGCGCGGGTCGTACAGATTCAGCGGCGGTGTGGGCGAGACCAGCTCCATGTTGGCCAGCCAGTACGAGTCCAGATTGCCCACGTCACGCCAGTAGGCCTTCTGCTCCGGGGCCGGGTCGGCGAAGCGATAGGCGAACACCTTGTGGTCGGCAATGATGGCCGGAATGATGTTCTTGCCGAAGTCGTGGTCGGAGCCGGCGTTGCGGGCATCCTTGCGCAGCTGCTCGAACAGGAACTCGGTCTTGAACACGTAATTGCCCATGGACGCCAGGCACAGGGCCGGGTTGTCCGGCACGCTCTGCGGCTGTGCCGGCTTCTCGTGGAAGGCCAGGATGCGTTGCTGGCGATCCACGCTCATCACGCCGAAATTGCCGGCGGCTTCCTCCAGCGGCACCTCCATGCAGGACACCGTCATGTCGGCATCGTGCTCGGCATGAAAGGCCAGCATCTCGCCGTAGTCCTGGCGGTAGATGTGGTCGCCTGAGAGGATCATCACGTACTCGGGAATCTCGCCACGGATGATGTCGATGTTCTGGAACACCGCGTCGGCCGTGCCCATGTACCAGTTGTCGGAATGCCGCTGGGAGGCCGGCAGGATCTCGACGCCCTCCCCCAGTTCCTTCTTGAAGTGACCCCAGCCGCGCACCAGATGCTTGATCAGCGAGTGAGCCTTGTACTGCGTCACCACCCCCACGCGGCGCACGCCCGAGTTGATGCAGTTGGAAAGCGGAAAGTCGATGATGCGGAACTTGCCGCCGAAGAACAGCGCGGGCTTGGCCCGCCAGTCGGTCAGTTCGTGCAGGCGCGAACCCCGTCCGCCCGCCAGGATGAGGGCATAGGTGTTGCGGGTGAGCTTGCTGACATAGCGCGGTCCGTGTTCTGTCATGGCTGCCTCGTGTGTGAGTAAAGTGGCTGCTGGGTCATTCTTCTTGTAATCCTGTGCTGGCAGGCAGGCCCCAGATGTCCCGGGCATAGCTGCGAATGGTGCGGTCGCTGGAGAAGAACCCGCTGGCCGCCGTGTTGAAGATGCTCATGCGCTGCCAGGCTTCCTGGTCGCGGAACAGGGCGCCGGCGCGCGCCTGGGCGTCGACATAGCTGCGGAAGTCCGCCGCCGTCAGCCACGGATCCTGCGGGTTGCGGACGCTGTCGATGATGGGTTGGAACAGGCCCGGCTCGGCCCGGTTGAAGCAGCCGGATTCCAGCAGTTGCATGGCCGCCAGCAGGTCGGCATCGGCAGCGATGATGGCGGCCGGATCGTAGTGCTGACGCACCTGCGCCACCTCGTCGGCCTGCAGCCCGAAGAGGAAGAAATTCTCCGGCCCCACCGCGTCGCGGATCTCGATGTTGGCGCCGTCCAGCGTGCCGATGGTCAGCGCCCCGTTCATCATGAACTTCATGTTGCCGGTGCCCGAGGCCTCCTTGCCCGCCGTGGAGATCTGCTCCGACAGGTCCGTGCCCGGGCAGATCGCCTCCATGGCGGTGACACGGTAATTCGGGAAGAAGGCCATGCGCAGCCAGGGCGTGGCCCGGGCATCGGCATTGATGACCTGCGCCACATGCGTGACCAGGGTGATGATGCGCTTGGCCATGAAATAGCCCGGCGCCGCCTTGCCGCCGATCAACACGCAGCGTGGCGTCATGCCGGCGGTGTCGCCACGCAGGATGCGCACGTAAAGATGAATCACGTGCAGCACATTGAGCAGCTGGCGCTTGTACTCGTGAATGCGCTTGACCTGCACATCGAACAGCATGGCCGTGTCGAAGCTCACGCCGCACACCTCCTGCACCAGGCTCGCCAGGCGCTGCTTGTTCGCCAGCTTCACCGCGGCCCAGCTCGCCCGCACATCGGCGTTGTCGGCCAGCGGCTGCAGCGCTGACAGGCGTTCCAGATCGGTCACCCAGTCCGGGCCGATCTGCCGCGTGATCAGGGCCGCCAGCGCCGGATTGCAGTGGGCGAGCCAGCGCCGGGGCGTCACGCCATTGGTCTTGTTGTTGAACTTGCCCGGCCACAGCGCGTGGAAGTCACTGAACAGCCCGGCCTTGAGCAGGTCGGTGTGCAGCTGCGCCACGCCGTTGACGGAGAAGCTGCCGACGATGGCCAGATGCGCCATGCGCAGCTGCGGGTCGCTCCCCTCCTCGATCAGCGACAGCCGCGCCAGCATGGCGGGTTCGCCCGGCCAGCGCGCCGACACCTGGTCCAGAAAGCGCGCATTGATCTCGTAGATGATCTCCAGGATGCGCGGCAGCATGTCGCGGAACAGCCGCACCGGCCAGCGCTCTAGCGCCTCGGGCAGCAGCGTGTGATTGGTGTAGGCCATGGTGGCCGTGGTGATGCCCCAGGCGCTGTCCCAGTCCAGGCCATGCTCGTCCAGCAGCAGACGCATCAGCTCCGCCACCGCGATGGATGGGTGGGTATCGTTGAGCTGGAAGCAGTTGTACTGAGCGAATTCGCGAAAATCGGGCCCATTGCGGGCGATCCAGCGCGCCAGCACATCCTGCAGACTGGCCGAGGACAGGAAGTACTGCTGCCGCAGGCGCAGCAGCTTGCCGTTCTCGCTCACATCGTTCGGGTAGAGCACCATGGAGATCTGCTCGGCCTGGTTCTTGGCCGCCACTGCCTCGGCATAGCCGCCCGCATTGAACTCGTTCAGATCGAACTCCTCGGTGGCCGAGGACTTCCACAGGCGCAGCGTGTTCACCACGCCGTTGCGGTAGCCGGGAATGGGCATGTCGCAGGGCACGGCCAGCACGTCCTGGGTGTCGACCCATTCGCGCTGCAGCCCGTCGCCGCCGGCGCGCAGCACGCTGCGGCCGTAGAACTTCACGCGCCGGGCGTCCTGCGGGGCCTCGAATTCCCAGACATTGCCGAACTCCAGCCAGTGATCCGGGCACTCCACCTGCTGCCCGTCGGCGATGCGCTGGTGAAACATGCCGTAGTCATAGCGAATGCCATAACCGGTGACCGGGTAGCCCAGGGTGGCGCAGCTGTCGAGGAAACAGGCCGCCAGCCGACCCAGACCGCCATTGCCCAGCCCGGCATCGCGCTCCTCCTCGGCCAGGGTCTCCAGTGCCACACCGAAGCGCAGCAGCGAGTCGCGCAGCGCTTCTTCCATCTCAAGATTGAGCACTGCATTGCCCAGCGTGCGGCCCATCAGAAACTCCAGCGAGAGATAAGCCACCCGTTTGGGGCGCTCCTGCAGATAGCGCACCCGCGTGGAGCGCCAGCGCTCCACCAGGCGGTCACGCACCGTCAGCGCGGCGGCGTTGAACAGATAGTGATGGGTATTGCTGCTCTGGTCGCGGCCCAGGGTCAGATGGAAATGCCTGTCCAGATCCTGCGCGATGGACGCCTTGTCCATGCCCAGCCACTGATAGCTGCCCGGCCCGGCACTGCGTTTGCTGCGTCGCGCCTTGCCAGGGGTTGAAGAAGAATGCTGCGCGTTGCTGCTCATGCGCCGGACCTCGAGTCGTCAATGGAGGGAGCTTCCTGCGTGCCCCGGGCCAGCAGGACCACGGTGGAACAGGAAAACAGGTTGAGTCGCTGCTGGACCATGCAATTGTCCGGCCGGGGAATGCCGCTCAGGGTGGCGGTGTCCACCAGGATCTCCCACTGCGCCACGCCCTCGATCTGGGGCAGGCGCAGACCCAGGGCGTTGCGATCGGCGTGGAACACGATCAGCAGGCGGTCCCGCCGCTGCGTGTCGGGATTGGCGCCCACCAGCATGCAGCCCAGCGTGCGCGCGTGATGTTCCTGCCAGTGGCTCGCCTGCATCAGGTCGCCGCTGCTGTTGAACCAGAGGATCTTCGGGTCACTGGGCAGCAGCGGCTCGTGCACATAGCGCTCGAAGAACAGGTGCACGAAGCGACGACGCAGTGCCGTGAGGTGCCCGACGAAAGCCTGCTGCCGGCGCGCGTCTTCGGACAGCGCACTCCAGTTGAACCAGCTGATCACATTGTCCTGGCAGTAGGCATTGTTGTTGCCATGCAGGGTGCGCCCGAACTCGTCGCCGCCCAGCAGCATGGGCGTGCCCTGGGAGAGCAGCAGCGTGGTCAGGAAATTGCGTTGCTGACGCTGCCGCAGCGCGGTGATGGTGGCGTCCTTGCTGGGGCCTTCCACGCCGAAATTGTCGCTGTGATTCTCGCGATGCCCGTCCTGATTGTCCTCGCCGTTGATCTCGTTGTGGCGCTCGCGATAGCTCACCAGGTCATTGAGCGTGAAGCCGTCGTGGCTGGTGATGAAATTGATGCTGGCGCTGGGCCGGCGGCCGTCGCGCTCGAAGATGTCGCTGGAGCCGTGCAGACGCCGCGCGAACTCCGGCAGCACGCCGGCATCGCCGCGCCAGAAACGGCGCACGATGTCGCGGTAGCGATCGTTCCACTCGCTCCAGCCCGGCGGGAAACGGCCCAGCTGATAGCCCCCGGGCCCGATGTCCCACGGTTCGGCGATCAGCTTGATGCCCGCCAGCGACGGGTCCTGCAGCAGCGCGTCGAAGAAGCCGCTGCCCTGATCGAAACCATAGGACTCGCGTCCCAGCACCGGCGCCAGATCGAAGCGAAAGCCATCCACCTGCATGGCCCCGGCCCAGTAGCGCAGCGCGTCCATGATCAGCTGCACCACGCGCGGGTGCAGCAGGTTCAGCGTGTTGCCGCAGCCGGTGTCGTTGATGTAGTAGCGCTTGTCCTCGGGCTGCAGGCGGTAATACGACAGATTGTCGATGCCACGGAAAGAAAGATTCGGCCCGAGCCGGCCGCCCTCCGCCGTATGGTTGAACACCACGTCCAGAATCACCTCGATGCCGGCGTCGTGGAAGGTCTCGACCATCTGCCGCACTTCCACGATGGACGGTCCGCTCAGGTAATCCTGGTGCGGCGCGAAGAAGCACAGCGGGTTGTAGCCCCAGTAGTTCACCAGGCCCTTCTCGTGCAGGAACTGTTCGCTGATGAAGCTCTGCACCGGCATCAGTTCCACGCTGGTGATGCCCAGTGCCTTCAGGTACGCCAGCACCTGATCGTGGGCCATGCCGGCGAAGCGGCCGCGCTGCTCGGGCGGGATGCCGGGGTGATTGATGGTGAAGCCGCGCAGATGCGTCTCGTAGAGCACGCTGCGCGACATCGGCACGCGCGGCCGGCGCGAGGTGGCCGCGGGCAGATCGGCCACTACCACGCACTTGGGCATGAAGGCCTTGTTGTCGCGGCGATCGAACTTGAGTTCCTTGTCCGGATGCTGGGTGTCGAAGGCGTAATGGGTGTCCGACCACTGGAAACGCCCGCACAGCTGACGACAGTAAGGGTCCAGAGACAGCTTGTGCGGATTGAAGCGATGGCCCATGTGGATCTGCCAGGGGCCGTGCACGCGATACGCATACACTGTGCCCGGCCCGGCCTTGGGCAGGTAGCCGTGCCAGACCTGCTGCGACACCTCGGGCAGTTCCAGGCGCTGCAGTTCGCGCGCACCGTCGGGCGAGAACAGACACAGCTCCACGCGCTCGGCATGGGCGGAGAACAGCGCGAAGTTCACGCCCTCGCCATCCCAGGTGGCGCCCAGCGGATACGGCGAGCCCTTCTCCAGCGTCTGCGTGCTGCGCGGTGTCATGCGGACACCTCCTGCACCAGCAGCAGTGTGGCCAGCGGCGGCACGCACAGCAGCAGCGAATGCGGCCGACCGTGACTCGCCTTCGGCGCGCTGTGCACCCCGCCCAGATTGCCCTGCCCGCTGCCGCCGTAGAGCGTGCTGTCGGTATTGATCAGTTCACGGTAATGCCCGGCTTCTGGAACGCCGATGCGCCACTGTGCATGCAGGGTCGGGGTCATGTTGCACACGGCGATGACACAGGGGGCACCCGGCGCCTTGCGCAGGAACACGAACAGTGAGGCATGGCTGGCATCGGCGTCGATCCACTCGAAGCCTGCCGCGTCATCATCCAGGGCATGCAGGGCCGGCTGCGCGGCGCACACGCGATTGAGATCCCGCAGCAGGCTCTGCACACCACGATGCGCCGGCACATCGAGCAGGGACCAGTCCAGCGCGCGCTCGTGACTCCACTCACGCCGCTGGGCGAACTCCCCGCCCATGAACAGCAGCTTCTTGCCCGGGTGGGCCCACATGAAACCG
>JACCDP010356481.1_pt1 | contig 60312 bp, 56 predicted proteins | sample 7445841 | NCBI WGS metagenome assembly JACCDP01 (sample SAMN15323441, study PRJNA562643) | freshwater metagenome | isolation source: river surface water | place: USA:Blue River Watershed | collected 2017-08-17 | reverse complement strand
GTTGGAGATGACCTGCAGGGTCAGGGTGGTCTTGCCCGAGGACTCGGGGCCGTAGATCTCGATCACGCGGCCGCGCGGCAGGCCGCCCACCCCCAGGGCGACATCCAGGCCCAGCGAGCCGGTGGAGACGACCTGGATGTCCTCGATCTTCTCGCCCTCGCCCAGGCGCATGATGGTGCCCTTGCCGAACTGCTTCTCGATCTGGGCCAGCGCGGCCTGGAGGGCCTTGGACTTCTCGGAATCGGCGGCGGCGATCTTGGTGCCCTTGACTTGTGCGTCCATGAAATTTCTCCTTGTGGATCAATGAGTTACTGCAGGGTCATCCAGTGTTGTTAATCACAGGCTGGATGCATGACCAGCACTTTAACCGCGGATTCGAGGATGTAAACCCGTTTTTTGGTCAGTTTGCCTTACCATATGGCGGTGTCTGAGAACAGCATTTCCCTGCCCGACGACGGCTGGCGCCAGACCCACCTGGGGCGCCTGCTGGGGCACGCCATGCGCCGCTTCGACGAGCGGGTGCTGTACCTGATGGCCCACAACGTGGACGTCCCCTTGGCGCTGTCGCACCTGGCCGCTCGCGATCAGATCGGCGCGGCTCATGTGCACATCACCCGGCACCTGGCCCGGGGCGGTTCGCGCCTGACCGACCTGGCAGCCAGCGCCGGCATGACCAAGCAGGCCATGGGCGACCTGGTCACGCAATGCGAAGCCTGGGGCCTGGTGGTGCGCGAACCCGACCCGCACGACGCGCGGGCGCGCCAGGTGCGCTTCACGCCCACGGGCCTGGCGTGGCTGCAGGCGTTTCGAGACGCGGTGGCCCAGGCCGAGGCCGAATTCCGCGCGGAGGTGGGCGACGAGATCGCCACGGTGGTGGCCATGGGCCTGGAGGCCTACGCCGGCCCTGCGGCCTGACACCCAGGTCGGCCCTGCGGCCTGAGCGCTTCCCGACGCAGCGATCAGGGTCTGCCCTCGACCGCGAATCCTAGAATCGACGGGACAATGATGAAAGGCTCACGCGCAGCACTGCGCCGGCCTTGCCTAGGAGACAAGCGTGCGTATCCTCATCGCGGAAGATGACCAGGTGCTGGCGGATGGTTTGCTGCGCAGCCTGAGGGCCTCGGGTGCGGCCGTCGATCACGTGGCCAGCGGCACCGAGGCCGATGCCGCGCTCCTGGCCAACACCGAATTCGACCTCCTGATCCTCGACCTGGGCCTGCCCAAGATGCACGGCCTGGAAGTCCTGCGCAAGTTGCGGGGTCGCGGCTCGGCCCTTCCGGTCCTGATCCTCACCGCCGCCGACAGCGTGGAGGAACGCGTCAAGGGTCTGGACTACGGCGCCGATGACTACATGGCCAAGCCCTTCTCGCTGCAGGAGCTCGAGGCCCGCGTGCGCGCCCTCACGCGCCGCGGCATGGGCGGGGCGAGCAGCACGATCAAGCACGGGCCGCTGGTCTACGACCAGGCGGGACGCGTGGCCACCATCGACGGCAAGATGGTCGAACTGTCCGCGCGTGAACTGGGCCTGCTCGAGGTGCTGCTGCAACGCGCCGGCCGCCTCGTGAGCAAGGACCAGCTGGTGGAGCGACTGTGCGAGTGGGGCGAGGAAGTGAGCAACAACGCGATCGAGGTGTACATCCACCGCCTGCGCAAGAAGATCGAGAAGGGTCCGATCCGCATCGCCACGGTGCGTGGCCTGGGCTACTGCCTCGAGAAGATCCCGGGTTGACCGCCTGATGCACCGCGCAGGCCTTCGGCCATGAGGATCTTCCAGCGCGAGCAGCGCTCGCTGTTCGGGGAGATCCTGGACTGGATGCTCACGCCGCTGCTGATGCTGTGGCCCGTGAGCCTGGCCCTCACCTGGCTGGTGGCCCAGGCCCTCGCCGACAAGCCCTTCGACCGCGCGCTCGAATACAACGTGCAGGCCCTGGCGCAGCTGGTGACGGTGCAGGGCGGGCGTCCCAACTTCAACCTGCCGCAGCCCGCGCGCGAGATCCTGCGCGCCGACGATGCCGACCAGATCTACTACCAGGTGACGCTCTGGCCCGGGCAGCTGCTCGCGGGTGAACGCGACCTGCCCGCCCCCCGGGAGCCGCAGGCTGCCGGCGCCGTGACGCTGCGCGATGAGGAGATGCAGGGGCAGGACCTGCGTGTGGCCGCCACCTGGAAGCAGCTGTCGATGCCCGCAGGCGACTCCGTGCGGGTCCTGGTGCAGGTGGCCGAAACGCGCGAGAAGCGCTCGGTGCTGGCCACGGAGATCATCAAGGGCGTGATGCTGCCCCAGTTCGTGATCCTGCCGCTGGCCGTGCTGCTGGTGTGGCTCGCGCTGGCGCGGGGCATCAAGCCGCTGTCCGAACTCGAGGAACGTATCCGCGCGCGCAAGCCCGATGACCTGTCGCCCCTGGACGACCGGGCCGTGCCGCTGGAGGTGGCACCGCTCGTGTCGTCGGTGAACGACCTGCTGACACGCCTGAAGGATTCGCTGGCCACGCAAAAACGCTTCCTGGCCAACGCCGCCCACCAGCTCAAGACGCCCCTGGCCGGCCTGCGCATGCAAGCCGACTTCGCGGAGCGCGAAGGCCCCGACGCCGACAGCCTGAAGGAGTCCCTCAAGCAGATCGGCCGCGCCAGCGTCCGCGCCACGCACACGGTCAACCAGCTGCTGGCGCTGGCCCGCGCCGAGGACAGCGGCCGTGCGATGACCCTGCATCCGTGCAACCTGGTGGAGATCACGATGGATGCCGTGCGCGACCTGCTGCCACGCGCCATGGACAAGCACATCGACATGGGCTACGAGGGCGCGAGCGCGGACATGCCCGGTGTGACGCTGCCAGGCAACCGCACCCTGCTGAAGGAGGCCGTCAGCAACCTGCTAGACAACGCCCTGAACTACACGCCTTCGAGCGTGCAGCAACCGGGCGTGATCACCGCGCGCGTCGTGGCCGACCCCTTCGGGCAGGTGCTGGTGCTGCAGGTGGAGGACTCGGGGCCCGGCATTCCGGCCAGCGAGCGCGAGCTGGTCCTGCAGCCCTTTTACCGGGCGCTGGGCACCAATGTGGATGGTTCGGGGCTGGGCCTGCCGATCGTGAACGAGATCATCAAGCAGCACCGCGGCGAGATCCAGATCGAGCCGGTCCACCCCGGCGCGCCGATGCCGGGCACGCGCATCAGCCTGCGGTTCCTGATCCGGGAACACTGAGGCCGGGGCGCACCCCCGTGCGCGAGAGCCGCCGGAACGTCAGCGACAGGGCAGGAGCGGCCGCCCGCCCAGCGCCCCCTGCAGCTCGCCCAATCGCGGCCGCAGGAGGTCGTCCACCAGGGGCAGACGCAGGGCCGGGCCGCGCAGTTCGGCGCGCTCGAGCACCACGCGGGCCGAACGGACATCGCGCGTGGCCAGCGCCGCGAGGTGGTCGTTGGCCGCTGCCTGGCTGGTGAAGCCGCCCAGGGACAGGCCGGGCTCCAGGGCCGGGTTGGCCACGGGCTCGAAGGAAACGCCGCGACGGCGCAACTCGGCCTTCTTGCGCTCCACCATCGCGGCGTCGGGGTATTTGCCCATGTAGACGATCCAGCGCGCGGGCTCGACGCCCGCTTCCAGGCGCCAGCTGCCGGCCGGCCAGTTGGCCAGGCGCTGGCGCAGCACCGCGGCGGCGGCATCGGGCAGCGGTGCCGTCATCAGGCACTCGGGAGGACGCACCGGCGCGGTGGATTCCGCCAGCCGCTGCGCTTCATCCCCGCGCACGAGTCGCACCGCCTCGGGCTGGACCTGCTGTGTCAGCCGCTGCGGCTCGGCCTGCGACGACGGGCCCAGGCCCCAGGGGCGAAACAGGTCCTGGGTCCAGGCAAACCAGACCGCGTTGGCAACCAGCAGGAGCAGGACGGCGAGACGCAACATCAGGGGGCGGGTCGCACGCTCACTTCGGAACTTGAAACGAGCTGCAAGCCGGCCGCAGTATGCACCAGCAAGGCGCCTGTGCGGTCCACGCCAGCGGCCGTGCCCGTCGTGCCGTCGCTGAGGGTCACGCTGCGTCCTCGCAGAAGGTCCCGGGCGTCGAACGCCTTCTGGAACGGCGCGAAGCCGTCCCGCGCGAAGGACTGCAAGGCGTGCACCAGGGGCAGGGCGATGCGCTCGAGGGTGGCCGGCGCCTCGGCCTGGGGCCACAGCTCGCACAAGGCGGCCGGTGCGATGTCCTGGTCCGGCATGGCGGGCCGGGGCGCGATGTTGATGCCGATGCCCACCACCGTGTAGCGCGCCAGCGTTGAATCACTCGCTGGCACGGCCGCCGAGACGGTGGCGGTTTCCACCAGGATGCCGGCGAGCTTGCGGCCCTCGATCCACAGGTCATTGGGCCACTTCAACCCGATGCCGGGGCCCAAGGCTTCGGCCACCGCCACGCCCACCGCCAGCGACAGGCCCGACCAGCCGGCCGGGGCCAGGGTCAGACCCAGGGAGAAGGTCAGGGAATCTCCCGCCGAACTGACCCAGCCGCGCCCGCGCCGGCCCCGGCCGGCGGTCTGGCGCTCCGCCACGAGGAGCACCGGGTCGGCACGGCCCTCGCGGAGCCGGCGCATCAGCTCCGTGTTGGTGGAGTCGATCTCGGGCAGAACCTCCACGGTGAACCCGGGCAACCGGGGCACCACGGCCTCCCAGATCGCTTCGGCGGGCCACGGGAGCGGCGGCTGCACGGTCAAGGGGCCTCGCGCCGGGTCAGGAGCGCCGCTTGGGCGCCAGCAGGGTGCCCCGGCAGTTCTTGGCGCCGCACCAGCAGGGGTACTCGGCCTTGAGCTTCTTGGTGTAGGGCTCGTCGATCACGAGGCCGTAGTCGTAATTGAGCTCCTCGCCGGCCCGGATGCGGCGCAGTGACTTGATGAAGACGCGGCCGTCCACCTCGTCGGCCTCGCAATTGGGGTCGCAGGCGTGGTTGATCCAGCGCGAGGAATTGCCGCCGTGGAGGGCATCGATGACGCGGCCGTCGTCCAGGGAGAAATAGAAGGTGTGGTTGGGGTCCTTCGGGTCGTGGGGGTGGCGGCGCAGGGCCTCCTTCCAGGAGATGATCTCGCCCACGTACTCGATCAGGGTTTCCCCTTCGGCAATGTCCTCCAGGGCGAACACGCCCCGACCGTGGATGCCGGACTTGCGTGCCTGGATTTTCCGCCCCGAGAATCGGGCCGGCGCCGTGGCCTGGGTGGCCGGGCGCCCCCGCTCTTTTTCTGCCATTGAAAAACTCTGTTAAGTTGAATGTGTGCACATGCGCGCGCGCATGCGCGTGAGGGCCGATTGTAGGAACAACCCAGAACCCGCCCGTTGCAGAACGTGCAGGTCCAGCCAACGACAGACATGAGCAAGACACTGGTCATCGCCGAAAAACCCTCCGTGGCCCAGGACATCGTCCGCGCCCTGACGCCCGTGGCGGGCAAGTTCGAGAAGCACGACGAGTACTTCGAGAACGACCGCTACGTGGTCACCAGCGCCGTGGGCCACCTGGTCGAGATCCAGGCGCCGGAGCAGTACGACGTGAAGCGGGGCAAATGGAGCTTCGCCCACCTGCCGGTGATTCCGCCGCATTTCGACCTCAAGCCGGTGGACAAGACCAAGACCCGGCTCAATGCCGTGGTCAAGCAGGCCAAGCGCAAGGATGTGACCGCCCTGATCAACGCCTGTGACGCGGGTCGCGAGGGTGAGCTGATCTTCCGGCTGATCGAGCAGTACGCTGGCGGCGCCAAGCCCCTGGGCAAGCCGGTGCAGCGCCTGTGGCTGCAGTCCATGACGCCCGACGCGATTCGCCAGGGTTTCGAGACCCTGCGCCCGGACCAGCAGATGATCGGCCTGGCCGACGCCGCCCGTTCGCGCTCCGAAGCCGACTGGCTGGTGGGCATCAACGGCACGCGCGCCTTCACCGCCTTCAACTCACGTGACGGAGGCTTTTTCCTGACGACCGTGGGCCGGGTGCAGACGCCGACACTGGCCGTGGTGGTCGAGCGCGAAGAACAGATTCGCAAGTTCATCAGCCGCGACTACTGGGAGATCCACGCCAGCTTCGCCGCCGAGGCCGGCAGCTACCCCGGCAAGTGGTTTGACCCCGCCTGGAAGAAGGACGAGGCCGACGCTGAACGCAAGGCCGACCGCGTCTGGTCGCAGCAAGCGGCTCAGGCCATCGCCGACGCCGTGCGCGGGCGCACGGCCGAGGTCAGCGAGGAGTCCAAGCCCAGCAACCAGGCCTCGCCGGGCCTGTTCGACCTGACCACCCTGCAGCGCGAGGCCAATGGCCGTTTCGGTTTTTCTGCCAAGACCACGCTGGCCCTGGCCCAGACGCTCTATGAGCGGCACCAGGCGCTCACCTACCCGCGTACCGATTCGAAATACCTGCCCCTGGAATACGTGAAGGTGGTCAAGGGCACGCTGGGCTCGCTGGCCGACAGCGGCCTGGGTCACCTGGCGCCCTTCGCGCGCGAGGCCCTGGACAAGGACTACATCAAGCCCACCAAGAAAGTGTTCGACGACACCAAGGTCAGCGACCACTTTGCCATCATCCCCACCGGCAAGATCCCCACCGGCCTGTCCGAGGCCGAACAAAAGCTGTTCGATCTCGTGGTGCGTCGCTTCATCGCGGCCTTCTTCCCGGCCGCCGAACACATGGTCACCACCCGCATCTCGCGCGTGGCGGCCCATCACTTCAAGTCCGAGGGCAAGGTGCTGGTCAAGCCGGGGTGGCTGGCCATCTACGGCAAGGAGGCCACGCTCGACGTGGCGCCGGGCGAAGAAGGCAGCGGCAAGACCCTCGTGCCGGTGCGCGCGGGCGAGACCATCACCACCGAGCAAGCCGACGCCAAGGGGCTCAAGACCCGCCCGCCTGCGCGCTACAACGAAGCCACCTTGCTACGCGCCATGGAAACCGCCGGCAAGGAAATCGAAGAAGAGGAACTGCGCGAGGCCATGCACGAAAAAGGCCTGGGTACACCGGCCACGCGCGCGGCCACGATCGAAGGCCTGATCAACGAGAAATACATGCTGCGCGAGGGCCGCGACCTGATCCCCACGGCCAAGGCCTTTCAGCTGATGACGCTGCTGCGCGGACTGGGCGTGGAAGAACTCTCACGCCCTGAGCTCACGGGCGAATGGGAGTACCGGCTCGCCCAGATGGAAAAAGGCCAGCTCTCACGCGACGCCTTCATGCAGCAGATCGCCGACATGACGCAGCGCATCGTCAAGAAGGCCAAGGAGTACGACCGCGACACCGTGCCCGGCGACTACGCGACGCTCTCCACGCCCTGCCCGAACTGCGGCGGCATCGTGAAGGAGAACTACCGTCGCTACACCTGCGCGGGCAAGTCCGGTTCGGGCGACGACGCCTGCGGCTTCTCCTTCACCAAGATCCCCGCAGGCCGCGCCTTCGAGCTGGCCGAGGTGGAGCAGTTCCTGCGTGACAAGAAGATCGGCCCGCTGGAGGGCTTCCGCTCCAAGGCGGGCTGGCCCTTCGTCGCCGAGATGGCGCTGAAATACAGCGATGAAGACAAGAACTGGAAGCTGGAGTTCGACTTCGGCGACGAGGCGGATCCGGCCGAAACCGGCGAACTCGTCGACTTCGGCGCGCAGGAGCCGCTGGGGCCGTGCCCCAAGTGCGGCGCACGCGTGTTCGAGTTCGGCAAGAACTACGTGTGCGAAAAGAGCGTCCCGACGCCCGCGCAAGCCACGCCCAGTTGCGACTTCAAGAGCGGGCAGATCATCCTGCAGCAGCCGATCGAGCGCGAGCAGATGCAAAAGCTTCTGGCCACTGGCAAGACCGACCTGCTGGACAAGTTCGTCTCCATGCGCACGCGCCGCGCGTTCAAGGCCTTCCTGGCCTGGGACGCCGAGGCGGGCAAGGTGAACTTCGCGTTCGAGCCGCGCGAAAGCAAGTACCCGCCGCGCAAGACCGCAGGCGCGGGCGCGCCCACGCGTACGCCGTTTGGCAAGGCCGTGGCCAAGAAGGCCGCGCCCGCGAAGAAGGCCGCTGCGAAGAAGGCTCCGGCGGCGAAAAAGGCGGCTACGCCCAAGGCGCCCCGCAAGCCCGCGGCGGGCCTCAAGCCCAGCGCCGCCCTGGCCGCCGTGGTGGGCAGCGAACCCGTGGCCCGCACCGAGGTGATCAAGAAGCTCTGGGATTACATCAAGGCCAACGGCCTGCAGGACGCCACCAACAAGCGCGCGATCAACGCCGACGCCAAGCTGCAGGCGGTCTTCGGCAAGCCGCAGGTCACGATGTTCGAGCTGGCGGGGATCGTGGGCAAGCACCTGGAGAGCGGGGGCTGAAGCCCCCAGAGGGAAGTAACACTTTCAGGTGGACAATTTGATGTGTGATGCGTTAGCATCACGCATCAAATTGGGGACGCCATGCGAACCACCCTCGACATTGCCGACGACGTCCTGTTTGCCGCGCGCGACCTCGCCCGGCGCGAAAAAAAATCCCTCGGTGAGGTGATCAGCGACCTCGCGAGGCAGGCCTTCACGCAAGGTGCCGGTGCGGCGCCGGCATTGCCCCGCCACCGGGCGGCGGAGCCCCTGGCCAGCTACGGCATCCACCCCTTGCCAGCCCGGGGCGGCATCGTCAGCAATGAGCTGATCGACCGCCTGCGCGACGACGAAGGCATCTGATGCGGGCGCTGCTCGATGTGAATGTCCTGATCGCCCTACACGACCAGGACCACGTACATCATCCCCAGGCCGCGCACTGGTTCACGCGCCACGCCGGGCTCGGGTGGGCGACCTGCCCGATCACACAGAACGGGTGCCTGCGGATCATGAGCCAGCCCGGTTATCCGAACGCACAACCGCTCGCCGTGCTGGTGTCCATGCTGCAGCGGTCCACGCAGGCGCCCCAGCATGCCTTCTGGCCTGACGATGCGAGCGTGCTCGATGGCGGGTCCTTCGAGCACCGGCACATGCACAGCGCGCGCCAGCTTACTGATCTCTATCTGCTCTCGCTGGCCGTGCGCAATGACGGACGTCTCGTTACCTTCGACCAGCGCATCCCCTTGACCGCGGTGCAGGGAGCCCGCACCGAGCATCTCCTGGTGCTCTAAGGCCCGCCCCGCGGGATTCAGCCCGCCCGGTCTTCCCACACCCGCCCGGGAGGTGGCTCGGGGTCGGGGTATTGGGCGTGTGAGCGCCCGTTGGCCGCAGGGTCCGGGGCTGATCCCTGTGGCGGACGCCGGGGTGCATCAGGCCGCGGCTTGGAGCGATTGACGGCTTCATCCGGCGCCGGTCCGGGGCGCACAGGGCGGGCAGGCCGTCTGGCTTCACGTGTCATGCCGTCAACCTACGTCCACGGAGGGTCCGCAAGCGTAGGACGATGCGACACGTCGGAACAACCTGCGTGATCGAAAAAGGCCTGCCCAGGCGATGACGGTTCCAGGAGTTCAGCATCAAGTCGGCAAGAAGCTGCCGCAACACTTGCAACACTCTATGGCGACTTGACAGCATTCACTGGAGGCGTAGGCCAGGCGCTGACCACACTTGCTGACTGCCCTTCCGGCGGAGTTGGCGCACTTTTGCACAGAGTTGGCGCACTTTTGCACAGAGTTGGCGCACTTTTGCGCAGAGCTGGCGCACTTTTGCGCGGCCTCCCGGCAGGATCGGCGGGGCGCCGCTTCTTCTTGCATGACTTGATGTTCCGGACCATTCTCAGCGGGACGCGGCGAGGCGGTCACAGCTGGGGATGCAGGGATGGATACCCGAACTTGAGCTGGCTCCTGCTCCGGCTCATCCGCTTGGGAGTCCGGATCTTGACCATCGGCATCAAAAACAGCGTGGCTTGGTGTACGTGAATACTGACCCGACTCGCTGACTTCTCGCTCGACGCCTGCTCCTGGCACCCCAGCCTCGGGTGTGCCGTCAGCGGGGCTGCTGTCGGCGAACCGAACCGCTTGGGGACCGGGGGGCGCTGACTTGCTCTCACGAAGTGCCGCTTCGCTGAAAGCAGGCCGCACAAGGGTTATTGAAGCGCCGACACCTTCCGAGGCGGATACCTGCGCGGCACCTTCAGCGGAGGGCTTATAGGCTTTTTCAGGCTTGCGGCTTTCACCGCAGCAACTTGACATCAACGAGGAATACCATGAACCCGAAGTTGCAGCTGACATAGAGATAGACCCTTTCTAAAAATTGAGATGAATTCACATCCAGTCCGGATGGACGGATGTCTCGGCATCGAGCAGTTGCAGCCTGGACAACTGCTTGCGCGTCTCGCGACATGCCTGCGCCAATTCGTGAAGTCCGGTTTGAACGATGTCGGCATCCACCCGCGCCAGATCAAAGAAACCGCCCAAGGCCACACGGCCCGAGCCATGTTCCATACCCAGCCGCAAGGAACTGGCTGCGGTGAGCGTTGCGTTTGCCTGGAGAAGCCCCGCCATGAGGTAGGCCCTGGAATGAGCCAGAGAGCTTCCAACGAGGGCCAGGACCGTCAACCGCCCGGTTTCGGTATCGAAGCGCAGATCCAGCCACTGGTCATCCCCGACGCGCAGGCCCACCGGCTTTCCCTGCAGCAAATCCGCTGCATACAGGCCCAGGGCTTGCATCAGCATCTCCAGACGGCTGTGCGGGCTCATGGGCGCGTCCTCCTCGCGTCTGTTGGTGAGCGCTCAATGGAGGTACGCCATACCGCCGCCAGTTCCGAGAGCGCCTGCAAGGCTTGGCGCAGGGACAGTACGGTTGATTGTTCGAACGAGAACGCCTGGATCAGGGCAACCCGGCCTTGGTCGTCCAGCGCAAAGGCGTGGGGATCGCATGCCATGTTGGCTGCCAGCAATTGGGCAGCGATTTCATCGAAGTTGTCTTCTGCCAATTGCGCAACGGGCACGCTCAGGCTGAAAGTGCGTCCACCAGAGTCCTGTCGAACCTCCAGACGACCCGCCTCCCCATCGAACACGTGAAGGTCTGGCCCCTCAGATCGTGGCGTGATGCCTGGGGCAAACGCCGAGAGGCATTGAATGATGTCTGCTACCTGCATGAAGCTCCGTCGCGCGGCGGGGCGGGCGATCGCCAGACTGGACCCCTGGCGCTCGGGCACCTGCTCAACTAAGCCAGGCCCGGGCTAAGTGGCGAACGCGAAATGAACAGTTCCACTCCAGGAAGAGGCCGCCCGTCATGGTCAGGAACTGGGGACTGCTCACCGTCAGGAGGCTTTCAAGCTTGGCGTGCGGCGGACCGGTAGCGCCCCGCGACGGCGGCCCCCAGGGCCAGGCCGACCACCCATAGCAGCGACCGCCCCGGCGCCGCGCGCACGCGGTGGAAGACGAGGTCGGCGGTCCGCGGTGCCATCAGCGCCACGCGCCGCCGCATCATCTGCGTCCCCAGCTCCCCCAGGCGCCCGCGCAGCACCCGTTCGGCCTGCGGCAGGAAGTCCGTCTCTTCATCGGCCATGTGGTGCATCACATCGCGCATCAGGGTCAGGAAGGTGGCGTCGTACTCGGGGTCGGATGCGTGCATGCGCCGAAGCTGCGCGATCAGGCGCCGCATTTCCTCGTGCTCGGGCACGGCCCGGCGCAGGAAGTCGCTGTCGCTGGCTTCACGCACGGCGGGATACAGCAGTTCCTCCTCGATGCGGGTGTGCACCTCCAGCGCCAGGCAGGCCGTCTGCGCCAGGGCCTGGCGCACCGCGGGCGAGGCGGTGGCGCGATAGCGGTGGAAGGTGTCCAGCACCCGTGTATGGTCGCGGCGCACGAGTTGCGTCGCCTGGGGCGCGACGCGTTCGATCAGGCGGTTCATGGCGGTTCGCCTCCGGAGAAAACTCAGAGGCGCCGTTCTAGGCCCGCCGCTGCAGCGGACCTGTAGGTGCTCAGGCCGTGCCGGCGCGGGCCAGGGCGTCGCGCACCAGCGCCACGTCCAGGCCGTACATCTCGGCAAAGGCCTCGGGGGCCTGCCCGCTGGCGCGGAACGCGCGCACCAGGGCTTCGCGCCGCGCCGACTGGCCGGCCAGTTCGGCGCAGGCCTCGTCGATCAGGCCCAGCGCCAAGGGATCCTGCGTGCGCACGCGCTCGAGATAGGCGTCGCGGTCCAGCCCGCTGGCATCGATGGCCTGCACCAGCCGTGCGCGGGCCCAGGCGCGCGCCGATTCGGCGTTGCGGCCTTGGCGGCGTCGCAACACCTCGAAGATCGCATGCTGCACATGCTCGGGGGCGACAGGCTCGACCGGCTGGCCGTCCAGGTCGTGCCGCAGGTCGCCGCTGGCCACCGCCTCCAGGTAACGGGTCGAGCGCACATGCTGGCCCAGCGCCTGCTTCAGGTCCTCTTTCTGGAAAGCGCCGGGGTGGCGCGCCATCAGGTCCTCGAAGATGCCGAGCTTGAGGGGCCGAAAGCGCGCGCCGAACAGGCGCGGGTGCAACTCCCACAGGCGCTGCAGGAGGGGGTGGACCGGACGCGGGGCCCGGTCCCCTCGTCCAGCGGTCGGGGCGGGCGGCTTGCCCGGGCGTGAAGCGCGACGCCCTCGCGCGGCGGCGGGGGCCGGTGCGGCTTCGGCCGCAGGGGGAATCCGGGGCGGGGTCTCGGTCATGGAGCCGAGACTGTAGCCCGGCGCGGGCACAATCGCGAACATGAAGATCGAAAAAGACACCGTGGTGACGATGCGTTGTCGCATCGCCGACGACAAGGGCCAGCTGATTCAGGACGGCAAGTCCCCCATGTCCTACCTGCATGGCGGGCATGGCAACACCCTGCCCAAGATCGAGGAAGCACTGGAAGGTAAGGCCGCAGGCGACCAGCTGTCCCTGGTGCTGGCGCCGGCCGACGCCTTCGGCGAGCCCGATACCAGCCTCCTGCGAACCATCGCCAAGCGCGATTTCCCGCCGGGCGTGAAGGTGGGCGGGCAGCTCGAATTGCCGGGACCCCAAGGCGAGCCGCATCCCTTCACGGTGATGAAGATCAAGGGCGACACCGTGCACCTGGACGGCAACCATCCGCTGGCGGGCCGCACGCTGAAGCTGGCCATCACCGTCACCGAGGTCCGCGCGGCCAGCGCCGAGGAAGTGGCGCACGGCCACGCGCACGGGGCGCACGGGCATCACCACTGAGGCCGCGCCGGAGAGCGCCGGAGCGTCGCAGCACCTGAAGCCCCAGCGCCAAGCAAAAACGCGCCCGGAGGCGCGTTTTTCTTTGCCCGATGGACGAGGCGCGGGATCGGTCAGCGGCCCGCCACCACGCGCGCCATCTCCAGCACCTTGTTGGAGTAGCCCCACTCGTTGTCGTACCAGGACACGAGCTTGACGAAGGTGCTGTCCAGGGCGATGCCGGCGTCGGCGTCGAAGATGGAGGTGCGGGCGTCGCCGCGGAAGTCGGTGGCGACCACCTTCTCCTCGGTGTAGCCCAGCACGCCCTTGAGCGCGCCCTCGGACTGGGCCTTCATCTCGGCGCAGATGTCCTTGTAGGAAGCTTCCTTCGACAGTTCGACGGTGAGATCCACCACGGACACATCGGAGGTCGGCACGCGGAAGGACATGCCGGTCAGCTTGCCCTTCAGGGAAGGCAGCACCACGCCCACGGCCTTGGCCGCGCCGGTGCTGGAGGGGATGATGTTCTCCAGGATGCCACGGCCGCCGCGCCAGTCCTTGTTGGAGGGGCCGTCCACGGTCTTTTGCGTGGCGGTGGCGGCGTGCACGGTGGTCATGAGACCGCGCTTGATGCCCCACTTGTCATGCAGCACCTTGGCCAGCGGCGCCAGGCAGTTGGTGGTGCAGGACGCGTTGGAGATGATGGCCTCGCCCTTGTAGGTGTCGTGGTTGACGCCGTACACGAACATGGGCGTGTCGTCCTTGGAAGGGGCGGACATGATCACCTTCTTCGCGCCCGCGTCCAGGTGTTTCTGCGCGCCGGCCTTGTCCAGGAAGATGCCGGTGGCCTCGATCACGAGGTCGGCGCCGACCTCGCCCCACTTGAGCTCGGCGGGGTCCTTCACCGCGGTCAGGCGGATCTTCTTGCCGTTCACGACGAGCGTGTTGCCCTCGACGCTCACCTCGCCCTCGAAGCGGCCATGCACGCTGTCGTACTTGAGCATGTAGGCCAGGTAATCCGGCTCGAGCAGGTCGTTGATCGCGACGACCTCGATGTCCTTGAAGTTCTGCACCGCGGCGCGAAACACCATGCGGCCGATACGGCCGAAGCCGTTGATACCGATCTTGAGAGCCATGGGATGGTTCCTGTGAGGAGTTGAAGAATCAGTGAGCGAGAACGGCGCGGACCGTGTCCGCCACGTTCTCGGGGGTGAAGCCAAAGTGCTTGAACAGTACCGGCGCAGGCGCCGACTCGCCGTAGGTGTCGATGCCGACCACCGCGGCGCAACCGTACTTCCACCAGAAGTCCGTCACGCCCATTTCGACCGCGATACGCGGCACGCCACGGGGCAGCACCTGCTCCTTGTAGGCGCGGTCCTGGCGGTCGAAGGTGGTGGTGGAGGGCATGGAAACCACGCGCACCGACACACCTTGCGCGGCGAGCTGCTCCTGCGCCTTGAGCGCGAGCTGCACCTCGGAGCCGGTGGCGATGATCACGGCCTGCGCCTTGCGCTTCATGCCGACCTCGGAGGGCTCGGCCAGCACGTAGGCGCCGCGGCTGATTTCGTCCAGGCCCGCCTTGGGCGCATAGGGCAGGTTCTGGCGCGAGAGCAGCAGTGCGGTCGGACGCGTGGCGTTCTGCAGGGCCACCGCCCAGGCCACTGCGGTCTCGGCGGTATCGCAGGGACGCCAGACGTCCAGGCTGGGGATGATGCGCAGGCTGGCCGCGTGTTCGATGGACTGGTGGGTGGGACCGTCTTCACCCAGGCCGATGGAGTCGTGCGTGAACACGTGCACCACGCGCTGCTTCATCAGGGCCGCCATGCGGATCGCGTTGCGGCTGTAGTCGCTGAAGGTCAGGAAGGTGCCGCCGTAGGGGATGTAGCCGCCATGCAGGGCCACGCCGTTCATGATGGCGGCCATGCCGAACTCGCGCACGCCGTAGTTGATGTGGCGACCCAGATGGCCCGCGTCATCGCGCTTGATCGAGCCGTCCGCGTTCATGCGCAGGGCCGGCGTGCTCTTGGTGTTCGTGAGGTTGGAGCCGGTGAGGTCGGCCGAGCCCCCGAGCAGCTCGGGCAGGGCGGCGGTGAAGGCCTCCAGCGCGATCTGCGAGGCCTTGCGCGAGGCCACGGTCTCGGCCTTGGCCTGGGCCGCGATGGCGGCATCCACCGCCACCTGCGCGAAGTGCTTGGGCAGCTCGCCCTTCATGCGGCGGGTGAACTCGGCGGCCTGCGCGGGGAAGGCCTGCTTGTAGGCGGCGAAGCGCTCGGTCCACTCGGCCTGGGCCTTCTTGCCGGACGCCTTGGCGTCCCAGTCGGCGTAGACCTCACGCGGGATCGCGAAGGGCTCGTGCGACCATCCCAGCGCCTCGCGCGTGAGCTTGATCTCGTCGGCCCCCAGGGGCTCGCCGTGGGCCTTGGCGGTGTTGGCCCGGTTGGGGCTGCCCTTGCCGATGTGGGTCTTGGCCACGATCAGCGTCGGCTTGTCGGTGCTGCGGCGGGCCTGGGTGATCGCGGCGTCGACGGCGTCGACATCGTGGCCATCCACCGGGCCGACCACGTTCCAGCCGTAGGCCTTGAAACGCGCGGGCGTGTCGTCCACGAACCAGGGCGCGACCTGGCCGTCGATGGAGATGCCGTTGTCGTCGTAGATCGCGATCAGCTTGTTCAACTTCCAGGCGCCGGCGAGGGCGCAGGCCTCATGGCTGATGCCTTCCATGAGGCAGCCGTCGCCCAGGAAGGCGTAGGTGCGGTGGTCGACGATGGCGTGGCCTTCGCGGTTGAATTCGGCCGCCAGCAGCTTTTCGGCCAGCGCCATGCCCACCGCGTTGGTGATGCCCTGGCCCAGGGGGCCGGTGGTGGTCTCGACACCGGGGGTCATGCCCACTTCAGGGTGGCCAGCGGTCTTGCTATGCAACTGGCGGAAATTGCGAAGCTCCTGCAACGGCAGGTCATAGCCCGTGAGGTGCAGCAGCGAATAAATCAGCATGGACCCGTGGCCGTTGGACAGCACGAAGCGGTCACGGTCGGCCCAGTGCGGATCGGTGGGGTTGTGCTTGAGGTGGCGGGCCCACAGGGCCACGGCGATATCAGCCATGCCCATGGGGGCGCCCGGGTGTCCCGAATTGGCTTGTTGCACGGCATCCATGGACAAGGCGCGGATCGCGCTTGCCATCATCTGGGGGTTGGCCATCGGGGAGAACTCCGGGAAAAAGGGGCGGGGGACACGTGGCGCCAGCAGGCGTCTCAGGGTAACCCCGGATTTTAGCGGCCGCGCCGGTGGCAGCCCCGATGCCCGGTGCGCGCGAACCATCGACTACAGTGCCGCCATGCAAGGAGAACCTCTCGCCACGGCCATCGTGCTGGCCGCCGGCCGCGGCGAACGCATGCGGCCCCTGACCGACACCTGCCCCAAGCCCCTCCTGCCCGTGAAAGGCAAGCCCTTGATGCAATGGCACCTGGAGGCGCTGGCACGGGCACGCTGCACGCAGGCGGTGGTCAATACCGCCTGGCTCGGGGAGCAGATCGAGCAGGCCTTCGGCACCGCGCCGGCCTGGGGTCCACGGATCGCGTACTCCCACGAGGGACGCGACTTCGGCGGCGCGCTGGAGACGGCCGGCGGCATCGTGCGCGCGCTGCCCCGGCTGGCGGACGTGTTCTGGGTGGCAGCGGGTGATGTCTACATGCCCGGTTTCAGCTTCGAGCAGGCCGCGATGGAGCGCTTCGCCGGAAGCGACGCGCTGGCCCATCTCTACCTGGTCCCCAACCCGCCCCACAACCCGCGCGGCGACTTCGGCCTGTCGGCCCAGGGCCAGGCCTTGAACCTGCCGAAGGACGGCGCTGGCGAGCGCTTCACCTATTCGACGGTGGGCCTGTACCGCCGCACTTTTTTCGACGGCCTGCCTGCGGGCAACCCGCAAGGCCTGAAGGCCCCGCTCGCACCGTTGTTGCGGGCGGCGATGGACAATGGACGCATCACCGCCGAACTCTGGCAGGGCTCCTGGACCGATGTGGGCACGCCCGAGCGGCTGGCCCAATTGAACATGGCTTGAGATTCACGCAGCATGACCCCCACCCCTTACGCCGCCCGCCGCGCCCGTGTCGCCCAAGCCCTCGGGGCCCAGGGCATCGCGCTCATTCCTACCGCCCCCGAGCGTGCTCGCAACCGGGACAGCGATTACCTGTACCGGCATGACAGCTACTTCTACTACCTGACCGGCTTCACCGAGCCCAATGCCTGCCTGGTGATCACCGGCGATGGACGCAGCACGCTGTTCTGCGCGCCCAAGGACCTCGAGCGCGAGATCTGGGACGGCTACCGCCTGGGCCCCGACGCTGCGCCTGGAGCCCTGGGTGTGGATGCAGCGATGTCGATCAACGAACTGGAAACGCAGCTGCCACGCCTGATGGAGAACCGCGATGCGGTCTGGTTCCCCTTCGCCATGCACGAGGGCCTGGAAGCGCGTGTCGGCGGCTGGCTCTCCAAGGTGCGTGCACGCGTGCGCTATGGCGCGCTGTGTCCCGAGCGGCAGTTGGACCTGTGCGCCATCCTCGACGAGATGCGCCTGGTCAAGGACATCCACGAGCAGGACATCATGCGCCGCGCCGCGGCGATCAGCGCACGCGCCCACATCCGCGCGATGCAGACCAGCGCACGCATGCTGCGTGAAGGGCATGACGTGCGCGAATACCACCTGGACGCCGAGCTGCTGCACGAATTTCGCAAGGGCGGCTCGCAGTACCCGGCCTACGGCTCCATCGTAGCGGCGGGCGCCAACGCCTGCGTGCTGCATTACCGCGCCGACGCCGCGCCCGTGAAATCGGGCGATCTGGTGCTGATCGACGCCGGCTGCGAGCTCGATGGCTATGCCAGCGACATCACCCGCACTTTTCCGGCCAACGGAAAATTCACGGGGCCGCAGCGCACCCTCTACGATCTGGTGCTGGCCTCGCAGCAGGCCTCCGTCCAGGCCACGCGCGCCGGCGCCCGCTTCACCGACCCGCACGAAGCGGCGGTGAAGGTCCTCGCCCAGGGCATGCTCGATGTGGGCCTGCTCGATCGCAAGAAGGTGGGCAGCGTCGACGACGTGATCGAACAGCGCGCCTATTTCCAGTTCTACATGCACCGCACCGGCCACTGGCTGGGGATGGACGTGCACGACTGCGGCAGCTATGTGGAACCCGGCGAGGCGGGCCAGGTCAGCGAACGCAAGGACCCGCTCTCAGGCGAGGTGATCAAGAACCGCCCCAGCCGCATCCTGCGCCCGGGCATGGTGCTGACGCTCGAGCCCGGGATCTATGTCCGCCCGGCGCCCGGCGTGCCGGAGCAGTTCCACGACATCGGCATCCGGATCGAGGACGACGCCATCGTCACCGACGCCGGCTGCGAGTTGATCACTCGCGGCGTGCCGGTGAAGGCGGACGAGATCGAAGAACTGATGCGGGGCTGAACCCTAGCTGGCGCCAATTCCAGCGGCTGCCTCGAGGTCGGAATCCTCCTGCGCGACTGCGTCTGCCACGGACATCTCCAAGCGCGGGGGTTCATCGGACTCCGAGCCATCGTCAAGGTACTCATTGATGATGGAAAGCGGACCGACTTCCGGCAAGTGCAGGGTCTGGCACAGAGAGATGGAGCGGTTCAGATCTGCGGCGATTCGCTGATCCTGTTGCAGCGCTTCGCGCTGTGACTCAAGATCCGACTCATCGACAGACTGACAACCCGTCCGCGCCATCGCCACACAGACTCTGGACGTGATGGCACAACCGGCGAAGGCAAGGGCCACGCCGCACCCCAGAAGCAAGGGGCTGATGACGGCCCCTGGATCCGATCCCTCGAGTGCAACGGCCGCAGAAGCACAAACCCCACCCGCCAAGGCCAAACCTCCGAGCTTCAAAAGCTGAGGCAGAGAACTCGCCTGTGCAACCCGTCCGCCGTTTTCCAGCCATTCCTGCCTGAATGCGATGCGATCGTTGACGATTTGAACCGACCGCTGCAGGCGGGTCAGCGGTTCGGCCTCAGGCTCTCGCCTCGCACCGCCTGAACTTTTGACATCGCGCGGCAACGGCTCTGCGCTGTCCCGAAGTGAATCCACCGATTCACTTCGGGCGAGCATGTCCAGCGGGCTGTAGCCGCGGGAGACTGCCGCCGAGGAAAAGGAGGCGCGTAAGGCGGACATGGTCAATCGAAAGGAAGGCGGGACAAAGGAACTTACGCGGGCTCGTGCTCTGCTGCACCGCGTTCTGGTGCCTCGACTTCGCCGGCCCCTGCGCCCACGCCGTCCGCAGGGTGCCCGTCGGCAAGCAAAGCGCCCGCCTCGGAAGGCGGCAGAGATTCGGGCTCATCCAAGTAGTCTTGGATGATCTGGATCGGACCCTGCGGACCCAGATTCAGGGTGGAACTCAGCAGCAGGCCTCGACCCGCTCGGGCTATTTGGTCGAGTTGGACTTCCACATGTCTTTTGTCATCCGCAGCGCGGTTGAGCGCCTCCCCGCGCGCGTCCACTTCTTGCGGTGCAATGCGGCGAAAGCCATTCTGGACCGCCACGACGCAGTTTCTTGCCAGCAGCGAGCAGCCTGTGGCCACAAAGCCACCACCCACGGTCAAGGTGGCCGGGTGTGTCAACATGTTTTCGTTGGCCGCCAGCATTGCGACCAGTCCCGCAGCGCTAAACATCGCCAACGATAGCCTGTTGCAATCTGAAATCGATTGACAATCCACGGCCCGGTGGAAGGCCTGTGACCGAGCCGCCAGGTTTTGATTCGCACCGCGAAGGTCATTCTGCAACTCGGCCTCCTGGCGCAGGAGCCCCTGCAAGACGCCGTCTTGCGCTGGCGCAGCCGGTCCTGGCACAGCTTGCCCAGCTTGGTCTGGGGCTTGTGGCACCCCGACAGCCCCCCCATGTCGGCTCGGCATCACCGCAGAGGATGCAACGGACACCACACGGCCCCAGGCAACGCGTGGTTCTGTGCGCTGGGTCTGACGCTCCTGGGTCTCGCGGATGTCGATCACATGGTGATCCGAGTCAGCGCCCAGCGGCAGGAGCGGTATGTACGAGGAATAGGATTTGGCAGCGGCGGACGAGGCGCTCATGGTGCGTTTCTTTCTGCGTGATCACAGTAGAGGGGTGCGCTTAGTCGCCACGGCCTTCTGACCGTTCCCCTTCCAATTGACGGGCAACTGTCGGCGACTACAATCCCACACCCAAAAACAGCGCGGCAGTAGCTCCATGCGCCGCCCGATCGAGACTCACCCATGTCCTCCGACCAGCCGGCGAAACCCGAAGACAAGCGCGCCCTGTTGCGCCAGGCCGCCCTCGAATACCACGAGTTTCCGACCCCCGGCAAGATCGCGATCCAGCCCACCAAGCAGCTGTCCAACCAGCACGACCTGGCCCTGGCCTACTCCCCGGGCGTGGCCGCCCCGTGCGAAGAGATCGTCAAGGACCCGGCCAACGCCTTCAAGTACACCAGCCGCGGCAACCTGGTGGCGGTGATCACCAACGGCACCGCGGTGCTGGGCCTGGGCGACATCGGCCCGTTGGCAGCCAAGCCGGTGATGGAGGGCAAGGGCGTCCTGTTCAAGAAATTCGCGGGGATCGATGTGTTTGACATCGAGATCAACGAAAAAGACAACCTCGACAAGCTGGTCGACATCATTGCGGCACTGGAGCCCACTTTCGGCGGCATCAATCTCGAGGACATCAAGGCCCCCGACTGCTTCTATGTCGAGCGCAAGCTGCGCGAGCGCATGAAGATCCCGGTCTTCCACGACGACCAGCACGGCACCGCCATCGTGGTGGGCGCGGCCATCCTCAACGGCCTGAAGGTGGTGGGCAAGGACCTCAAGAAGGTCAAGCTGGTCACCTCCGGCGCGGGCGCTGCGGCGCTGGCTTGCCTGCAGTTGCTGGTGAAGATCGGCCTGCCGCGCGAGAACATCTTTGCCACCGACCTGGCCGGCGTGGTCTACGAGGGCCGCACCGAGCTGATGGACGAGGACAAGATCCAGTTCGCCCAGAAGACCTCGGCACGCACCCTGGCCGAGGTGATCCAGGGCGCCGACATCTTCCTGGGCCTGTCCGCCGGCGGCGTGCTCAAGCCGGACATGGTCAAGTCCATGGCGCCCCATCCGCTGATCCTGGCGCTGGCCAACCCCAACCCCGAGATCCAGCCGGCCGAGGCCCGGGCCGTACGCGCCGACGCCATCCTGGCCACTGGCCGCAGTGATTTTCCCAACCAGGTCAACAACGTCCTGTGCTTCCCTTACATCTTCCGGGGCGCGCTGGATTCGGGGGCGACGACCATCACCGACGCGATGGAAATCGCCGCCGTGCACGCCATTGCCGAGCTGGCCCAGGCCGAACAGAGCGAAGTCGTGGCCGCCGCCTACGTGGGTGAGCACCTGGCCTTCGGCCCCGACTACCTGATTCCCAAGCCCTTCGACCCGCGGCTGATGATGAAGATCGCCCCGGCGGTGGCCCAGGCGGCGGCCGCCAGCGGCGTGGCCCTGCGCCCCATCGCCGACATGGACGCCTACCGCGAGAAGCTGCAAAGCTTCGTCTACGCCTCGGGCACCACCATGAAGCCCATCATGGCCGCCGCCAAGCGCGCCTCGAAAAAGCGCGTCGCCTACAGCGAGGGCGAGGAAGAGCGCGTGCTGCGCGCCGCCCAGATCGTGGTGGATGAAGGCATCGCGCGTCCGACGCTGATCGGCCGGCCCGCCGTGATCGCCCAGCGCATCGAGAAATTCGGCCTGCGCCTGCGCGAAAAGATCGACTACGACGTGGTCAACGTCGAGCAGGACGACCGCTACCGCGACTTCTGGCAGACCTACCACCAGATGACCGAGCGCAAGGGCATCACGGTGCAAGTGGCCAAGATCGAGATGCGCCGGCGGCTGTCGCTGATCGGCGCCATGCTGCTGCACAAGGACCACGTGGACGGCATGATCTGCGGCACCTGGGGCCAGACTTCCCTGCACCTGCAGTACGTCGACCAGGTGATCGGCCGCCGCCCAGGCGTACACACCTATGCCTGCATGAACGGGCTGCTGCTGCCCGGCCGCCAGGTCTTCCTGGTGGATACCCACGTCAACTACGACCCCAGCGCCGAACAGCTGGCCGAGATCACCGTCATGGCCGCCGAGGAAATGGTGCGCTTTGGCATCAAACCCAAGACGGCGCTGCTGTCGCACTCCAATTTCGGCTCCAGCAACCAGCCCAGCGCGGTCAAGATGCGCCAGGTGCTGGACCTGCTGCGCGTGCAGGCGCCCTGGCTGGACGTGGACGGGGAGATGCACGGCGACGTGGCCCTGGACGGCGCGGCGCGCATGCAGCTCATGCCGCACAGCACCCTCTCGGGGGATGCCAACCTGCTGGTGCTGCCCAACATCGATGCGGCCAACATCGCCTACAACCTGCTCAAGACGGCGGCGGGCGGCAACATCGCCATCGGGCCCGTCCTGCTCGGTGCTGCCAAGCCGCTGCATATCCTGACCGCCAGCGCGACAGTTCGACGGATCGTCAACATGACGGCCCTCACCGTGGCAGACGCGAACGCTGCCCGTTGAGATCGCAAGCGTAGCCGGGCCCTCGCCCGTAAGCGGGCGCTTACAAATCACGAGCGGTTCCGACACGGCGCAGGCCCTACGCCTTGCTCAAATTTTGGGCATTGACTTGCCTTTTGAGCCGGGATCGGTCACACTCTCGCCTTGAAATTTCGGGTTAACCCGGACTCCGGCCACCGCCGCTTTCAAGTTTGCGCTTACTCGCGCAGCCCGATTGCCGAGTCAAGTGTCAACCCGCCCTGATCGTCGCAGCTGACACGACAGCCTGATGGAGTAAGCCCCCCATGAAGCGGGACCTGTTTTTGACCACGGAAAGAGACGCGGAGATGGAGAAAGTCCTTCGCCCCGACATTGGCGAGACGCCCCTGAAGGGCGTTCGCACCAACATCGTGCAGTCGATCCGCGCGCACCGCGTGCAGGACCTGCAGGATGCTGCCAGCGCGCTGGGTCACCACTTCCTGTACGCCAACCTGGCGAACGCACAGAGCAAGCCCGACGTGCTGGACATGATTGCCCAGCAGTTCATGCTGCCCACGCATTTCGGCAAGAACTTCGACGCGCTGTACGACTGCATGACCGACCCGGTCCACAAGTCGGGCCCGCAGCCCGGCTTCGTGGTCGTGCTCGAGCAGGTTCCGGCCCATGCCAAGTTCGACAAGGAAGCGCGAGAGCAGCTGCTGGACATCTTCCGCGACACGGCGGATTACTGGTCCGACCGGAAGGTGCCCTTCCGATGTTTCTATTCTTTTCTGTAGCCCGTTCTGCACACACCAGCCAAGCAGAACGGGCGAAAGAGGCTAGCGGCGAGACCGCGGCAGTGGCCGCCCCCGTCACCGACAACGGCGAGAAGATGCCCACCGACAAACTGGTGGACGTCTCCCCCCTGGCGCTGCGTATGAGCAGCCCCTTCAACGCGGGGTACTGGCTCGCGGCCGCGTGAAGCGGCCAGGGCCGGAAACGGCTCCCGCCTGAATGAAAAAGCCCGGCGTGCCGGGCTTTTTTCTTGGTCGCCGCCCAAGCCGCGACAGGGATCAGGCGGGTCCCAGTGACTGCGCCAGCGCGACGAACTCTGCCGGCGCCACCTCTTCCGCCCGGCGCTGCGTATCGAAGGTCCCCGCGAACCCCCGCCCCTCCAGCCACCGCCCCAAGGTGTGCCGCAGCAGCTTGCGCCGCTGGCTGAACGCGACCTGCACCAGCTCGGACAGCAGGTCCGCGTCCACCGCTGCCGGCTGCACGCGCGGCACCATGCGCACCACCGCGCTGTCCACCCGCGGCGGCGGATCAAAGGCCGCCGGCGGCACGAAGAGCACGTCCTCCATCTCGTAGCGCCACTGCAGCATCACCGAGAGCCGCCCGTAGGCGGCCGTGGAGGGCTGCGCCACCATCCGGTCGATCACCTCCTTTTGCAGCATGAAGTGCTGGTCCTGCACGATCGCCGCAAAAGGCAGCAGGTGAAAGAGGATGGGCGATGAAATGTTGTACGGGAGGTTGCCCACGACCCGCAGGCGGGCAGGCGCACAGGCGGCCTGCAGCGGCGCGAAGTCGACCTTCAGGACATCCGACTCGATGACGGTGAGCTGAGCGTGGGCGCGCAGGCGCGCGGCCAGGTCGCGGTCCAGCTCGATCACCGCGAGGCGCCCGACGCGTTCGACCAGCGGCTGGGTGAGGGCGGCCAGGCCCGGGCCGATCTCGATCATCGCATCGCCCGGCTGCGGCGCGATGGCGCGCACGATGGCGTCGATGATGGCGGTGTCCGCCAGGAAATGCTGGCCGAAACGCTTGCGGGCGACGTGCTTCACGCGGTGCGCCCTGCAGCCCGCACGCGTCGCACCCGCCTCACTGCGGCGGCTCGCGCAGGTCGACGAAGGCGCGGCTGCGCACTTCCTGCTCCCACAGCGCGAAGGCTTCCTCGCCCTTCTTCTGGCGAAGCTGGTTGCGCGCGACCTCGCGCTGCTCACGTTGGGAGAGCGTCTCGCGGCGGCGCTCGACCAGCTGCACCAGATGGACGCCAAAGCGCGAGACAAAGGGCTCGGCGATCTGCCCAGGCGCCAGGGCGTTCATCACCTGCTCGAACTCGGGCACGAACATGCCCGGGTTGGCCCAGCCCAGGTCGCCACCTGCCGGGGCGCTGCCGTCCTGCGAATGCTCCCGGGCCAGGGCGGCGAAGTCGGCCTGGCCGGCGACGATGCGCTGGCGGAATTCGGCCAGGCGCTGGCGGGCAGCCGCTTCCGTCAGCTGCGGCCCCGTGCGCAGCAGGATGTGCCGCGCACGGTTCTGCACGATGCTCAGTCCCCCCGTCTGGCGCTTCTCGAGCACCTTCAGGACGTGGAAACCGGCACCGGAACGCACGACCTCGCTGACGCCGCCCACGGGCAGGGACGCGGTGGCCTCCACGAACAGGGTCGGGTAACGGTCTGCGGCACGCAGACCGAAGGCACCGCCATTGCCCGCGCCGCCCGCGGTGGCCCCCAGCACATCCGAGGACTGGCGCGCCAGGGCCGCGAAGTCCTGGCCGGCGCGCGCCTGTTCCTGCAGTCGCCTGGCTCGGGCCGCGAGGGCTTCGAGCTGGGCGGCCGTCACGTTTTCCGGTACCGCCACGAGGATCTGGGCCAGGTTCAACTCCATCTCGCCGGGCGACGCCGCCTGCTGTTCGCGCAGGAACTGGTCGATCTCCGCCTCTGTCACGCGGGCGCGCGCATCGGACTCGCGATCCTTCACGCGCGAGAGCAAGAGCTGGCCGCGCAGGTCTTCACGGAAGGCGGCGAGCGAGATGCCGTCCGCCGTCAGGCGGCGGCGCAGCTCGGCCACATCAACGCCGTTCTGGCGGGCGACGCTTTGTTCGGCGTCATCCACCGCCGCCTCGTCCACCTTCATGCCGTTCTGACGGGCCAGCTGCATCTGCGCGCGTTCGCTGATGAGGCGCTCGAGCACCTGGCGGACCAACTCCTCGCGCGGGGGCTCGGGGCTGCGGGCCTGGGCCAACTGCTGCTGGACACGCGCCACACGGGCTCGCACCTCGTTGTTGGTGATGGGCTCGGAGTTCACCACGGCAACGATGAAGTCCGCGGGCCGGGAGGCTTGCGCCACCGGGGCCTGCGCCGCGAGGGGAAGCGGTCCCATCGCCACCAGCAGGGCAAGCCAGGCGGCTCCGCGGAGGGAACGGGAGAGAGGGCGTGGAGTCATGGGGGCTCGTCAGTCGGTCAGTCGTATTGGGTGAAACGGCTCGGCGCCGCAGCCTGGTCACGCAGGAACTGGTAGCGGGGGATATTGTCCTTGAGAGGACTCAGGGCGTTGGTGCCCAGACGGGCGAAGCCCACGAACTCGATCTGGAAAAGCAGCCGGATGTTGGCCGTGCCGGTGCCGGTCTTGAGCCGCTCGACGACCGCGCGGCCGATCCAGCAGCAGCCGTCGTACTCGACGCCCACGATCGCATCGACGACCCGCCGCTCCTTGAGGCTGGTGTTGATGCGGCCCACGCTGTACCAGCGTCCCCCGCCCTGGCCGCGGCCCGGGCCGAGGTCGCGGCCGCGATCGCCCCAGAGGTCGTTGATCGGCCACTGCCAACCGATGTCCAGCTGTTCGCTCTGACCGCGCTGCAGACGGTAGGCGCCCGTCACCACCCGGTAGGCCGAGGGGCTGTAGCGCCCGCCCAGGGTCGAGCGCTCGGACCGGCCGGTCTTGGGGTTGTATTGGGCGGTGGCATCCGTGGTCCACTGCGGCGTCCAGTTGATGGCGCCGCCGACCAGGATGTCGGACAGGCGCTCGCTGACCGGCGCCGCATCGGGCAGCGTGACCCGCTGGTCGGTGAAACGCAGGCGCTGGGCGATGCCGACGCGGGCCAGCTCGGCGCCGTTGTCCGCATCCTGCAGCCGGCTGGTCAGGCCCAGCGTGAGCAGGTTGTTGTCGGCGATGCGGTCGTGGCCCCCGAAGGTGCTGTCGCTGAAGATGGAGGCGAAGTTGAAGTCGTTGCCGCCCGAGTCGTAATTGGGCAGGTGGTTTTGTGCCCGGTAGGGCGTGTAGACATAGAACGCGCGCGGCTCCAGGGTCTGGATCAGGTCGCGGCCGAAGAGGCCGAGGTCGCGCTCGAAGACCAGGCCGCTGTCCAGGCTGAAGGTCGGGACCGTGACCTGGGCCGAGCGCTCACCGGTGGACAGCGGTGCGCTGAATTGGTAGTGGGTGGTGTGCAATTGCACCCGCGGCACCAGGAACACGCCCGGGGTGCGCCAGGGGCGTGTCACCTGGGCCAGCACGTAGGTGCGCTGGGCGTCGGGCCAGCGCATGGTCTGCCCCGCCAGCAGGTTGCCCGCCTGGAAATGCGTGAAGTCCGCTTCGACGCTGGCGCGCAGGCCGGCGGGCAGGCGGTTCTCGGTGTAGCGGGCCACGACCTGGGGCATGCGGTCGTAGGGCGGCGTGATCTGCGATGACGCGTCCTGCAGGGTCTGCCACTTCAGCGCGCGCACCTGCAGCGAGAGCGGCCCCTGGCCCCAGGTGAGCGAACCGTCATTGGCCAGCAGGCGCTGGGTCAGCACCGCGCTGTTCTCGCGGTTGGTGAAGTCGCGCCAGAAGTCGTTGTCGCTCACCCGGTTCAGGTCCAGGTTCAGGCCGACGCCGCCCGGCAGTTGCGAGCGCAGCAGGCGGTCGGTGTGCTTGAGGCCGAAGGACCAGCGGTCGCGGTCACGCAGGTCGTCTCCCGGCAGGTAGCTGGCGCGCAAGGTACCCCGGTAAGTGGGCTCGAGGTAGCGGAATTCCGTGGCCAGGTCCAGGCCGCGCTTGCTCATGAGGGTGGGCGAGACCGTCATGTCGCGGTTGGGAGCGATATTCCAGTAATAGGGCGTGGTGACCATCACCCCGCTGACGTTGTCCACGGCCACGGTCGGCGGCAGGAATCCCGACTTGCGCTTGCTGGACAGGGGAAAGCTCAGGGCCGGCACCGGCAGCACGGGCACGCCGTAGAAACGCAGCATGGCGCCGATGGCGTAGCCGGTTTCCTCGTCCTGGTCGATGCGGATGGATTCCGCGGTCAGGATCCACTCGGGCAACCAGCCAGGGCCGGGCTCGCGCTGGCAGGTGGTGTAGGTGGCGTCACGGATCACGGCATGCCGCTCGCCCAGGAAATCGATGCGCGAGGCCTGACCGTGGGCATCGTTCTTGAGAAAGCGATAACGCGGCTCAGTGAAAAAGCCTTCGAAGGCATCGACCTTCAACTCGAGCAACGAGCCTTCGTAGCGGTCGCCATTGCGGTTGATGCGCACCTGGCCGCTGGCACGGGCCTGGTCGGCGGGCTGGTAGTAATCGATGCGGTCGGCGCGGATCACCGTATCGCCCCGGCGCAGCATGGCGTCGCCCTCGAGGGTGGTGTCCAGCTCGGTGCGCCCGCCAATGCGGTTCCCTTGGACAAACGTGGGCAGCTGCCGGCGCAGGGGCTCGGGCACGGATTCACGCAGCAGGGGCGTGGTCGCCAGGCGGGGGGGCGAGGGGGCCGCCGCTTCCTGGGCGCTGGCAAGACCCGCATGCCAGGCCCCGGCCACGCACAGCGCCAGCGGGGTGAGGGCAAAGCGGGGGCGCCGGGCCGGGATGGAATGCAGAGGCATCAAGGGAGGAAAACGGGCTGCCGCGGGGCCGGCACGCGTGGGTGGATTTGTAGAATCGATTATCCATGAGCGACCACGCGCCCAACCCCGCCCCCCCTCCCGGCGCCCCTGCGCCCGCCAACGCCATCGTCAGCTGGGCAGACGCTGCCCGCCACGCGGCCTTCGAGCGCTGGCTGGGGCCGGTGGCCACGGCGCACGGCCTGCTGGCGCCGACCTTGCGGCCTGCCTCCGCCGACGCGAGTTTCCGGCGCTACCTGCGCATCGATGCCGCGGACGGCAGCAGCCGCATCGTGATGGACGCGCCCCCCGACAAGGAAGATTGCCGGTCCTTCGTGAAGGTCGCCGGGCTGCTGGCGCAGGCGGGCCTGTACGTGCCGGCCATCCTGGCCTGGGACGAGCCACAGGGCTTCATGCTGCTGGAGGACGTGGGGCGCCAGACGATGATGGATGTCATCGACCGCGAGGACGCCGGCGCCAACCAGGCCCTGTACCTGCGCGCGGTCGATGCGCTGGTGGCCTGGCAGGTGGCCTCCCGGCCGGGCGTGCTGCCGGCCTATGACGACGCGCTGCTCGCCCGCGAGCTGCAGCTGTTCCCGGACTGGTACCTCGCCCGGCACCGCGGCGTGGCCGTGGAAGGCGCCCTGCGCGAGACGCTGGACGCGCAGTTCCGGCTGATCATCGAACGCAACCTCGCCTCCCCTTCGGTCTACGTGCACCGCGACTTCATGCCGCGCAACCTGATGATGCCCGCCCGGGGCGAGCAGCTGGCGGTGCTCGACTTCCAGGATGCGGTGTACGGCCCCCTCACCTACGACATCGCCAGCCTGATGCGCGATGCCTTTCTGTCCTGGGACGAGGAGTTCGTCCTGGACATCACCGTACGCTATTGGCAGAAGGCGCAGAAGGCCGGCCTGCCGGTCGACCCCGACTTCGGGGAGTTCTGGCGGGGCGTGGAGTGGATGGGACTGCAGCGGCACCTGAAGGTGGCGGGCATCTTCGCGCGCCTGACGCTGCGTGACGGCAAGCCCAAGTACCTGGCCGACGCGCCGCGCTTCATCGGCTACATCCGCGCCACCGCGGCGCGCTATCGCGAACTCACCCCCCTGCTGCGGCTGGTGGACCAGGTCGAGGGCACGACAGCGGCCACGGGCTACGCCTTCGGGCGGGTCTAGGATGCCGCGCCTGCATTGCCCCGTGCCGCTGTCCGAGGGAGTGGACTTGTCCCTGCCCCCGGGTGCCGCGCGTCACGTGCAGGTGTTGCGCCTGCAGCCGGGGGCGAAGGTCACCCTGTTCAATGGGGAAGGCGGCGAGTGGGAGGCCACCGTCACCCGCATGGGGCGCACCGAGGTGCAGGCGCGCGTCGGGGCGCACCAACCCGCCGACCGCGAAGCCGCGCGCGCGGTCCACCTCGCGCTGGGCATGCCCGCCAACGAGCGCATGGACTGGTTGATCGAGAAAGCCACCGAGCTGGGCGCCGCCAGCCTGCAGCCGCTGGTGACCGAGCGCACCGTGCTGCGCCTCTCGGGCGAGCGCGCCGACAAGAAGCAGGCGCACTGGCAGGCCATCGCCGTGTCCGCCTGCGAGCAATCGGGCCGCAACCGCGTCCCCGTGGTGGGCCGACCCCAGGGCCTGGACGCATGGTGCAGAGGGGCGAAGGATGACGCCTTGCGACTCGTGCTGTCCCTGCAACCGCAAGCCCGACCGCTGCCGCAAGCCATCGCGGGCCATGCCGCGAGGCCTGTGCTGCTGCTTTCGGGCCCGGAGGGCGGGCTGAGCCCCGCGGAACTCGATCAGGCGCAAGCGCAAGGCTTCGTGCCGGTCACCCTGGGACCGCGCATCTTGCGGGCCGAGACAGCGCCGCTGGCGGCCCTGGCCATGCTGAGCCTTGGGGCATGATGGCGGGATGAATCCCCGCCTCGCCATGCTGGCCCTGTGCCAGGGGCTGTTCCTCACCAACAACGTCGTCTTCATCGCCATCAATGGCCTGGTCGGCCTGGCCCTGGCCCCGCGCAGCTGGATGGCGACACTGCCCGTCATGGGCTATGTGGTGGGCGGCGCGCTGGCCACCGGCCTCGTGGCGCGCACGCAGCAGCGCCTGGGACGCCAGCGCTCCTTCCTGATCGGCCTGATGGTGGCCCTGGCCTCGGCCCTGCTGTGCGCCTATGCGGCGGTGTCACGCAACTTCTGGCTGCTGTGCGCGGCCACCTTGATCGCGGGCTACTACAACGCCAACGCGGGCCTTTATCGCTTTGCCGCAGCGGAACTCGCTGGCCAGGCGGGGCGTGAGAAGGCGGTGTCCTGGGTGATGGCCGGCGGCCTGATCGGAGCGATCGCCGGGCCCAACCTCGCCGCCCACACGCGCGACCTGACCGAGGTGCCCTTCGCAGGCGCCTACCTGGCGCTGGCCGGGGTTGCAGCCCTGGGCATGGGGCTCATGGCCTTCCTGAAATTCCCGCCGGTGCCAGCGCCCGTGGCGGGCGAGAGCGGACGACCGCTCTCGCAGATCGTGCGCCAGCCGGTGTTCATCGTGGCGGCCATCGCGGGGGCCTTGAGCTATGGGGTGATGAACCTGCTGATGGCGGCCACGCCCCTGGCGATGGACCAGTGCGGCCTGCCGTTCTCGGACGCGGCTTTCGTGCTGGAGTGGCACGTGATCGGGATGTTCGCGCCGGGCTTCTTCACCGGCAGCCTGATCAAGCGCTGGGGCGCGCTCAAGATCATGGGCGTGGGCGTTCTGCTCAATGTGGCCTGCATCGCGATCGCGCTGTCCGGGGTGCAGCTGCACCAGTTCGTCGCGGCCCTGTTCCTGCTGGGGGTGGGCTGGAACTTCCTGTTCACCGGCAGCACCACGCTGTCGCTGTCCGCCTACTCACCGCAGGAGCGCGATCGCGCGCAAGGGGCCCTGAACTTCCTGGTCTTTGCGACCATGGCTTTCAGCTCGCTGTTCTCCGGCGTGCTGGTGACCACGCGCGGGTGGAGCCAGTTGAACTGGGGGTCCCTCGTGCCGGTGGCGGTGTGCGCCGCGGCCCTGCTGTGGCTGGCGGCGCGCCAGCGGGGAGAAAATTCGCCGGCCGCTGCGGGCTGAGGCCTGTCCGGCCCGCGCCGCTGCGCGGGCGCGGTCGGCTCAGGGCATGCGCGCCATCACCTCGGCCACGGCAGCCGTGAGGCGCTTGGCGTAGGGGACGTGCAGGAATTCGTTGGGGCCATGTGCGTTGCTGCGGGGCCCGAGCACGCCACACACCATCATCTGCGCGGTCGGGAATCCTTCACTGAGCATGTTCATGAGGGGAATCGTTCCCCCCTGGCCGATGTAGCCGCAGGGCGCGCCGAAGTGCGCCTGGGAAGCGTGCTGCAGCGCCTGCTCGAACCAGGGCGTCGACGCGGGCGCATTCCAGCCGGTGGCCGCGCCACCGGGCTCGAAGGTCACCCGAGCCTGGTAGGGCGCGTTGTCTTCGAGCAAGGCCTTGAGCTCCTGCACCGCCTGGCCCGCATCCACCAGGGGCGGCAGGCGCAGCGACAGCTTGAAGGCGGTGTAGGGGCGCAGCACGTTGCCCGCATCCTGCAGCGAGGGAAAGCCCTCGGCTCCGGTCACGGACAGCGTCGGCGTCCAGGTGCGATTGAGCAGTGCCTGCTTCGGGTCCGTGGTCGTGGGCAGGGCAAACGCGGTGGAGCCGCCGCAGTCGTAGTGGGCCCAGGGGAAGCGCTTGTACACCTCGTCGCCCAGGATGGCGGCGGTGGCGCGCGCCTGTTCGGCGCGTTCGGCCGGAATGTCGCAATGAAAACTCGAGGGAAGCAGTCGCCCGGTCTGGCTGTCCTCCAGGCGGTCCAGCACCTGGCGCATGATGCGAAAGCTCGAGGGCCCCAGCCCCGAGGCGTCGCCCGAGTGCACGCCCTCGGTGAGGATCTGCACCTTGAGCGTGCCGCTGGCCATGCCGCGCAGCGAGGTGGTGAGCCACAGCTGGTCGTAGTTGCCCGCGCCGGAGTCCAGGCAGATCACCAGGCCCACGTCGCCCAGGCGCGGGCGCAGGGCGTCCACATAGGGCAGCAGGTCGTAGGAGCCGGACTCCTCGCAGGTCTCGATCAGGCCCACGATGCGCGGGTGCGGCACCTTCTGCGCCTTCAGGGCCTGCACCGCGGCGATGCTGGCGTAGGCGGCATAACCGTCGTCCGCCGCGCCGCGTCCATAGAGCTTGCCGTCCTCGTACTTGGGGGTCCAGGGACCCAGGTCCTTGCGCCAGCCGGTGAACTCGGGCTGCTTGTCCAGGTGGCCGTACATCAGCACGGTCTGGCTCGAGCCGGCATCGGCCGCGCGCGTGGCGGCGACCTCGAAGAACAGGACCGGCGTGCGCCCGGTCAGGCGCACGATCTCGAGGGTGAGGCCCTCGACCTTCTGGGCCTCGATCCATTGGGCGGTGTTGCGAAGCACGGTATCGATGTGCCCGTGCGCCGCCCACTCGGGGTCAAAGCCCGGCGACTTGGCGGGGATGGCAATGTAATCGGTGAGCTGGCGGACGATGTCGGCATCCCACTGGCGACTGACCTGGTCCAGGGCCTGGGCGGCGTCCAGGGTCGCGGCGGGAAATTCACGGTGCAAGGGGGCGTTCATGGCGGCTCGGTCAGGTTACGGCAAGCAAGGACTTTACGCCTTCGCTGCGACCCTTGTCACTCGGGTGCACCCGCCCCCGAAAGGGGCTTGCACGCCGTCAATCGTCGACCAGGAAGATACGTTGTGCCTTCAGCTGCCGCACCAGGCCCGCGAGCATCTGCAGGGCGTTGAGGCAGACCTCGTCGTCCGTGAACAGCATCATGTGCATGGCACTGGTGGCCACCAGACGGCCGGACTCGGGGTGCAGGCCGAAGGTCACGCCTGGGTAGGTACGGCACAGATTCAGCTGCAAGGCCGTGCGGAAATTGGCCTCGACCGACTGGGGCTGGGGCTGCCCGATGTCGCAGAACAGCTCGAGCGACGAGGTGTCGGGGTTCAGGCGCATGACGATGACCGAGTCGTCCAGCACGAAGCCGCCGGTCTGCAAGGCCTGCTGCGCCGCCACGCCCTCGCCCAGCACCCGCCGTACGACGCGAGGCAGGAGGGTGCTGAAACGCTTGGCCGCCTCGGCCGCCAGGGCCTGCGCGCTTCGCAGGGCATCGGGTGGAACCGGCTGCGCCATGCGCCGCCCGAGGTCTGTGAAGTCGGTCGCGGCTGCGGGTGTCAGGAACATCGGCGAATCCTCATACGAAGGAGGCGCAGGGCGGATTCTTGCGGTCCGCGCTGGCGAATGTCACGGGCAGGATGGCGCCCACCTGGGCGGGCGTGGCAGCGGCGCTCGATACAGCGGGCCGGACACTCATGGACCATCCGGCCATGGACAGGTCGGCCGCCGCCAAGGCGGATCCGGTGTCCAGAGGTGCCGAGGCCGCCAGCACCTGACCGGCGGCGGATACCCGTGAGGCCCTCTGGGCAAGTCCGGCGGGGTCGGAAAACGCGGACGGAACCGGCGCCACGACGGGTGCCGGTGACCCGGACAGCATCGAGCGGAAGGCGGCACCCCCGGCCGGCGAAACGCCCGGGGTCGAGGGGCCGCCCGGGGAGGGCGGGCTCGTCGGCAACGGCAAGGGAGGGGAGCCGACGCGGAGACTGCCGCTCATGCGAGTCCTAACAAGGGAGGGGCCTCGAAGCTACAACCGCCGTCAGGTGCGGCGCAAACTTCGTGTCCGCGGCAGGCGGCGCGCAGCCCTCAGGCCAGGCCTGACAGCCGCAACACGAGGCCCGCGAGCCCGCACGCGGCGATGACGGTCATCACGCCCCATGACCAGCGCACCAGCGCCCACAGGGCCAGGGCCGCCAGCGCCAGGGCGACGGCATCCACGCCCGCCAGTCCCAGGGCCACGTGCGCGAGGAAGAACACCCCGAGGCTGGCGATCACACCGACGACAGCGGCGGTGATGGCGGTCAGGGGGGCGGTGAATTTCAACTGGCCGTGCGTGGACTCCACCAGCGGTCCCCCCGCAAGGATGAAGATGAAAGATGGCAGGAAGGTGAACCAGGTCACGACACAGGCCGCGAGCACACCTCCGAGAAAAACGGCGTCCGGGCCGAGCACCTGCCTCAGCCAGCCGCCGACGAAACCCACGAAAGCCACCACCATGATCAGGGGTCCGGGCGTGGTTTCACCCAACGCCAGGCCGTCGATCATCTGCGGGCCCGAGAGCCACTGGTAATGCTCGACGGCCCCCTGGTACACATAGGGCAGCACGGCGTAGGCGCCGCCGAAGGTGAGCAACGCCGCCTTGGTAAAGAACCACGCCATCTGCGTGAGGGTGCCTTGCCAGCCTTGCGTCACCAGCAGCAGGGCCATCGGCATCGCCCACAGCGCCAGACCCACAGCCACCACGCGCGCCAGGCGCGACCGGCGAAACCGTGTGTGCTCGGGCGGCGGTGTGTCGTCGTCAATGAGGGCCGGGCCCGCAGCGGGTCCCTTCGCTGCATGGCCGCCGCCCGCCGTCGCGAATTGCGCGGGCAGCCACCGCGCGCCCAGCGCGCCGGTCAGGGCCGCCGCGGCGATCACCCACGGAAATGGAATTTCGAGCACGGCGATCGCAACGAAGCTGGCCAGCGCGATGGCCCACAGCACGGGCACATGGCGAGGATGTCTCAGGGTGCGCGTACCGATGCGCCACACTGCCTGCAGCACGATGGCAGCCACCGCAGGCTTGATGCCGTAGAAGAACCCGGCCACTGCGGGCAGATGGCCCCAGGTCAGGTAGATCCCGCTCAGGGCGATGAGGATCACGAGGGAGGGCAGCACGAACAACGCGCCGGCCAGGATGCCGCCCCAGGTGCGGTGCATCAGCCAGCCCAGGTAGGTGGCCAGTTGTTGCGCCTCGGGGCCGGGCAGCAGCATGCAGTAGTTGAGGGCGTGCAGGAAACGGCGCTCGGAGATCCAGCGCCGGCGGTCCACCAGCTCGCGGTGCATGATCGCGATCTGACCCGCCGGCCCGCCGAAGCTGATGAAACCGAGCTTGAGCCAGAAGCGCAGCGCAGCGCCGAAAGGCACCGGGCCCGCCAGCGCCTGGTCCGTCTCGCGGGCAGGGTCCGTGCGCACGCCCTCTCGCACCACGGGCCTCAGCCCCGCTCGAAGCGGAACACCGCGGTGGCTGCCCGCGCGTTGGGCAGGAAGCGCACCTCGCGTCCGTCCTGCAGGCCGAAGGCGTCCAGGATGGACAGCCGGTTCTTGGTGGCCAGCACCTCGAAGTCCTTGAAGGTGCCCACGCGGATGTTGGGCGTGTCGTACCACTGGTAAGGCAGGCGTCGCGTGACCGGCATGCGTCCGCGCATCACCGCCAGGCGGTTGGGCCAGTGCGCGAAATTGGGAAAGGCGACGATGCCCACGCGGCCCACGCGGGCCGTCTCGACCAGCATGGTTTCGGTGTTGCGAAGGTGCTGCAGGGTGTCGATCTGGAGGACAACGTCGAAGCTGTTGTCGTCGAACATCGCCAGGCCTTCATCCAGGTTCAACTGGATCACGTCGACGCCGCGCTGGATGCAGGCCAGGACGTTGGCGTCGGCAATCTCCACGCCGTAGCCGGTGCATCCGCGTTCGCGTTTGAGCAGGTCGAGCAGGGCGCCGTCGCCGCATCCCAGATCGAGCACGCGCGAGCCTTCGGGCACGAGGCGGGCGATGGATTGCATGAGGGTCCGGTCGCTCATGGTGCGCCCCCACGTCCGCCCACTGCGTGTGGTGTCCTGCCCCCGGAGGGGGCCTTCGCGCCTTGGGACGGCCCGGCGGCGCTCATGCCTTCCCCTCGTTCGCGATGCGCTGGAACCACGCACGCACCGCCGCCAGGTAGCGGGGGTCGTCCAGCAGAAAGGCGTCGTGCCCGTGCGGCGCGTCGATCTCGGCGTAGCTCACGTGGCGGCCGTTATCCAGCAGCGCCTTGACCATCTCGCGGCTGCGGGCAGGGGAGAAGCGCCAGTCGGTGGTGAAGCTCACGAGCAGGAACCTGGCGGTGGCCGCCGCGAGGGCGCGGGCCAGGTCGCCGCCGTGCGCGCGCGCCGGATCGAAGTAATCGAGGGCGCGCGTGATCAGGAGGTAGGTGTTCGCGTCGAAGTACTCGCTGAACTTGTCGCCCTGGTAACGCAGGTAGCTCTCGATCTGGAACTCGATGTCCTGGGTGGTGTAGCGGTAGCTGTCGGTGGCCTCGCCCACCGCGCGGCGCAGTTCACGCCCGAACTTGGCGTTCATCACGTCGTCGGACAGGTAGGTGATGTGCCCGATCATGCGGGCGATGCGCAGGCCTCGCTTGGGTACCACGCCGTGCTGGTAGAAGTGGCCGCCGTGGAAGTCGGGGTCGGTGACGATGGCCCGCCGGGCCACTTCGTTGAAGGCAATGTTCTCGGCGTTGAGGTTGGGGGCGCTGGCGATCACGGCGGCATGACGCACGCGGTCTGGGTGGCGCAGCGTCCAGGACAGGGCCTGCATGCCTCCCAGGCTGCCGCCCATGACGGCGGCGAGCGTGCGAATGCCCAGCGCATCGAGCAGGCGGGCTTGCGCGTCCACCCAGTCTTCGACGGTGACCACCGGAAAGTCGGCGCCGTACACGCGCCCGGTGTCCGGGTTCACATGCATCGGACCGGTGGAGCCGAAGCAGGAGCCCAGGTTGTTCACGCCGATCACGAAGAAACGGTTCGTGTCCACCGGCTTGCCGGGGCCGATCAGGGTGTCCCACCAGCCTTCGGAGTGGTCCTGGCCGGCATAGACGCCGGCGACGTGGTGCGAGGCGTTCAGGGCGTGGCACACCAGGACGGCGTTGCTGCGGTCGGCGTTGAGGGTGCCGTAGGTCTCGTAGGCCAGGTCGTAGGCGCGCACGGAAGCCCCACACTGCAAGGGCAGCGGAGCTTCGAAATGCATGCTTTGCGCGTGGGCGACCAGGGTCATGGGCAAGAAAAAACCGGCATCGCTGCACACGAGGCCGGTTGCCCGGGCTTCGTCTTTAGCGGTATTTGTTTAAAAGCGCCCGCAATCGGAAGCAAATCGGCGCTGTGTGTGGCCAGTATAACGTCCGGCCCTGCACGGCCCCCGGGCCAGGTCAATCGCCCGAGAAGAGGACCGCCAGCCCCAGGCCCAGGAAGATGAGGGCGGACACGACATGCACGGCGCGCACCGGCACGCGCCGCATGACCCGGTCTCCGAACCAGACCACCGGCGCATTGGCCAGCATCATGCCCAGGGTGGTGCCCGCGACGACGGCGAACCAGGCGTGATACTGGGCAGCCAGCATCACGGTGGCGACCTGGGTCTTGTCGCCCATTTCGGCCAGGAAGAAGGCAATGATGGTGGTGATCAGGACCCCGTGGCGCGGAGCGTCGGGGGCATCGTCGTCATCGAGCTTGTCCGGCACCAGCATCCAGACGGCCATGGCGATGAAGGAGCCCGCCAGGATCCAGCGTAGCCACTGCGGCCCGAGCCACGCGGTGACCGAGGCGCCGACGGCGCCAGCCAGTGCGTGGTTGGCGAGGGTGGCGATCAGGATGCCCCAGAGAATGGGCCAGGGACGCTTGAAACGGGCGGCGAGGACGAGAGACAGCAGCTGCGTCTTGTCGCCCATTTCGGCGAGGGTGACGATGCCGGTGGAAATGAGGAAGGCTTCCATGCCGCCCGCGATGGTAACGCCCTCGCAGGCAGGCCCTGGCGACGTCAGTCCTGCAAGGCGAACAGGCCGCTGGCGCGGATCTGGCGGGCGCAGCCCGTGAGGCTTTCCAGGATCGTCATGCACAAGGCCTCGTTGTCGGCCATCAAGCCATTGAGAGCGACCGTGGCAACGAGCCGGCCGGAGTGCGGATGAACGCCCAGGGTGACCCCGGGGAAACTTCGGCACAGGTTCGCTTCGAGGGCGGCGCGGTAGGTGGCCTCCAGGGCGGAGTCCTCGGGTTGACCGATGTCGCAGAAGAACTCGACGAAGTCGGTGTCGGGATTCAGCCGGAGTACGACCGTGTGGTCATTGAGCAGGAAGCCGCCGTCCACGAGCGCCTGGTCAGCCAACGGCCCCTCGCCGACCGTGCGATGGACGATGCGCCGGAGCGTCTCGGGGAAGGCGGCGGCCACCAGGTTGGAGACTTCCTGTGCGGCCTCCGCCATCTCGGTGAACGCGTGGACCTGCACATCCAGCGGTGTGTTGTCATGCGCGAAATCGGATTGCATGGAGTCCCCTGGCGTTCAGTGCTGCTGGACAGACGCTTCCACATCCCCGGCGGCGCCCGGGCTTCCTGCAGCGGATGATTCTGCTGGCGGTGCCACCTGTGCAGGCGTGGCGCGCCGAGCCAGGGCCACCTGTTGGCGCTGACTGCGCAAGGCGTTCTCTGCCGCCAGTTCCGGGTCTGTTGCCACCCTGTGTTCCGACTCGGCCATGGCGTAGCCCCATCCCGCGATCAGCAAGGTGTCGTTGGCGACATTGATCAGATTGCTGTGTCCCGGTGCGGCATTGGCCAGGCTCCGGGCGGCGTTGAACAGGTACATGGGGCTCAGCAATGCGGTGGCTCGCATCGCCGTGGTACGCAGTTGGCTGAAGAGGCCGGACACACCGGAAGGCTGGGGCCACGCGGGCCTCTCGTCTTTGGAGTCACGCGCCGTTCCCGAGGCCCACTCATAGGCGGCATTGACCGCTGGATGCAGGTCCAGCCCCATGACGCCCGCCGCTCCGGCCAAGGGTCTGACCAGGACGTATTTGCCCAGGGCGGCAGCCGTCTGAGGCACGCTGGTCAGCTCGGCGATGGCGCCGCGCATGGTCCGCTCCTTGGCCGGGTTGGAGGCATCCAGCCAGACATGCTCTCGATCGAAGGCATAGATCCTGTGCAGGGCGACACCGGCTGTGGCGAGAAACCCCCAGTCGCGTCGCAGCTCCACACGATCCGCCGTGCGGTCGAGCCGCGTCGCCGGATCGGTGGCGAGCGCCGGGTCAGGCGTGCCGAGGCTGGCCACCAGCAAGGGGGCAAAGAAGGGCCAGTACTGCGCCAGTGTTTTCTGATAGCCCCTGTCCGTTGTGATCGCTCCGGCGGGGGCGCCCTTGGAATCGGCCTCGACGGGGCGGGTCCAGCCGGGGTACATCTCGGCCGTACGCAAGAACCGTTGGACGACCAGGCTCGTCGCCGTGTGCACCAGGGCCGGCAGTGTGGACTGAACGGCCGGGTCGGCCTGTTCACGGATCAGCTTGGCCAGGACGGAATTGAACGTGAAGAAGGAGCCCAGGTAACCGGCGGTGGAGGCTGTCAATTGCGCACCGATGTCCCGGATTCGGCTCATGGTGCAGGCGGTTTCCAGCTTGTCTGCCGTGATGCCTGCGTCGAGTAGCGCCTTCAATGTCTTGGCGGTTCGCTCAACGCTGTTGGCCAGCACAATGGCTGGCGTGTGCTTTTTGTAGGCATTGAACAATTGGACAAATTGTTCATTCGGTTGCTGTGGGAGCTTGCCCACCAGCTCTCGGATGGCCTGCAGGTCGGCGGCGGTCTTGGGCGTCAGGACGGGGTCTGAAAGCCAGGGATAGGTCCCCTGGTGGGCCCCGAGGAAATTCGCCCATTGACCTTGGACTGCTGACAACGCTTGAGCGCGAGCCGCCTCAGCGCTATTGCTTTGTCGCTCAACCGGTAGCACGGGTACGCTTTCAACGGCTTGATCATCGAGGTCTGAGCTTTCGCCTGGGACAGCGCCTTTTCCTTCCCGCAAATTGACTACATGGCCGCCGCGGCCTTTTGAATCCGGAGCAGGAGACTCCGTGGATTCTTCGATGGCAGATGCCAGGTTTAGCGCAAACGGCGGGAGGCGGGGAGCCGGTGTGCTGGCTATTGGGTTTGCCGAGGGATGAACGAGAACTGAAACCGGCCCCTGGGCACGGTTCGCATCGCTCCGACGTAGATGCTGAGCCTGATCAGGACTGGCAAAGTCTTTCGCAGCAGGTGTCGCCCCTTGGTCGGCCGGAACGACAGACCGCGCCGGCTGCTGGCGATTTTTTACCTGCGATGGTGATGCAGAGGAAGAGTGTGAATCGATGCTCGCTGGAGCTCGTGCTCCCGCTGGGCTTTGCGTTGCCGGAATACCAGACATGTGACCCCCTGAACCGTCATTGATGAGACGCGCAGTATTGAGGCCCAAAGCACTACATTCAACCGCCGAGTCCGAAAAGCTTCAGAAAAACGCTGGGCGCGTGTGAAAGGGCGGTATTGCCCCCATAATGGTCACCGCGCTGCCTGACAGCAGCGCATCTTTGCGGTGTATGGTCAGTTTCGCGTCTTGAAAGCAGCTCTCGAGTTTGTGATTGCGTGCCCGGCTCCATCGCGTTTGTGCGTTTTTCTATAGGAGCCTTTCATGGGCAACAAACTCTACGTGGGCAACCTGCCCTACTCATTCCGTGACAACGACCTGGAGCAGGCGTTCAGCCAGTACGGCCAGATCACCAGCGCCAAGGTCATGATGGAGCGCGACACCGGCCGCTCCAAGGGCTTCGGCTTTGTCGAGATGGGCAGCGAGGCCGAGGCGCAAGCCGCCATCCAGGGCCTGAACGGCCAGCAAGTCGGCGGCCGTGGCCTGGTGGTCAACGAAGCCCGTCCGATGGAGCCCCGCAGCGGCGGCTTCGGCGGTGGCCGCGGCGGTGATCGCGGCGGCTACGGCGGCGGCGGTGGAGACCGTGGTGGTTACGGCGGCGGCGGTGGTCGCGGCGGCTACTAAGCCTCGTCACTGACATCAAAAGGGCCCCAACGGGCCCTTTTTTCATGCCAGAAGCCACAAACGGGCCCTTGCACACCGGAGACTTCTGTGTTTCATAATGGCTTCGCGTGGATAAGTAGTTTCACGCATGGATTGCGGTGAACAGGTCACTTTCGCGTTGCAGATCGTCACAAGGCGCTTTCGGGACTCCATCGCTGAGCTCAATGTTTCTATAGGAGTCCCATTGCATGGGCAACAAACTGTACGTGGGCAACCTGCCCTATTCGGTGCGTGACAACGATCTGGAGCAGGCATTCAGCCAGTTCGGCGCCGTGACCAGCGCCAAGGTCATGATGGAGCGCGACACCGGCCGCTCCAAGGGCTTCGGCTTTGTCGAGATGGGCAGCGACGCGGAAGCGCAAGCCGCCATCACCGGCATGAACGGCCAACCCCTGGGTGGCCGCAGCGTCGTGGTCAACGAAGCCCGGCCGATGGAGGCCCGTCCGCGCACCGGCGGCTATGGCGGTGGCGGCGGTGGTTACGGCGGCGGCGGTGGCGGTTACGGCGGTGGAGGGGGTGGCTACGGTGGCGGTGGCGGTGGCGGTGGTTACGGCGGCGGCGGTGGTCGCGGCGGTGACCGTGGCGATCGTGGTGGCCGCGGCGGCAACGACGGCGGTTTCCGCAGCCCCTACGGCTCGGGCCCGCGTGGCGGCGGCCGCGGAGGTGACCGCGGCGACCGTGGTGGCGGCGGCTACTGAACGACGGGTCGCCTGACCCACTGACACACAGCAACGGGGCGCAAGCCCCGTTTTTCTTTGGTCCGCGTGCTCTTGCGCACCGCCGAGCCTGACCTACCGCCGGCGGTGAAGGCGTCCGACGCCGCCGAGCCTGGCCCTGCATAGATTGGTGACCGTCCAATCCATGCTGCAGAGGCCCCATGACCGCGACCGCCCTCTTCTCCCGGATCGTCTCGGTGGCCGTCGCGGCGCTGCTGCTGTGCCTGCCGGCCCTGTGGAACGGGCTGCCCTTTTTCTACCCAGACACCCCGACCTACCTGCGCGGCGCCGAGATGACGGCCCAGAAGCTGGCCGCCCGGCTGAGCCCGGCCCCCAAAGCCTCGGCAGTGCCGGTGCCCCTCGACACCTCCACCGCGCCCACGGAGCGATCGGCCGCCCCACGCGGGCTGACCTCCCTGGAAGACCGGATCGTGCTGGCCGGACGCTCGGTGTACTACGGCAGCCTGCTGTACGCCGCACAGCGGGCAGGCAGCTGGTGGTTCGCGGTCCTCGCGCAAGCCGTGTGCGTGGCAGCGGTGTTGCACCTGCTGATGGTGAAGTTGTGGCGCATCGGTACCGGCGCCTTCCTGGCCACGACCGCCGTGTTGTCACTGGCCACGCCGCTGGCGGTGTACACCGGCCTGCTGATGCCGGATGTGTTCGCGGGGCTGGCAATCGTTGCGCTCGCGGCCCTGAGCGTCTACTGGCGTCAGCTGTCGCACGCGGAGCGGGCCTTGCTCGCGGGCGTGCTGCTGTTTGGACTGATGGCCCACGCAAGCCATGTGGCGGTCGCGGCCGTGCTGCTGGTCGGGGTGCTCGCCTTGCGTCGGTGGAACCCGCGCTGGCAAGGCGTGTCGGCGCCCGCCTGCACGCTGGCAGGCGCCTGCATCGTGCTGGCCCTCGCGGCGGAGTGGGCGTTCGCGGCCGGGGTGAAACAGGCGCTGGGGGTGCCGCCGCTGCGGCTGCCCTATCCCACCGCGCGGCTGATCGAGCAAGGGCCCGGCACTGATCTGCTGGCGCAGCGCTGCCCTGAAGCGGGCTATGCGGTGTGCGACTTCCGCGCGAATTACCCGACAGCCTGGGACGCCTTCCTGTTCTCGACCGACCCGGCGCAAGGCACCTTCGCGCTGGCGGATGCCGCCACCAAGCGGCGCATCGTGGCCGAGCAGTGGGCCTTCGTGCGGGACGTGATCGCCCATGATCCGGCCGGTCTCTGGCGTGCCTGGGTCGAGGACCTGGGCCGCCAGCTGGTGTCCTTCCGGGTGGACGTGTGGAGTTTTGGCGCGCGCCAGCTCGCGATGTTCGAAGGCCGTGTGCCGCCCCAGACCTATGCGGCGATGCAGGCGAGCAAAGGGCTGGATGCGCCCGCCTACAACCGCGTGCTGTCGGCCGCCACCTATGCCAGCACCGCCCTGGCGATTCTGCTGGGCGTGGTGTGGGGGTGGCGGCGGCAGGCGGGCGCGGTCGCACGGGTGCCGCAACGGCTCGAGCAGGTGGCGAGCGTCGCCCTGGCAGGGGTCCTGGCGAATGCGCTGGTGTGTGTCACCGCCGCGTCTGCGCTGGACCGCTTCCAGTCCCGGGTGATCTGGCTCGTACCGTTCTTTGCGCTCACGGTCCTGGGCCTGGCCTGGACGCGCCGAACCGCGCAGGCGAGCGCTACCCCGACCGGGCATGGAAGGCGTCGCATCATGAGCAGCACCTTTCCCTCTTCGTCCGCCGCCATCGGGCGGGGCCAGGCCCGCTGGACCGATTACCTGCGGATGGCCCGGCTGGACCACATGACCAAGCATGTCTTCATCCTGCCAGGGCTGGTGCTGGCCTGGGTGCTGCGCTCGCCGCCCCTGCACGAGGCGTGGATCGCGGTGACGCTGGAGCTGGCCAGCGCGGTGCTGATCGCGTCGGCCAACTACATCCTCAATGAATGGCTGGACCGGCATTTCGATGCGCACCATCCGGACAAATCCAAACGGCCGGCCGTCACGATCGCCTTGTCGCCCTGGCCGGTGTGGACCGGCTATCTCGCATGCAGCGTGGCCGGACTGGTCTTGGCCCAGCGGGTCGGGCCGGTGTTCATGGTGACCAGCATGCTGTTCTGGCTCTCGGGTGTGGTCTACAACGTGCGGCCGCTGCGCCTGAAGGACCAGGCGTACCTGGACGTGCTGTCCGAGTCCCTGAACAACCCGATCCGCCTGATGCTGGGGTGGTCGATGATCGAGCAGACCTCCGTGGCGCCGATGTCGCTGCTGCTGGCGTACTGGATGGGGGGCGCCTTCCTGATGGGGGCCAAGCGCCTGTCCGAGTACCGCGAGATCGCGGCCGGGCCGGGTGTGGCAGTCCTGCACCGTTACCGCCGCTCGTTTCGGCATTACACGCAGGAGCGCTTGCTGGTGTCCTGCTTCGTGTATGCGCTGTTGTCGACGCTGCTGGTGGGGTTCTTCCTGGTGAAGTACCGGATCGAGTACCTGGTGGCATGCCCCCTGGTGATCGCGATGTTCGCGCATTACCTGTCGCTGTCCCTGCGCGCGGGGTCGGTGGCCCAGAAGCCAGAAAAGCTGTTTCGCGAGTCCTTGCTGATGGTGATCACCGGGGCCACGGTCCTGGCGCTGGTCGGCTTGAGCTTCGTCAGCCTCCCGCGCCTGCATGCGCTGGCGGAGCCGCATTTCATCGTGCTGGAGAAGAAGCCGTGATCGATTGGGACCGCGTGGATCTGGTGGTGTTCGACCTGGATGGCACGCTCTACGACGCAGGTCGCCTGCGGCGGGCCATGCTGGGGCAGCTCCTGGCTGCGGCCTGGTGCACACGCAGCCTGCATACCTTGCGGGTGCTGCGGGTGTTTCGGCAGGTGCGGGAGGCTTTGGGAAACGAGGAAGGCGCCGATTTCATCTCGCTGCAGTACACACGCACGGCCGCCCGCACCGGTTGCGATCCGCAGGCGGTGCGGGCGCGGGTGCGGGAGTGGATGGAGGAGCGCCCCCTGGCGCAGCTTGCGGCCTGCCGCCAGCCCCATGTGGAGACGCTGTTCGCCGCCTTGCGGGCTGCGGGTAAGCGGGTGGCCGTGTGGTCCGACTATCCGGCGCAGGACAAGCTGCGCGCGCTCTGCCTGCAGGCCGACGTGGTGGTGTCCGCGACGGATGCCGACGTGGGCCGGCTCAAGCCTGATCCGCGCGGGCTGCACACCCTCCTGGCGCGTACCGGTGTCCCTGCGTCACGCGCACTGATGATCGGCGACCGCGTGGACCGCGATGCCGAGGCAGCGCGGCGCGCGGGCGTGCAGGCCCTGGTTCTGGGGCGGCGTGCGCCCGCGGGGGTGAGCTGTTTCCGGCGCTTCGATGACGCGGTCTTCGCGCCGCTCCTGCCGGAGCCTGTGCTGGTAGCCGCATGACTGCGTCCACCGGGGCAGGCATACGGGCCTATGCGCCAGGCTATGTGCTGACAGGAGGCGCCGCGGCGGTGGTGGACATCGGCGGATTTCACCTGCTGTCGCCTCACCTGGACAGTGTGCTGGCAGCCGCGGCCCTGAGCTTCGGGATCGCCGCCGGCGTGAACTACACGCTGTCGTCCCTGTGGGTGTACCGGCGTCCCTGGCGATCGCTGCGCCGGGCCGGCCTGTTTCTCGTGTTCGCCAGCCTGGGCTTGGCCCTCAACGCCGGCGTCACGTGGTGGCTGGCCCAGCTGCTGCCCGTGCCGGCGACGCTGGCCAAGGCCGGCGGCGTGGCGGTGGCTTTCGGGGTGAATTTCCTGGCGAACACGCACTGGGTGTTCGCGCGCGGGCAACGGCCTCAGGCCTCGCCCTGACGGTGCTTGCGCGGTCGGCCGGCGAGCAGGCGGTCCAGCCACGCGGCGGGCAGCACGCGCAGGAGGGTGGCCACCACCGCCATCGGCCAGGGAATCACGCGATGGGGCACACCCGCCGCGATGGCGCGCACGGCCCGCTGCGCAAAGGAGGCCGGGTCCATGAGAAAGGGCATGGGGTAGCGGTTGCGGCGCGTGAGCGGGGTGTCGATGTAGCCCGGACTGATCGTGACGACCTTCACGCCGCGCGGCTTCAACTCGCCGCGCAGGGATTCACAGTAGCTGATCACTGCGGCCTTGCTGGCGCAATACGCGCCGTGTCCGGGCATGCCGCGGATGCCGGCGACGCTGGCGATGCCGGCCAGCGTGCCCGAGCCTCGCCGCACCATCGCGTCGATGAAGGGATGGAAGGTGGCGGCCACGCCGACGGTGTTGACGGCGAGGGTACGGGCCATGACGTCCAGGTCCTCGCGCTGCGCGCTGTCCATGCCGATGCTGATGCCGGCATTGGCGATGACGACCTGCGGCACGCCCTGGGCCGCGAGGCAGGCCCGGCCCGCGGCCACGATGGCGTCGACGTCGGCCACATCGGCAGCGTGCACCGTGACGCGGTCGGGGCCCAGGCCTTGCGCGCGCGCCCAATCCTGCAGCAGGTCCGCCCGGCGGGCGACGAGAGCCAGGCGCCAGCCGTCCTGCGCATAGCGCGCCGCCAGGGCCTGGCCGATGCCGCTGGAGGCGCCGGTGATGAACACCAGGGGCGCTGTCGCGGCGTCGGGCGCGGCGAGCTTCATCCCGTCCTCAACGCTTCTGGCTGGGCGCGAGGGTGCCGCGCACCCGGCCGGTCAGTTGCAGCTGCTGGTCGAGGTTGTTGAAGTCCAGGTTGTCGCCGGTGAAGCGGTCGTTGTCACGCTCGAGGACGACCGGCCGGTTCGACTGGAGCCGCTCGGTGTTGACGAAGAAATGCAGAAACTCTCCGCGCACCTCGAGGCGGGGCAGGGTCTTGCCACTCGCATCGGCGCCCGGCTGACGGGTGACGACGGCCTCCCCGAACAGCTGCACCTGCGAGCCGTCGGCGTTGGACAGGGCGCGCCGGGCCGTGGCGACCGTCACCTGCCCGCGCTCGTTGTAGCTGCGCATGCGGGGCTGGTCGATCTCCAGGGTGTCGGTGTCGGGATAGTGGCGGCCTTCGGTGCCGGAGACCTCGCTCTTGAGGCGGCCCTGGGCATCGAAACTGCGCACCGTGAAGTCCCGCAGGAAGTAGTCGGGTTCGTGGGTGGCGGCGCGCGGGGGCGCCGCGGGCATGAAGACCGGCGTGTTGCGCGCCAGCAGGTAGGTGGCCAGGGCGACGATGCCCATGAGGACCACCGGCAGGTAGACGGCGATGTGGTCCCAGGCGCGGCGCACGCCGTGCCATGTGCGACCCCAGGTGAGCGCGCTCATGCCGGCCGGCTCACGCGTAGCGTTCCAGCAGCTGCGCGTAGCGGCCACCCGCCACGAGCAGGAGGTCGCAGAACTCGCGCACCGCGCCGTGGCCGCCGGGCGCCTGCGTGACGTGACGGGCGATGGCGCGCACCTCGGGGTGGGCGTGGGCAGGGGCGGCGGCGAAGGCGCAGCGGCGCAGGACCGGCAGGTCGGGCCAGTCGTCGCCGATGGCCGCGGCGTCGCGCCAGGTCAGACCCAGCTGCGCCAGCGTGCGCTCGGCGGCGGGCGCCTTGTCCTCGGTCCCGTAGTGAACGTGCGTCACGCCCAGGGCCTGCAGTCGCGCGCGCAGAGGGGCCGATTCGCGGCCAGTGAGCACCACCGGAGTGATGCCGCCTTGCTGCAGCAGCTTGATGCCCAGGCCATCGAGGATGTGGAAACGCTTGAGGGTTTCGCCCGCGTCGGACAGGTACAGCCCGCCGTCGGTGAAGACGCCGTCCACGTCGAAGAAGGCGACGCGGATGCCCTGGGCCGCCAGCAGGCACTCGGGGTCGAAGTTCAAGGCGGGGGTCATGGGGACCTCAGATGACCTTGGCGCGCATCAGGTCGTTGCTGTTGACGGCGCCGACCAGGCGGGCCTCGTCATCGACCACCAGGACGCTGGTGATGCGATGGGCCTCCATGAGGTCCGCCGCTTCCACCGCCAGGACCTCGCGGTGGAGGGTGCGGGGTTTCGGGTGCATGACGTCACGCGCATGCTGGCTGCGCAGGTCCACGCCTTTTTCGATGAGGCGGCGCAGGTCGCCGTCGGTGAAGATGCCCAGCACGCGGCCCTCGGCATCGACCACGGCCGAGGCGCCCAGGCCCGCACGGCTCATCTCGCGCATCAGGTCCGAGAAGGAGGCGTCCGGGCCAACGCGCGGCACGGCGTCGCCGGTGCGCATGATGTCCGCCACGTGCGTGAGCAGCTTGCGCCCCAGGGCGCCGCCCGGGTGGGAACGGGCGAAGTCCTCCGGCCGAAAGCCCCGGGCGTCCAGCAGGGCCACCGCGAGCGCATCGCCCAGGGCGACCTGGGCCGTGGTGCTGGCGGTGGGGGCGAGGTTCAGGGGACAGGCCTCTTTTTCGACGCCGCAATCGAGCAGGATGTCGGCATGGCGGGCCAGGGTCGAGTCGGGGTTACCGGTCATCGCGACCAGCGGCACGCCCTGGCGCTTGAGGACCGGCAGGATGGCGGTGATCTCGTCGCTCTCGCCGCCGTTGGAGATGGCCAGGACCAGGTCGATGGCCTTGATCATGCCCAGGTCGCCGTGGCTGGCCTCGGCCGGGTGCACGAACATGGCGGGCGTGCCGGTGGAGGCCAGGGTGGCGGCAATCTTGCGGCCGATATGCCCGCTCTTGCCCATGCCCGTGACGACCACCCGTCCGCGCACGGCCAGCATGGCCTGCACCGCCCGGGCAAACGCCTCCCCCGTGCGGCGTTTGAGGCCCTGCACGGCGGCGGCTTCGATGTCGAAGGTGTCGTGGGCCAGGCGCAGGGCGCGCTGGGCATCGAACGACCCTTGCGGGGCGGGGGGCGCGGTCATCCACGCGATTCTACGTAGCCGGGGTGGCCGCGCCCCGCGAAGGCCCTCGGGCCCGATGCTCGGCTATCAGCGCTTAGGATCGGGCCATGTCCACGCTTGAACTCACTCTCCTGTATCTGCTGGCAGCGGTGCTCGGGGTGGTGGCCTGCCGGCTGGCCAAGCTGCCGCCCATGCTGGGCTACCTGGTGGTGGGGGTGGTGATCGGCCCGAATGCGCTGGGGCTGGCCCAGAACTCCAAGGGCGTGAGCCACCTGGCCGAGTTCGGGGTGGTGTTCCTGATGTTCGTGATCGGGCTGGAGTTCAACCTGCCCAAGCTGCGCGCCATGCGCAGCCACGTGTTCGGACTCGGGCTGTTCCAGGTGTCGCTGACGATCGCACTGGCCGCCGGGGGGCTGCTGGCCCTGTCGGCGCTGGCCCCGCCGGCCTGGAAGCTGGGCTGGCAAACCGCGCTGGCGCTGTCAGGCGCGCTGGCCATGAGCAGTACGGCGATCGTGGTCAAGATGATGGCGGAGCGGCTGGAGCTGGAGTCCGAGCACGGCAAGCGGGTGATGGGCGTACTGCTGTTCCAGGACCTGGCGGTGGTGCCGCTGCTGGTGCTGATTCCGGCCCTGGGCAGCCCGCCGGAGGCCTTGCTGGGGCAGATCGGGCTGGCGCTGATCAAGGCGGTGGTGCTGATCACCCTGTTGCTGGTGGGCGGACAGCGCGTGATGCGCTGGTGGCTGACGCTGGTGGCGCGCCGCAAGAGCGAAGAGCTGTTCGTCCTGAACCTGCTGCTGATCACGCTGGGCCTGGCCTGGCTGACCGAGCTGGCGGGCCTGTCGCTGGCGCTGGGCGCGTTCATCGCCGGCATCCTGATTTCGGAGACGGAGTACAAGCACCAGGTGGAGACGGACATCCGGCCCTTCCACGACGTGCTGCTGGGGCTGTTCTTCATCACCATCGGGATGATGCTGGACTGGCGCCTGGTGGCGGACCGCTGGGAGCTGGTGGTGCTGCTGCTGACGGTGCCGGTGCTGTTCAAGCTGGCGCTGATCACGGTGCTGACGCGCGGGCTGGGCGCTTCCATGGGGGTGTCGCTGCGCACGGGCCTGTACCTGGCACAGGCGGGCGAGTTCGGCATCGTGCTGCTGACGCTCACGCAGGCCAACAAGCTGGTGTCGCCAGCGTTGTTCAACCCCATCCTGGCGGGCATGGTGCTGTCGATGCTGGCCACGCCCTTCATCATCATGGGCAGCAACGCGATCGTGACGCGACTGGTGGCCAGTGACTGGCTGCAGCAGTCGCTGGAGATGACGAGCATCGCCCGGCGCACGATCAACACCAGCAAGCACGTGATCATCTGCGGCTACGGCCGCTGCGGCCAGAACCTGGCGCGCATGCTCGAGCGCGAGGGCATTCCCTATATCGCGCTGGACCTGGACCCGGACCGGGTCCGGCAGGCGGCGGCGGCCGGCGACTCGGTGGTGTTCGGGGATGCGGCCCGCCTGCAGGCGCTGATGGCGGCGGGCCTGGCACGGGCCAGCGCGGTGGTGGTGACCTACCTGGACGTGCCCAGCGCGCTGAAGGTGCTGGACCTGGCGCGCACGCACGCGCCGCAGGTGCCCGCCATCGTGCGCACGCAGGACGACCGCGACCTGGAGAAGCTGCGCACTGGCGGCGCGACCGAGGTGGTGCCCGAGGCGCTGGAGGGGTCGCTGATGCTGGCCAGCCACGCGCTGGCGCTGGTGGGCGTGCCAGTGCGGCGGGTGCTGCGCATCGTCCAGGCGCAGCGCGAGGCCCGTTACAACCTGCTGCGCGGGTATTTCCATGGCGCGGACGACCCGGCCCACGACGGCGATGGCGAGCGACTGGGCACGGTGACCCTGCCGCTGGGCACGCGCGTGGGCGGTCGCCGGCTGGGGGACTTCGCCCTGCAGGCGATGGGGGTGCGCGTGGTCAGCCTGCGCCGCTCCAATGGACATGCGGTCGATGTGGATGACGCGCTGACCCTGATGGACGGCGACACGCTGGTGCTCAGTGGGCAGGTCGAGCCCCTGGCGCGCGCGGAGGAAAAGCTGCTGGGTGGCTGAGCGAAGCGGTCGCGGGGAGCCGTTTCACTTGCCGATGCAGAACTTGGAGAAGATGACGCCCAGCAGGTCGTCGGCGGTGAATTCACCGGTGATCTCGTTCAGCGCGTTCTGACCCAGGCGCAATTCCTCGGCCAGGAGGTCCAGGGCCAGGGCTTGCGGCGCGAGGAATTCGTTCGCGGCTGCCAGGTGCTGGTCGACACGGCGCAAGGCGTGCACATGGCGCTCGCGGGCCAGCCACACGCCCTCGGCGGCCGGCTGCCAGCCTGCGACGTCCAGGAGCTTTCGGCGCAGGGTCTCCAGGCCGTCCCCGGTGCGCGCGGACAGGGCGATCCCGCCCTCGGGGATGTCACCGCGATGGACATCGGCCTTGTTCCAGACCTCGATCACCGGAACGCCAGCGGGGCGCTTGTCCGCCAGCTGGCGCTGGATCTGCGCGTCGGCGGCCTGGTAGTCCGGGTCGTCGCGGCGGGTCAGGTCGTGCAGGAAGAGGAGGGCATCCGCGCGCTCGATCTGCGCCCACGCGCGCTCGATGCCGATCTTTTCCACCGGGTCCTCGCTCTCGCGCAGGCCCGCGGTGTCGGTCACATGCACCGGGACGCCTTCGATCTGGATCGCCTGGCTCACCACATCGCGCGTGGTGCCGGCGATGGGCGTGACGATGGCCAGTTCGGCGCCTGCCAGCGCATTGAGCAGCGAGCTCTTGCCCGCATTGGGCTGGCCCGCGATGACGACCTGGATGCCTTCGCGCAGCAGCGCGCCCTGGCGGGTGCGCTGCATGACGACCGCCAGCTGCGCGCGCAGGCGATCGAGCTGGCCCTGGGCATCGGTCTGCTGCAGGAAGTCGATTTCCTCTTCGGGGAAGTCCAGCGTGGCCTCGACGCCCATGCGCAGGTGCACGAGCGCGTCACGCAGGGCATGGATCTCACGCGAGAACTCGCCGGCCAGCGAGCGGCTGGCGCTGCGCGCGGCGGCCTCGGTGCTGGCGTCGATGAGGTCGGCGATGGCCTCGGCCTGCGCGAGGTCGATCTTGTCGTTCAGGAAGGCGCGCTGCGTGAATTCGCCCGGCTGGGCCACGCGCAGCCACGGCAGGCGCGGCTGACCGGTGGCGGGGTCGGTGTGCGCGGCGGCCTCCAGGCAGCGGGCCAGCAGCAGCTGCAACACCACCGGCCCGCCATGGGCCTGCAGCTCCAGGACGTCTTCTCCGGTGTAGGAGTGTGGGGCGGGAAAGTGCAGGGCCAGTCCCTGGTCAATGACCGAGCCGTCTGCGGCTCGAAACGGCAGGTAGGTGGCTTCGCGCGGGCGCAGCGCGCGGCCGCACACGGCATCGATCAGCGGTTGCAGCTGCCGGCCCGACACGCGCACGATGCCCACGCCGCCCCGGCCCGGTGCGGTGGCAATGGCAGCGATCGGCGGGTGGCGGGTGGCGAACATGGAGCGAGCTGGGATGAAAGCGATCGGATCGGGGGAGGCCGGTTCAGCAAGTGCCCAAGAGGAAAGGGCCGCATCGCGGCCCTTTTTTCTACTTGAACTTCGGCAGGTTGAACTCCGGCGGTACCCCCATGCGCACGTTGATCAGCCACTGCTGCGCGATGGACAGCACGTTGTTGGTGATCCAGTACAGCACCAGGCCGGCCGGGAAGAAGAAGAACATGACCGAGAAAATCAGCGGCATGAACCACATCAGCTTGGCCTGCATCGGGTCCGGCGGCACCGGGTTGAGCGCGGTCTGCAGCAAGGTGGTGAGGGTCATGACCAGCGGCAGGATGTACAGCGGGTCCTTGGCCGAAAGGTCCTGGATCCAGCCGATCCAGGGCGCATGGCGCATCTCGACGCTGGACAGCAGCACCCAATACAGGGCAATGAAGACCGGCACCTGCACCAGGATCGGCAGGCAGCCGCCGATGGGGTTGACCTTTTCCTCGCGATACAGCTTCATCATTTCCTGCTGCATCTGCTGCGGGTTGTCCTTCAGGCGCTCACGCATGGCCATGATGCGCGGGTTGATGGCCTTCATCTTGGCCATGCTCTCGTAGCCCTTGGCCTGCAGCCAGTAGAAGGCGATCTTGATCACCAGCACCAGGGCCATGATGGTCCAGCCCCAGTTGCCGATCAGGCCGTGCAGCTTGTCCATCAGCCAGTACAGCGGCTTGGCCAGGATGGTGAAGATGCCGTAGTCCTTGACCAGATCCAGGCCCGGCGCGACGCGCTCGAGCATCTTTTCTTCCTGCGGGCCGGCAAAGAAGGTGGCCTGCAGCGCGCGGCGGGCGCCCGGCGCCAGGGCCTCGGCGGGGGTGATCATGCCGATGGCGTGGCGCTTGTCGACTTCGCGCGCGAAGTTCTCGCGGGACTGTCCGGCCGGCAGGATCCAGGCGCTGGCGAAGTAGTGCTGCACCATGGCCACGTAGCCGGTGGTCGACTGCTTCTGGAAGTCGGCCTTGCCCTTGCTGATGTCCTCGGGAGAGACCTTCTGGTATTTCTTCTCGTCGGTGTAGAACGCGGGCCCGGTGTAGGTGCCCGCCGGATTCATCATCGAGGAGTTTGCGTCGGCATACCCGCCCCGCACCAGCTGCAGGTACAGCTGCGGCGAGGCCGGCGCGGCGCCGGTGTTGACGATGTCGTGCTCGACGGCGACGTCGTAGGCGCCGCGCTTGAGGGTGTAGGTCTTGATCAGCTTGATGCCGTTTTTCTCGGGCGATTCGAAGCGGACCTGCAGTTCGTTGGCGCCGGGCTTGAGCTCGCGCTCGGCACTGGCGGTCATCACGGTCTTGTGATTGGGAAAGTCGCCGCCGATCAGACCGGTCTGGGCCACGTAGCTGTGGTTGGCGTTGTCTTCCAGCAGGATGAAGCGGGCGTCGGTTTTCTTGCCGTTGGACGCATCGGCGGCATGCTTGAGGAACTCGACCCCGACCAGCGAGCCGCCTTCGGTGTCGAAGGTCAGGCGCATGAGGTCGGTGACCACGGTGAAACGTTCATGCGCAGAGGCGGGCACCGAGGACCCGCTGGCGGGGGGCGTGGCACCGGGCACGCCGGCGGTCGCCGTCGGAACGACCCCGCTGGCGGCGGGTTTGGCGCCCGCCGGCGCCGCGGCCGTGGCGGCGGGGCTGGGCGAAGGGAAGAACGTCGCGGGGTTGCCGTTGGCGATCTGCCACTGGTCCCAGAGCATCACCATCGAAAAACCAAAGACCACCCAGAGGATGGTGCGGCGAATGTCGTTCATGAGGACTTCTTGGAGTGAATGGGAGACGCGAACCGCGTGAAGAGGCGGGGCGCTTGCGCGGGGACGGGATCATGGCCGCCGTCGCACCAGGGGTGGCAGCGGGCCAGGCGCGCGGCGCTGAGGTACGTACCGGCCAGGGCGCCATGGTCCTGGAGGGCCTGCAGGGCGTAGGCCGAGCAGGTGGGCGTGAAACGGCAGGCCGATCCGAGCCAGGGTGACAGCAACAGGCGGTAACCCTTGACCAGAGCGATCAGGAGGGCCCGAATCATGCGGTCGCTCCACCGAACAATTGCAACAGCTCGGCGCGAACCGCCTGCCGGAGCGCCACGGAGGTGGCGCTATGGAATTGCTGCCGGTCAAAACCGCTGCGCAGACGGACCACGTGCGCGGCGACAGGAAGTCGGGCGGCGTAATCGTGGGCCACAGCGTAGATCTGACGTTTGAGGGTGTTGCGGGTCACGGCTCGCCGGGCCCAGCGCTTGGGAATGACGGCGCCGATCCAGGCTTCCTGGGCGAGGAACACGGGCTGGCCTTGCACCTGCACATCGAGCGCGCTGCGGTGCAGGGCGAAATGCGCCGTGCGCGAGACCGTGGCGCCCGCCATGACCGCCTGGAACTGGGCCCGCGTCTTGAGCCGCTGCACGTGGGAAGCTGTGACAACCGGCACGGGCTGCGGCGCCGCGCAGGCGGTCCGGCGTCAGGCGGCCAGGCGCTTGCGGCCCTTGGCGCGGCGGGCGTTGATGACGGCGCGGCCGCCACGGGTCTTCATGCGAACCAGGAAGCCGTGGGTACGCGCGCGGCGTACTTTGGAGGGTTGGTAAGTGCGTTTCATGTTCGTTCTCGGGAAAACCCACGATTATCGCTTAAAAAGGAAGAGGAGCAAGGCGCAAGCCCCTGATTTTCCGGGAATGGCCCTGCCAGGCGCTCGCCTTCGCCGTTTGTGGACAACTTCTTGATAAGTTAAACTGCGGGCTTTGCGGCAGCGGCCGCTATCCACACAAGCGATCGGGAGCAATGAGCGAGGGGCAACACCACCACCTGCCTGCCGGGGCCTCGTCCGGCACAGGCGACGGCCTCTGGCTGGCCTGCATCGAGCAGCTGGCCCAGGAGCTCCCCGAGCAGCAGTTCAACACCTGGATCAAGCCCCTGACCGCGCAGGTCTCGGACGACCTGACCCGGGTCACCTTGTTTGTCGCCAACCGCTTCAAGCTCGACTGGGTGCGGGCCCAGTACGCGGGCCGGATTTCTGCCTTGCTGGAAAAGCTGTATGGTCAGCCCATACAACTTGAGTTAGTGCTTGCTCACAGGGAGGCCCCGGCGCGTGCGTATGCGGCACCTGCCCACCAGGACCACACGCCGCTCCCCGAGGCGACGGACCTGACCGATGATGCGGCGGCCGCAGGCTTCAAGACCCGGCTCAACACGGCCCTGACCTTCGACACCCTGGTCGAGGGCACCGCCAACCGGATGGCGCGCGCCGCCGCCATGCACGTGGCCAGTACCCCGGGACAGTTGTACAACCCGCTGTTCATCTACGGCGGGGTCGGCCTGGGCAAGACCCACCTGGTCCATGCGGTGGGCAACCGCCTGCTGGCCGACCGCCCGAACGCGAAAGTTCTCTACATCCATGCAGAACAATTCGTGTCCGATGTGGTTAAGGCCTACCAGCGCAAGACTTTCGACCAGTTCAAGGAGCGTTACCACTCCCTGGACCTGCTCCTGATCGACGATGTGCAGTTCTTTGCCAACAAGGACCGCACCCAGGAGGAATTCTTCAACGCCTTCGAAGCCCTGCTGGCCAAGAAGTCGCACATCGTGATGACCAGCGACACCTACCCCAAGGGCCTGGCCGACATCCACGAACGTCTGATTTCCCGCTTCGATTCCGGCCTGACCGTGGCCATCGAGCCGCCCGAACTCGAGATGCGGGTAGCCATCCTGATCAACAAGGCGCGCAGCGAAAGCGCCGAAATGCCCGAGGAAGTGGCCTTTTTCGTGGCCAAGAACGTGCGTTCCAACGTGCGCGAGCTCGAAGGCGCACTGCGCAAGATCCTGGCGTATTCCCGGTTCAACCAGAAGGACATCTCCATCCAGCTGGCCCGTGAGGCCCTGCGCGACCTGCTGTCCATCCAGAACCGGCAGATCAGCGTGGAAAACATCCAGAAAACGGTGGCCGACTACTACAAGATCAAGGTCGCCGACATGTACAGCAAGAAGCGCCCGGCCTCGATCGCCCGCCCGCGCCAGATCGCGATGTACCTGGCCAAGGAGCTCACTCAGAAAAGCCTGCCCGAGATCGGGGAGCTGTTCGGGGGACGTGACCACACCACGGTACTGCACGCGGTCCGCAAGATTTCCGCTGAACGCCAGCAGCTGACCGAGCTGAACCAGCAGCTGCACGTGCTGGAACAGACGCTCAAGGGCTGATCCAGAACAACCATGGGGATAATTTTTGAATAAAGACCTGGTTATCCACAGCAGCGTGCCCGACCGGCAAGTTGTTCAGGTAGACGCGACAGCAGCGAAGCAGGGGTGCCCACACCCTTCAAAAGCCGCTAAGTGGCTGATGAAACAAGGGAAAATAGCGGTTGTCCACAGCAGACCGCGCCCCTTACTAGCTACTACTAACCTTCAATAAAGAATTCAAAAGAGAAGAGGCAGAAATGATCGTCCTGAAGGCAACGCAAGACAAGGTCCTGTCCGTGCTCCAGTCGGTGGCGGGCATCGTGGAGAGACGCCACACGCTGCCGGTCCTGGCCAACGTGCTCATTCGGAAAAACGGCAGCGCCTTGCAGCTGACGACCAGCGATCTGGAAATCCAGATCCGCACCACGGCCGAACTCGAGGGCGACAACGGCAACTTCACCACCACCGTGGGCGCGCGCAAGCTGATCGATATCCTGCGCACCATGCCCTCGGACCAGACGGTGAGCCTGGAGTCCACCCAGAACAAGCTGGTGCTCAAGGGGGGCAAGAGCCGTTTCACGCTGCAGACCCTGCCCGCCGAAGACTTCCCGCTGGTGCAGGAAGCGCCGAGCTTCGGGCCCGCCTTCAGCGTGCCGCAGAAGACACTCAAGGACCTGATGAACCAGGTGTCCTTCGCGATGGCGGTGCACGACATCCGCTACTACCTCAACGGCATCCTGTTCGTCGCCGAAGGCAAGCAGCTGTCACTGGTGGCCACCGACGGCCACCGCCTGGCGTTTGCGAGCGCGACGCTGGATGTGGAAGTGCCCCGCCAAGAAGTGATCCTTCCGCGCAAGACCGTGCTGGAGCTGCAGCGCCTGCTGTCCGATGCCGAGGGTGCGATCGAGATGCGCTTTGCCAACAACCAGGCCAAGTTCAGCTTTGACGGCATGGAGTTCGTCACCAAGCTCGTCGAGGGCAAGTTCCCCGATTACAACCGCGTGATTCCCAAGAACCACCGCAACCACATCACGCTGGGGCGTGTGCCCCTGCTGGCGTGTCTGCAGCGTACGGCCATCCTCACTTCCGAGAAGTTCAAGGGCGTGCGCCTGAACGTGGAGCCGGGCCTGCTGCGCGTGGCATCCAACAACGCGGAGCAGGAAGAAGCGGTGGATGAACTCGACATCGACTACAACGGCGATGCCATCGAGATCGGTTTCAACGTGACCTACCTGATCGACGCGCTGTCGAACATGAGCCAGGACATGGTCAAGCTCGAACTGCAGGATTCCAACAGTTCGGCGCTTCTGACCAACCCCGAGAACAACGCCTTCAAGTACGTCGTGATGCCGATGCGCATCTGAGGTTCCGCCACGCGCTGAGTGGCTGCGCCATGCCCTGGCAACCCGTCATCGCGACGGGTTGTGTCATTCAAGAGACCCGTCAATCTGTCGCCTATGTCCGAAGAAAACAAGCAAGCTGGCTCCCTGAACAGCGGTGAAGCCAGCTCGAACTTCCAGCCTGTCATCGACCCGAACCAGGCGGGCGCCAGCGAAGGCTACGGTGCGAATGCCATCCAGATCCTCGAAGGCCTGGAAGCGGTGCGCAAGCGCCCGGGCATGTACATCGGCGACACCTCGGACGGCACCGGCCTGCATCACCTGGTGTTCGAGGTGGTGGACAACTCCATCGACGAGGCGCTGGCGGGGCACTGTGACGACATCGTGGTCACCATTCACACCGACAACTCGATCAGCGTGGTGGACAACGGCCGTGGCATCCCCACTGGCATCAAGATGGACGACAAGCACGAGCCCAAGCGCTCGGCCGCCGAGATCGCCCTGACCGAGCTGCATGCAGGTGGCAAGTTCAACCAGAACAGCTACAAGGTGTCCGGCGGCTTGCACGGCGTGGGCGTGTCCTGCGTGAATGCACTCTCGAAAATGCTGCGCCTGACCGTGCGACGTGAAGGCAAGGTCCACACCCTCGAATTCAGCAAGGGCTTCGTGCAAAACCGCATCATCGAGAAAGTCGAGGGTGTCGAGGTCTCGCCCATGAAGGTGATCGGCGACACCGACAAGCGCGGCACCGAGGTGCACTTCCTGCCCGACACCGAGATCTTCCGCGAGAACAACGATTTCCACTACGAGATCCTGTCCAAGCGCCTGCGCGAGCTGAGCTTCCTGAACAACGGCGTGGCGATCAAGCTGGTCGACGAGCGCAGTGGCAAGCACGACGACTTCTCGGGCGCCGGCGGCGTCAAGGGCTTCGTCGATTTCATCAACAAGGGCAAGACCGTCCTGCACCCCAATGTGTTCCACGCCATCGGCGACCGCCAGAGCGACCAGAACACCAACATCGGGGTGGAGGTGGCCATGCAGTGGAACAGCGGCTACAACGAGCAGGTGCTGTGTTTCACCAACAACATCCCGCAGCGCGATGGCGGTACGCACCTCACGGGCCTGCGCGCGGCGATGACGCGCGTGATCAACAAGTACATCGATGACAACGAGCTGGCCAAGAAGGCCAAGGTCGAAGTGACCGGTGACGACATGCGTGAAGGCTTGACCTGCGTGCTGTCGGTCAAGGTGCCGGAGCCCAAGTTCTCCAGCCAGACCAAGGACAAGCTCGTGTCCAGCGAGGTGCGCGGTCCGGTGGAAGACGTGGTGGCGCGTACGCTCAACGACTTCCTGCAGGAGCGTCCCAATGACGCCAAGATCATCGTGGGCAAGATCATCGAGGCGGCCAAGGCCCGAGAGGCGGCGCGCAAGGCCCGCGAGATGACGCGCCGCAAGGGCGTGCTCGATGGCATGGGCCTGCCCGGCAAGCTGGCGGATTGCCAGGAGAAGGACCCGGCGCTGTGCGAGATCTACATCGTGGAGGGCGACTCCGCCGGGGGGAGCGCCAAGCAGGGCCGTGACCGCAAGTTCCAGGCCATCCTGCCGCTGCGCGGCAAGATCCTGAACGTGGAGAAGGCGCGCTACGAGAAGCTGCTGACCAGCAACGAAATCGTCACGCTGATCACCGCACTGGGCACCGGCATCGGCCGCGCGGGCGCCACGCCCGACGGCAAGAGCGGCGTGGACGACTTCAACATCGACAAGCTGCGCTACCACCGCGTGATCGTGATGACCGACGCCGACGTGGACGGCGCGCACATCCGCACGCTGCTGCTGACCTTCTTCTACCGCCAGATGCCCGAGCTGGTGGAGCGCGGCCACATCTACATTGCGCAGCCGCCGCTGTACAAGGTGAAGGCCGGCAAGGAAGAGCTGTACCTGAAAGACGCGCACGCGCTGGACGGCTTCTTGCTGCGCATTGCGCTGCTGGGTGCGGCGGTGCACACCGGCGGCGCCACGGCATCGGTGCTGCAGGGCGACGCACTGGCCGAGCTGGCGCGCAAGCACCAGCTGGCCGAAAACGTGATCGAGCGGCTGAGCGCCTTCATGGATGCCGAAGCGCTGCGCGCCATTGCCGACGGCGTGAGCCTGAACCTGGACACCGTGGCCGATGCCGAAGCCAGCGCGGTGGCGCTGCAGGCCAAGCTGCGCGAGCTGTCAACCACCGGCACACCCGCAGAGGTGGCCGGCGAATTTGATGCGCGCACCGACAAGCCCATCCTGCGCATCAGCCGCCGCCATCACGGCAACGTGAAGAGCAGCGTCATCACGCAAGACTTTGTGCACGGCGCCGACTACGCCGCGCTGGCCGAGGCAGCCAACACCTTCCGCGGCCTGCTGGGCGAAGGCGCACGCGTGACGCGCGGCGAAGGCGACAAGCAGAAGGAAGAGAAGGTAAGCGACTTCCGCCAGGCCATGCGCTGGCTGATCGGCGAAGCCGAGCGCACCACCAGCCGCCAGCGCTACAAGGGCCTGGGCGAGATGAACCCCGAGCAGCTGTGGGAAACCACGATGGACCCGAACGTGCGCCGCCTGCTGCGCGTGCAGATCGAGGACGCCATCGAGGCCGACAAGGTGTTCACCATGCTGATGGGCGACGAGGTGGAGCCGCGGCGCGATTTCATTGAGAGCAATGCATTGCGGGCGGCGAATATTGACGTGTAAGTAGCTGTTTACTTGCTGAAATCACACGAACCCAAAACGCGTTGCGTGTTTCTCTAGAAGCTCTGGGTCGGGCTTGAAGCGTGACGGAACACGAATCGTCTGGCCATCGAACGCGTTCAGCG
>JACCDP010841589.1_pt1 | contig 60320 bp, 70 predicted proteins | sample 7445841 | NCBI WGS metagenome assembly JACCDP01 (sample SAMN15323441, study PRJNA562643) | freshwater metagenome | isolation source: river surface water | place: USA:Blue River Watershed | collected 2017-08-17 | reverse complement strand
TTCCGCAACTCGTGCCCAGAGCCAAGCACAACAAGGGATCGAGTTGCGGAAAAATGCCCTGAATAGCGGAACAGATTTTGATCTAAACTATTGAAAACGTTGGCAAAGCGAGCAGACTTGAAAACCGCTGCATGGGTCACCTAACCGATTGATTTAAAATGCCTTTTCGAGATCATTTCCGCAATATTGTGGAAATGATTTCCGCAACTCGTAAGATTGAGCAGTTCAACGGAAGCGTGCCAGAGCGGTTTAATGGACTGGTCTTGAAAACCAGCGAGGGGGCAACCCCTCCGTGAGTTCGAATCTCACCGCTTCCGCCAAGCCCCTATCAGCAAGACTAGGTTTGGTAATAGCCCCCGCCAAAGTTGCTACAAATTCCTTCGGAGGGTAGATCCATCCCTCTCGTTATTGAACGGCTATATCCGCACTTGGAGCACCAAACCACCCGTTCGCCGTAAAGGTGCCTGCTTGCATCAATATCGGTATAGCCAAACATCTTACCCACATCACTGTCCATAAGCTCCTTTGATTGCTTTTTTGCTCGGCTTATCGCGATTGCATCGGGGCGTTTTTCAGTGCTTAGAAGCGTGACGTAGTTATGTCTGCATACTTCTTGAGATGGGAGCGGACTTTTCGAGCATTTTGTAGTGTCGCTAGCAACAGTAGATCCGAGTGAAAAGTACTTGGCTGAGAAGCGTTCATCACCGAGCCTCGTTACTACCCTTGCTGTTCCGCAAGAGGAACACACGGTGATGTTGGTTTTTGGGCTAGAGTCGTTCTCCCATCTGAATTGCTCGATCTCAAATTTTTTGAGGTCGTTCACACCGTTTAGTGGGGGTAGCCAGCCGTGACTAGCGTCGGGGTCGACTCTAGGTAGGCAGTTAGAGCAGTAATCCCCAAGCTTCAAGCTTCGAAAAAATCTGCCGTAGCTATACGAGGAATTTTCATTGAAAGTATCGTCACTAATTTGTCCGCAACTGTCGCATTTGAGCTTAACTCCCGCCCCAATGCCTAGAAATCCTTTCGAGACTATTTTCATGACTATCTCCAGTAAAAACTACCAAACAAGCCCGCCTCTCAATTTTGCTAGAGTTACTCAGTCTCTCCGCAGTTAATCGGCCGCATTGGCAGCTTTGAGGTGCAATTCTCTGATCATTTGAGCAAGTGGCTTTGGTGCGAGTACCTTGACATGGTGCCCATGACGCATGATATCCATTGCAAGTTCGCGAGTGTCCGAGATCGGGAATTCTAGCTGCCACTGATCGCCTACCCACCTCCCTGCTTGTTTTGGGTGCCATACCTCATTACAAACCCACCTAGATCGTTCGCTAGAGAACAATAGGACAGCTTTATCCGTTGGTACACCTGAAAAAATCCCGTAGCTACTAGCAAGTATTTTCTCGAGTTCGTCTTCATCAATTTCTACAGCGGACTGCTTTGTTGAGGTGACAATCCTTATCGCATCGATAGAGAACGTTGTTAGCCTGTCTCGAAGATGGCAGTACGCATCGAGATACCAATTGTCGCGATAGTGGACGATTCTTTGGGGGGAGACCACTCTCTGAGTCTCTTCATTCTTGGATCGGCTGATGTAAGTGAGCTGCACGCGTTTGCGGAGAAGGGTGGCTTTGGTTAGCTCTGGAAGAAATTCTGTAAGCCGTCTTGAGGCCATTGGTAGAATTCGTACACGTTTTCGTAACTCATTTTCAATTTCCGCCCCCTCCCCAAGTAGCTTTTCTATTCGCTCCTTGAATGGGGACAAATGTGGGCCAAGGATTGCCTTTGCTCCGTACTCGTCCAGTAGAACATACATGGATAAAAGTGCATGGAGCTCCTCTTTGCTGAACCATAGCCCAGCCAATTCAAGGGCTTTCCCGCGTTTGGAGCGGCCTACTTGGGTGTCTGCGGTTACGAGACGATACAAGTTATCAGCAGGGTCATATTCGATCTCGGCCTGATAGCGACTCCGGAGGTACTCAAGGTCTCGTTTGAAAGTCGGATGAGATATCTCAAGCTTTGCGAGCATGTCATCGCGCTTGAAACAGCCCTTTGATCGGAGCACATTCATCATAATGTGCAATCTCTCATCTCTACTCATCTTTATTCCTGGATTGCATCAAATCGCCTACCGAGCGTTATCGCGATTTATTTTCTTTCTCGGCTGAGGCCTCTGACTCTGTAACTTGAGAATCATCGTTTTTGATTAGTGATGGAGTCTGCTCCTCTTTGTACTCATAAGCGGTTCCTTTGATGTGGTCTTGATACACGCCCATTTGGCTATCCACGAAGCGGCGCATTGCAAAGATTGTATTGGGCATGTTGAGTCCGAACGTGAAATAGATCGCGTAACCGGCCACCAAAGCGAGATCACCATCATCCCAACGATGATGGGTAAATTTTGCGAGATAAATCATCTCATTTAGATTGGATAGCAAGCTCTTTACGTCGTCATCTGACAAATGTCTATTTAGGTAGAGATGTGACCTAAAGCGGATACTATTTAAGTCTGGATAAAGTTGCAGTCGTAGGTTTACTCCGGTACGCGCGATACTTATGATGTTGTCGTCTTTGTCTAGCTCGATTTCGTAGCCTGCCTCGGTGAGTCGCTCTGCAAGGAGCTCCAGGGAAACATTTTCCTTTGCTATTTCTCTTGACATTTCAAGCTCCGATGGAATTCGACCCTGCATTGAGGCTTTAGGGAATTGAATTAAATTTGGGGTTGGATTTGACATATGAAAATTCTCGCTTCAACCAGGATCAAATTGTGAGCTTGGCTACGCAAAGTGAGCCTAACTTTTTCCCAGCCACTGATCTAAGACTGGGCCGACATAGTCCTTCCCCAGTATGTGCCCCCGGCCGGTTGCGATATGGACTTGACAACCAACCTGCGAGCCAAACTCCTCTGCCACCTCCGGCGGACTTTGCCAGTCTTCACTGCCGGTGTGTATCTCCATATTGAGAGGCGCGGGATATGCGCCCCCTCGGGCTAGAGTTAGCAATCTGTCGGATCGTGGCGGGAAGAATGTCTGTCCTCTCTGAATGTTGTCGAATGATCCCAATATCGGGGACAACAAGAGAACCTGTCCGATGTACGGCTTGAGCTGCGCTTGGGTATGAAGAAATAGGTAGGCTCCGTAGGAGTTAGCCACAACCCTAGCGTTGGGAGCCCAGAACTTTGTCATAAGGTCCTCAGCGATGACGTCCAACTGCGCCTGAAATTCGAGTCGCTTGAATTCGCCAATAGTTGCTCGGCCGGTAACCTTAAAGCCACGCGCAACAAGCCCTTCTCCTAGGCCTGTCTCTAAGCGGCCATTAGCTCCAGGGAGGTAGTAGATCGTCGGCTGGAGTTGAGACATTCCTGACATTACGTAGTTTGAGCCCTAACCGTTGCTCTCCCTTGGGTCAATCTGAAGGATCTGTCTCATCCTAAATTCAACATCTTCATCGTACTTGATTCGATGTAGTATTTTTTTGTTATTCATGGCCCAAGAATTCTTTATTTGATCTCGGTATTTGCGCTCCTCTAACCCTCGTTCACCGCCCCAAAAGTCTATGGCTTTGAAGTGCTGCTCTCCATCGTATTCGATTAGGGTTTCTAGTGCCGGTATGTAGAAATCAAAGGGAAGGGCAACTCGATTTTTGCAAGTTTCGAAACGAACCTCTGTCTCAAACTCTATATTCGCATCTTTGAGAAACTGGCCGATTCTCTTATTTCCCTTTGATGTTGCACAAGCTGGGCAGCCTGTCCCTCGTCGGATAATATCACCCGGCATCGCTCTCCATCTGTGACCACATGAATGCTGAAAGAGAATTTCGTCTCTCACGGTCTTGTAGCTTTCTAAGGCGATGATTTCGCCCCGATGGACTGAGGCTAGGCGTCTATCAAACTCGATTGGCGTTGTCTTTAATGCGTCATACGCACAGTCACGACAACCATAGCGTATCACTATGCGTGGCTCAGTATCCCATTCTCGACCACAAACTAGATGCTTTACTCTAATCGCTTGCTTTGAGTGAACGTAGTCCTCAAGAGGTGTTATCTCTGCATTGTGCATTTCATCTAGACGCTCTATGAATTGCTCATGTGTCATACGTCTTGCGTCTAAGGCGCATGAAGGGCAGCCCTGCATACGATGAATTAGTCGTAGCGGCGTTGTTTTCCACTCGTTTCCACATGTGTGGCGGACAGTTATTTTTGTGTCCATATTTTCATACGGGTCAATTGAGACAATCTCACCATCGTGAGCATCTAATAGCAGCTCCTTAAATTCGTTGTCAGAAAGCTTTTTGGAGCCGCCGCAGTATGGACAACCGCTGCCTGACAAGTGGGAGTTGGGGGACTGGTCAAACTCATTTTTGCAAGCGTTGCAGATTATTTTGATTTTTTTATTTGTTTTTTCGTAGGTTACTGCGTTGTAATTATATTTTTCTCCGTGAATTAAGCGCGCCTTTTTTTTGAACTCATCAATTCCCCATACCTCACCACGGTTACATTTTTTGCAACCTTGCCCACTCAAGTGCTTTATTGCGCTTTGAGAAAACTCTCCGTGCTCTCGGCAGATGATGCGGACTGGATCATGCAGTCTTTTGTATTCGACTAAGGAATAGTCATAGCGATTACCGTGCACTTTCGCAGCTCTACTCAAAAAGTTTTCTAGCGTATTTCTTTGCCGTTCAATCGAACACTCCTTGCAGCCCACACCTTCAAGGTGTTTTGATGCCTTTAAGGTGAAAGCGCCGTGGATACGGCAGGTAACAGTTATAGGCTTATTGGCGCCGCTGTAGTTCGTATTTGTGTATACGTAGGTATCGCCGTGGACCGTTAGAGCTTTTGCGACCCATTGACCAGTTGTTACGGTTATTGGTCTAGCCATTGGTATTTTAATTTCCTCTCTTCATACAAAGTATTTGAAGAGCCGAGTTAAGTGGTGATCAAAAAAATTGTAGCTTTTGCCCTGCGCCCACCAAATATTAATTTCTAACGGGTAGGTCTTACAACCTCCCCAACGCGGCGGTAGACGGTCTCGGTGATCTGGCTTCGGGTATGCCCAAGCAGCTTGCTGGCATGGGCTAGATCAGTTTCACTGGCCGCCTTGGGTCGGATGTCCCGGAACTGAAATTCCTTTACCCGGGCGACTAACTCCGGATTTTCCGCGTTTGTCTTGATCGCAGTTTCCCGAGCTTTATCGAATCGTAGCCTCAAAGTTCCATGGTTAAGACAAACTCCCGCTGGGGTAGTGACTAAGAAGAGCGTAGATACCTTGCGCTTTTGATTTCGGACGCGATCAACTAATTCGCCTAAGCGAGTCAGGGTTCCGTCCTCTGACTGCAGAAGGATTCGTAACCGCTTGCCCGTCTTGTTCTGTTTTACCTCTAACACCCCATCCTTGATATCTGTAAGGCGCATCTTGAGTACATCTGCGGGCCGCTGGCCTGTGAGATAGGCGAGATCCATTGCGTCTTTGAGCTCTTGGCATGCGACGGAGTAGACCGCAGACCAAACTTCATCATCAGCATAAAAGTCCCGCGGATTTTCTTTATTCTTTCTCACACCTCGGACTGGGTTTTCTTTGTCAGTCAAACCCCATTCCCTCGCTATATTCCAAATGTGGGAGAAAAGTGAGATCTCCCGATTTGCCCTCACCGGTGCCTTCTTACCTCGTTGGTCACGATACTGTGCGATGTGTTGTGGGGTGATCTTCTCGATCGGCGCTTTATCAAAAACGAGCCGCAAGAATTTCAGGCATAAGAAATTGTCTTTTTGGGTTCGGGGAGCTTTAGTTGGGATGATCTCCTTGATGTAACGGTCAAAGACAGGGCTCATCACGTCTCGGCTAGCCGGGCTCACGGTGCACTCCAATTCGGCCCAGCGGCGCTTGGCGGCGCCTAGGTCCTGGCCGAGGGGAATCTCGAGTCGTTTTCCGTTCTCGTCTCGCCCGCAGTAATAAAACGCCTCCCAGACCTTGCCGGATTTCAGGGGTCGACGGCGCCTCACCATCCGGGGCGGAAGGTCTCGATTGGAGGTGCGTGGGCGTCCCATAGCCCTAATTTATGCCGCTAAAATCCGGGCGCCAAGACGCCTGCAAGCCGTTTTCGGTGGGGGTTACCCCGGAAAGCTTTAATCGGGCATACCAGCGGCTCACCACGGGCCTCCCAGAGGCATTCAGGACATAGACCCAGCCATTGCGGTCCAGCCACTGGCGCTGGGAACTGGTTAATTTGTAACCAGTGATCTGGGAGAGCTCCTGCGGGGTCAGAAACTCCGCATTGTGAAGTTCGCTCATCCGGTCTCCCGGAAGCGATCGTCCAAGTCTTCGCGATGCTCGAGGCCCAGAATGAACATGCAGCAGCACATCGCGTGGGCTGCATGGGAGAGTCCAGTTTCGGGGTCCTTGTCTTCGCCCCCTAAGTAGGCAAACAGGTGTCGGAGGGCCGCCGCGATTAGGCGGGTCTTTTTCAATCCACGCCGCCAGTTGTGAGCTTCATACTTCTGAGCGCCAAAGGTTAAGACCTTGGCGAGCTCGCTAATGGCCTGCGAGTCCAGCAACTCCATGCGTGGCTTGCCTTGATCGTGTTTGATCCCACCCTGATCCATCAGTCGACTTCTTTCTGGTAGTAGGGTGTCTCGAATCCATCGGCTCGCATGGGTAGGCCCGGTGCCCAGCGAATGGGCGCACTCATCAAAGCTTCAGCTCGTTCAAGGTTCAGTGATCCCGCAACGGGAATCTCAAGGATGACCTCATCATGAACGGTTGTGAGAATCTTGAAGCCCGCGTCATCGAGCGCAAACAAGGACTCGCGGAGGCAATCTCTGGCAATCGCCTGTGTAATGTTTTCGACAATCCGTCCAGACCAAGTGGGGATTCGGCGCCACTGGCGGGATTTCTGATCAATCCCTTCGTAGGTCAGCGCACCCGCCTGGGCAAGAACATACGAGCCTCCATTTGAGTCCGTGACATAGAGGTCTTCTTGCTCAATTCTTGGCTTTACGTAGGCTAGTCGTCGGCCGCTTGGAAGTTCAATGAACAGGAACCCTTTCTCGTAAGAGAAGGTGATCGTTGCTTGGGCCATTGCGACTGGCAGTGAGACTTTAGTCTTGTCTGCAACGGCCAATACTGCAGCTCGCTCACAAGAGCGCCAGAAAGAAACAATCTCTGCATTGGTCTCGCGCCAGACGTTCTTGATCCCCTCTAGCTCGGACTCTTGTAGCCCCATCTCGATTGCGCCCATGGCTTTCAGTGCGCCAGCGCCGCCGCCATAGCCAAGCGCCAGTTCAGCAACCTTGCCCTTGTTGCGATAGGGGGACGCCTTTGTGACGCTACCGGGGGCCAAGCCAAACATCTTCTCAGCGCTTGCTTCATAGATTCGCCCATGTGTTCGAAACACCTCTAGCCGCCATGCGCTTGCCGATAGCCAAGAGAGAACTCTTGCCTCAATTGCATTGAAATCGACAACTAAAAAAGTGTGGCCATCACGAGGGACGAAAGCCGTGCGTATCAACTGCGACAGTGTGTCTGGCACGTTGCCAAAGACCAGAGAGAGGATTTCGTATTCACCGCTTCGCAGAAGATCTCTTGCAAGAGGCAAATCTTTCAGCTTGTTTTGCGGGAGATTTTGAACCTGCACAAGTCGCCCAGCCCATCGGCCAGTTCGACTTGCGCCGTAGTATTGCGTTAGGCCCCGAAGACAGTCATCTGCGCAAATAGCTCGGGCCATGGCGTGGTACTTAGATACTGAGGTCTTTGCAAGCTCTTGACGCAGTTGAAGTGCTCGACGAACTCGCTCGTTGTCTGTCTGAGCAAGTAGGACAGGAACAGACTTTTTTGTTAGTTCGGTGATATTTGGATTTTCATCTTCGGCCCGAAGCCAAGAAAGTAATTGGTTGCGGCTATTCGGGTTATCAAGTCCGGTGATACTTGTCGCCTCTGCCAGAAGTGCAAGTCGATGGCTATCATCGAAATCAATCGCATGCTCAACCAACTGTCGGTCCACTCGGATTCCGGTGGCATTCATCGACTGGTCAAGCACCCAGAGTTTGCGCTCTGCCTCAGGCATTGGGAACAAGGAGAGTTTCTTACCAATCGCGCGCTCTGCTTGGACGTCATTTCGACAATAAAGCTTGAATTCTTCCCAGGCGTCTGGCGCGTGATGAGGGAGGTTTCTAGTCCTAGAGCCATTCGCCTTACTCGGCTTGCAGGGCATGCAGAAGCGTCGGATTAGCCCAAGACCGGAGGAGAGCTTTTGCTCACTGGTCTGAATCCCCGCAACCTGCCCAACATCTTTTAGGTTATTCGGAAGCCCCAGGTATAGGGCGTGTGCACTGGTGCAATGCCACTGACTTGGATCTAGACGTTCTCCGAAATGGCGGCTTAAGCAGGCAATTTCAAAGGCGGCATTAAAGGCATGTTTTTCAAACCTCGGGTTGAATAGCGCATCTTCAATGTCTCGTGGAAGCTCCTCGCCCTGAAGTAGATCGATTACCTGTACCTCATCATCATCGATGGCAACGCCAATGAGAATGCACTCAAAATCGCTACTTTCAGCGTAGCGATGCACTCCGCAATCACGCAGGTCAGTGCTACAAAAGGTTTCGATGTCGACGTGGAGTACAGGCATGGCTGGCTAGTTAAGGAACGAGAGGTCTTGGGCAACCCAGACAATCTGGTTACGTCCGGAGTGCCCTTGGCGGCGGCTTGAGGAGTCATGAACAAGCCCCTTTCTGCGAAGCGGAGCAATGCGAGGGGAGATCGTGTCGCGAGGCAAACCCAATGCACGGCCGATTTCTTCCGATGTGCCGCCCCGTAATCCTTGGCTTGACAACCATTCATAAACCAAGCCCTCAAGGTGAAGTGCGTTGACTGACAACGCCGCTTCCCGAGAGGTGCTTGGGTCATGACAGCGGTACATTGCTTAGGCCGCAAGAAAGTCGGGCTCAACGGCAGTGAAATCATCTTCAGGCCTGCTGTAACGGCTCTTTAGAGGCTCACCGGAACGCAGTTTCTGAATGTTGAGTAGACCAACACCAACACCTCCAGTACCCGTTGTGTACCCGTAGAGATTTACGGAGACCGCGCCCCAGTCGCCTGAGATCAAACCTGCTGGATCTTCAATTGGCTGGAGTCTTTCGTCGACCACATTTGGTTTTCCCCATTCGGAGTCAATCTTTGCGGTCAGTAGATAACAACCCTTGGCCTCAGGTCCAAATGCCGAACCATCCTGTTTGGTGTCTGTGTCGCCATCGCGCAGTGGGTACCAGGCGTTTGGTGGAACAGGTTTTCCTTTTGCCTTGAAGGTTTTTGCCTGAGCTGCGGCAATTGCCTCTTTGATGGCTTTTACATCTGCAGTATTGGTCTTGGGGATTAGAACCTGGACCGAGTACTCGGATTTTCCATTGTTGTCGTTGACACGTGGTTTAAGAACATGGGCATGGTTGAACCGCACCGGCTGATTAGGCTGGCTGCCAAGTACCGCTTTGGTGTTGAAGTTTTCAGTCATTTCAGATCTCCATAAAGTGAGAAGGTTCAGAAAATTCCGCTGCCAGTGACTGCGCAACGGGTAGATAGACCGGACGGTTATCGCTCTCCGGCACGAGCGTTGGTTTGCCGGGATGCTTGACGATAAATTCATCAAGTAGCTCAGCAAATTTCTTTTTCCCCAGAGCCTTTTCAAGTGCGGTAAGGCTCAAGAGGGATTTCTCTATGAATTGGTCTTCGGGGATACCAGCTTCTCTAAGGCGGGTACTGATCGCGGTGATATCGGTGAACTTACGCATACCCCGCCCGAGCACAAGCTTGTGTCCCGGGATGGGTGTGCCATTTAATGCAAGCTGCTCAAGGTGATTGATGACTTCTTGTATCCACTTGATAACGGCCGGGCCATGCTGGAGAACAAGTTGTTTTTGATCGCTGTTCAGTAACTCCGGTGGTGCAGGCAAGAACTCTGACTGCATCAGTGCTAACGCCTGTTGCTTCCTTGCCTCGCAGTGCAGGCGGGCGCGACAGAAAGACTCGGTGCAGTGCTCGCCAGGTACAAAGTCACCGTCGCTGCTCCATGCAAGCAGAGCTTTAGGTTTAACGGTCTGCTCTGCCCATGAGAGCAACTCTGTACTCGTGAGGCTTTCGCTTGCATAGTTCTCAAGCCTTGGCTGCAGAATGTGTAGCGACACCTCATCGATGTTGTAAACGGCGCCAAAGTCGTTCAGTGCGCCCACACCGTAAAGACGAAGCTGTGAGTTGTTCTTTGCCGGAACAAATACGCCTTTGCCGTATTTGAGATCCACTACATAAATGCGGCCATCGGAAATGATGATCAGGTCGGCCGTGCCATATCCATGGGGGACCCAAGGACTGAAATCCACCCGATGCTCGACCACAGCCATTGCCGATGCATCCAAGGCTCTAGCCTCATCGATCAGTTGAACCGCGTGACCAACGGCTTCACCTACGTGGGCCCGAAGCTCGGCGGAGTCAAATTCTTTTAGGTCTTCTGGCGCCGGAGTGATGGGTAGACCCAGATACGCTTCCATTTCTTGCTGAAAGATCGCGTGGGCGAATTCACCTTCACGCGAAAACGCCGAGGCCTTATTCGGATGCTTTGATTCTTCACGCGCGCTAGGGGTGCAGACCAACCACTTGGTACTTCCAGATGCTGAAAGCAGGGCATGGGGGCGAGGAACTAGCTCCATTTCAGACCTTTGCATCTTCAATAAGCCAGTCGTCAAACACATCGATGTTTGCGCCGAGTTTGAGGTTGACTCTATGCGTCACATAGTCAGAGATCTCCCCCAAGGCTTCCCAAGCGCGCACGTAAGCGTTTTTTAGGGCTTTTGTTGGCCTAACTCGCCACGTAACAAGGATGAATCCCTTGTGATCGTGTAGCGCATGGACCAACTCATCGAGACTCGGGCAATTGGCATCGTTGCTCATAACGCCTTTGGCATAGGCGTGGGCTTTTGCGAGGCGGTCGAGGCGCCAGGGTTCAGATTCCTCGTTATAGGCTGACAGGGCGGGCTGCATCACAGCACCTCAGCTGCGGCCAATAGTTCGGCATAGCGCTCAGCTGCGACATCGGTGAGCTTCTCGGCGCCGAAGTCTCGAAGTAGCGCCTTGACGGCTTCAGTCTTGCCAGACTTGGCGATTTCTGCGAGTCGCGAGCGGACCTCAACGATTGACACCTCGGTAGAAGGCTCGCTACGTGATGGTTGGCTTGTGGACCTTGGTGCGCGGGGCTTTTTAGCCGCCTCTACAGGCTTGGCTTGGTCAGCGGAATCGCCAAGGTAGGGAACGAGGCTGGGTAGGATCGCCGTAATGGCGTTAATTTGCTCAGGGGTTCGGGGTTTGAAGGTGATTTCAAGCATTTTTGGGCTCCAGAGATTGAACAGTTTGTAAGCAGTACTGTACATCTCTGTGCGTACAGATGCAACACCTCCATCGGTCCGCATCTGACGGGGTTAAGCGCCCGTTTTTGCATGAAAAAGCCCGCCAATGGCGGGCCTAAAAAAATCTTTGGCGTCTGGCTTGGGTTAGAAAGGGATGTCCTCCTCGAGAATGATTTTTGCCAGTTCGCTTGGGCGGGTGACGGTGACCAGCTTAATGCCGATACGCTCCATTCCTGCGACTAGTTTTTTGCGATGCCTGTCGCGTTCCTCAGACGTTTCTTTGTCCGTTTCGCGCATGTAAATGGCGATGTAGCGATCTAAATTCGGGTAATAGGCTGCTATGACAGACAGATAGCCTACCGTCTCGTAAAACCCCTTTATCGCCTGACCAGACCAGTCGTAGGCGAGCAGATAAAGCACCTTCCCGTCGTCTATGTATGTGGCCTTTAGGGTTACGCCACCCACAGTAATCCCGTATGTCCCAAACGCCACTAAATCAGGCTTCTCGGGCAGAACCTCTAGGCGTACCGCTTCTAGAAAGTTCTCCAAAACTCCGCGGTTTTGAGAGGATCGGGTCGTTGTGGGTTTGTCACCGTAGACCGCTTTAAATGTCTGCCAGATTTCCTGAAGCTGATAGCGGTTACTGATTTCAATACCGGCCTCATCCCGCGGGATGGGCACGGCTTCATTCTCAAAAAAATAGAGCGGCACTTCCGCCAGTCTCGCAACGGACATCAAGTTATCCCTCGATGGGCTGGTCTTGAATTTCGCGTCGCCCTCCGCCTCCCATTGGGCGATCGTGCTGCGTGAACGGTCAAGCGCTTGAGCGAATTTCTCCTGGGAAAGGCCAGTTAGGGATCTCGCGTAACGCAATTTGCTCTGTAATGAATCCTGCATAAAGTCCTCTTTTGGGTCACTTTGTAAGCGTACCTTACATTACTGTATACAGGATTGCAAACAACTTGTTTTTTTTGTACAACGCTCTTATGCTTTCGGAACTTCAACGAATGTGCAGAGCGTTAAAAGCTTACCCTACCCAAAGATGTTTTCACAGCCCCCCACCTTAAAAGAGCTTCTTGAGCACCTTGGCGGTCCGACTTCGGTCGGCAAGCGCCTAGGCGTTAGGCCCCAGGCCGTCAGTCAGTGGATCAAAAGTGGTCGGGTGCCAGTGGAGCGGGTTCCCGGCTTAGTGCGGCTGGCAAAGGATCAAGGCAAGGCCTACGGACCGGAGCTATTTCGGTCAGATCTGGACTGGTCGGCCCTGCGATAGGCGTATCGGCATTTCTTGAATACCGGCACCAGCGGTTCTGGTGACTATTTTCATTAAGGATCGCAGATGTCGATTCAACGAGCCGAGTACTTCAAAGACCTAGTCTCCGATGCAGAGACCGTATCCCTTAAACCGGAAGTCGTGGCCGCTCTGGTGGTCTCGGACTCCTTAAATGGTGTCCGAAAGGCGCTTCTTGATATCAGCGAGAGTATCAGGGCCGCTCACGCCGTGGCCGATGCTCAGCGCTTGATCGAAACCAACGCGCAGTAACGGGGGGTTTATGGCTCCCCAGCATCAACCACCGGCCATTTTGCCGGTCCAGCCTCAAGGCATCCCTGCGGAATTGCAAAGCCGCGACCATTGGGTCTTGTGGCGTCTTGAGCCAAGAGAAAAAGCAAACGGCGAGATTACATGGACCAAGGTGCCCTACACCGAGCGAGGGACCAAGGCTGCGTCGGACAACCCGAAGACGTGGACTACATATAGCCGCGCATTGGCCGCATATAACAAAGGTGGATTTGATGGAGTCGGCCTCATTCTTATCGATGGGTTAAACGGAATCGATATCGATGACTGCAGAGACCCCGCTACAGGAGCGTTATCCGATTTTGCAGTCGAGATTCTTGAGCGAGTGGAAGGCTATGCCGAGGTCTCGCCAACTGGTACAGGCATCAAAATTTTCACAAAGACCGACCTCAAAGGCAGCCGTACGAAGAAAGAGGTTGGCCTTGAGCTCTACGAAGACGGACGCTACTTCACTATCACTGGGCACTCGGTCAACGGTCACGCAAAACTGCCTGCCGCAATCCAGCCTCTCGGCTGGCTGCTTGATAAGGTCTGGGGGCCAGGCAGTGCGAGTCAATTGCTCACATTGCCAGCGGGGCAAGGGGATTTCGCCCTCTTCAAAGCGCCTCTTGCTGACTGGTCGCTAGAGCGAATCCGTGCCGAAATCGTTCCTTACATCGACACGGAATGTCATTACGAGGATTGGTTTGGGGTTGCCCTTTGTCTACATCATCAGTTCAGCGGTGCAATCGAGGCATTTGAACTATGGGACGAGATCTTTCGTAACTCATCTAAATACGGCGGCCGAGAATACGGCTGGAAGAAGTGGCAATCCATAAAACAGACGGCATCGAAGGGTAAGACCACAAAGACACTGGCATCCCTCATTGCGCTTGCGCGTGACACAAAAAATCAAATTGAGAAGCAGAAGCGCAATGACCTCGTGAATGGGTTAAAGGCTGACATTGCAGCAATAACCGATCCCTCCGATTTGCAAGACCGGCTGGCCCCACGGGTTGCAAAGGCAGAAATTCTGACTGACATCGATCGGGAGGTACTTGGGGCCGCTATTCAAGCAAAGGCTAAAGACCTCGGGGTCAAGCTTCCGATTGCAACGGTTCGAGACTGGTTAAAACCGCCGATTGTTCTCGGTAATCGCAGTATGCCCAAGTGGGCACAAGACTGGATCTATGTCACCGACAGTGACAAGTTCTTCAATCTTGTAAGTAAGCAAGACGTAACGCCGCGAGGGTTCCGTGCGATGTTCAATCGTCAGATGCCCCTTGATCAAGCCGGTAATCGCGAATGGGCGGATCAGTATGCGCTCGAACAATGGGGAATGCCCGTTGCTCATCACAAGGGCTATATGCCCAGCGCAGGTCCGGTCTTTGAGATGTTCGGCTTACGCTGGGCCAACCTCTACCGCCCAGAGTCCGTACCTGAGATTCCCGCGCAATTTAGTCCCGATGACCTCGTGGCAATTGATCTTGTTAAAAAGCATCTCAAGGTCTATCTATCCGATGATCGGGAGCGAGATCTTTTGCTGTCGTGGCTTGCTCACAATGTTCAGCACCCCGGGGTCAAGATTCGATGGGCACCTTATTTGCATGGTGTCCCCGGCGATGGGAAGACTTTTTTCGCTGAGCTTGCGGCTGTGGCGATGGGCGGGCAAAACGTCCGAGTTGTGAATGGCTCAACACTTGAGTCGAACTTCACGGACTGGGCAGTGGGTACCGCGTTGACCGTCATCGAGGAGATGAAACAGCACGGCCACAATCGCTTCGACATCATGAATCGCGTCAAGCCGGTGATAACAAACTCAGTTATTGAAGTCCACCCGAAGGGCAAGGCCTCTTACACCGCACCGAATCACACGAACTACATCATTACATCCAACTATCTTGACGGCGCACCGGTCGATGAAGAAGACCGTCGGTATATGTTTTTGTCATCCAGCCTGACCGCCGCAAGGGCGCAGTATCTATCGGAACAGGGCTACTTTGCGAGCCTTTTTCAGGCGCTTGAGGACTGCCCCGGCGCAATTCGTAAATGGTTGCTGGAGGTTTCGCTGCACCCTGAGTTTGACCCTAATGGGCGCGCACCCCACACGGAAATAAAGAAAACGGTGATTGAGATGTCCAAGTCTGATCTTGAGCATGCCATTGAAGATCTGCTCGAGACAGGCGTTGAGGGGGTAACTAGCCAGGTGATCTCGTCTGCGCATCTATCTCGGGCCCTTTCAGTTCGCGGGCACGATGGGCTATCAACAACCCGGCTTCATCACATGCTGACACGCTTGCGGTTTCGTTACCTCGGCCGAAAAAAATGGAAGGGCCAAGCCTGCCGCATCTGGATCAAGGAAGGATTACAGATAGATGAGGCAAGTGCACTGGCCGCATTGAGCCAGGTGTCGGAATTCGAATTCCTAGGGTGATGGGGAAGCCAACTTGTCACCCAACTTGTCACCTTTTCGGGGGCAACTTGTCACCGATTTCGAAAGGAACCCTTACAACGATGGTGACGAGCCCTAACTTGTCACCGAACTTGTCACCCAACTTGTCACCAGCCCAAAGCCAATGTGAAAGCGGGTTTCATGTGTATCGGTGACAAGGTGACAAGTTATTTATGGTGCTTCACATGCGAGGAGGAGCAAATATTGGGCTTTTTTAGTGAAAAACATATGTTCCCTACTGTAGCAACCAAAACACTCGTCACCTTGTCACCTTGTCACCGAATGGGGGTTGCACATGCTGGAGCGTAGCTTGGAGAAACAACTCATTTCGAAAGCAAAGCTTGCAGGTGGAACCGCCATTAAATGGACCGCCCCCTCAATGGCTGGGGTCCCTGATCGGATTGTGATCCTACCGGGGGGAAAGATCACATTTGTCGAGTTAAAGGCCCCTGGGAAAAAGCCAAGCCTCATTCAGCAACGAACCATAGAAATGCTGCGGACTCTCGGGGCACGTGTCTTGGTTATTGATTCTGTGGAGGGTCTTGATGAACTTTTCGCCTAGGCCTTATCAGCGCTCTGCGATTGGGCGGGTATTGGCAAACTCCTATCAATTGTTGGCTCTGCGCATGGGCGCAGGCAAGACGGCCATCATGTTGTCTGCCATTGAGGAGCTCACCTACAACTGCTTTGAGATCTCCAAAACTTTGGTGGTTGCGCCCAAGCGTGTTGCCGAGCTCGTTTGGCACACCGAGGCCAATAAGTGGGATCAAACAAAAGACTTGCGCGTGGTACGTGTGTTGGGGGGGCGGATCGAGCGTGAAAGGGCATTGGAGCAGCCCGCCGACATTTATGTGATTAACCGAGAGAACTTCCCATGGCTCGTCGACCGCTACGGCTCCGCCTGGCCTTATGACTGCGTGGTGATTGACGAGAACCGTGGGTTTAAAAATCGAAACAGTGAGTCTTGGCAGTCTCTTAAAAAGATTCGAAACCAGATTAAACGTCTTTACCTACTAACAGGTACCCCAAGCCCCAATTCGCTTCTGGAGCTCTGGCCGCAAATAAGCATTCTTGATAAGGGAGAGCGACTCGGAAGTGGCGTCACGGGGTTTCGTGAGAAGTATTTCTTACCGGACAAACGTAGTGGTCAGATTATTTATAGCTGGAAGCCACGCCCCGGAGCGCGAGAAGAGATCTATGGGCTTGTAGCGGATGTGATGCTCCACATCGATAGCGGGCTGACTCTGACTGGACGTCTAGACAATAAAGTTGAAGTTGAGTTTGATCTTGATCGTTACGAGGAGTTAAAGCGGGAACTCGTGAGTGGTCAGGTCACGGCTGCGAACCCGGCGGTATTGGCTGGAAAACTTGGTCAGATGGCAAATGGGGCGGTGTATGACGATCTCGGGAATGCAGAGGAGATCCACAGCGCAAAGCTTGTCGCGCTAGAGGAGATTCTCGAGCAGGGCGAACCGGTTCTTTGTTTTACAGCCTATCGACACGACCAGACTCGAATACAGCAGCGTTTCTCTTCGTGCCGCGTTGAGGTCTTTAATGGCCAAGAGAGCTTAGATCGTTGGCAGGCGGGCGAGATAGACCTGATGCTGATGCATCCCTCCGCTGGTGGGCACGGGGTAGACGGCCTGCAGCTTGGTGGCAACGTGATTGTGTGGTTTGGGCTCCCCTTTAGCCTTGATCTCTATGAACAGGCCAATGCAAGGCTACACCGTAGTGGCCAAGCGCGCGATGTGATCGTTCATCACCTCGTTGCAAAGGGGACTATCGACGAATACATCTTGGAGGTGCTTGCCTCTAAGGGAGATATGCAACAAGCCTTACTCAAGGCAATCCAAGACTCAAAGGAGGTGGTGGTGTGATCCGAGAATCAATTCGACCAGAGGGTACCGAATACCTGTTTGCGAGTTCTAATGATGCTGTTCGTTTTGCTCTCAGGCACTCCTCACTGACGTTTCAAAGACCGTCTTGGCATCGAATGGCGAGTTCTCGAACCCAATCGAGCCTCTCTCTTGGAGGATATGAGGGCGCCGCTCAAGCGGGGATGATCCGTGCCGAGATCGCTGCGATAGGGCTGATTGGTGAAGCCATGCTGATCGCCGATGTTGCGCCTAGAGAGCGGCCTTGCGATTGCAAGTCGCCTTGCTGCTCAGGCAGCGTTGCTAATCCTGAGTGGTCATCGGCGCTGAGTCTTATTTCCAATCATCTGCATATCGATCATCAACTATGTGGTCATTACATGAATGTAAGGGTTGCTTTAACAAAGAGGTTCTTTGGTGAAGATCTTGAGCTCGGTCATATCGCAAAACGTTGTGGTCTCAATCGGGATACTGTTGGCACACACAATGCGAAGATCGTGAAGGTATTGAAATCATTACTTCATCAAGCATGGCTTGATATCGACAATCGTTTAATTGATGCCCGAATGGTTGAACCAGAGAAAGTTGCTTGACACTTCCGCATAACGTGCGGAAAATTGTGTTTAATTCAGTAGTAGTTGAAGTTCGTCCAAAGCTCGGTTCGTGTAAATGACCCGGGCTTTTTTTGTTTTTGTGCCGTAGACACGCAGGAGATAAATATCGCCTATCGCGCAAAGTGCCTATGCAATTACCCCGGTTGCGGAGCGCTGATTGAAGCCCCAGGCTATTGCGTCCGTCATGCGCTGAGTCAGGAAAGCCGCAGACGGGCAGCCGAGCGTCTTCGTTTGTCTTCTCGAAAGCGGGGATACGGCAGTCGCTGGGAGAAGCTTCGCAGAATCATCCTGCACCAGCGCCCACTTTGTGTTCTTTGCGAGAAGCGCGGTCGGATTACAGCGGCAACCGTTGTGGACCATATCGTTGCCCACAAAGGCGATTCGACTCTCTTTTGGGCGCTAGATAACCTTCAGCCCCTCTGTGCGTCCTGCCACAGCACGAAGACGGCGAGCCAAGACGGCGGCTATGGAAACCCCTCAGGGACAGGGCTCCCCGGGTAGGGGCATCCAACCTCTGGTGGCGGGGTACAAGGAACCGTGCGCGAAGCTAAATTTTTGCGTTGTCAAAATTCTGAAGGGGGGTCACTGACCGCCCTACAACTTCTTCCAGATGGAAAAATTTTATGAAACTAAATCCAGCCGATCATGTTGAAAGATGGCCAACTGACCGTCTGTCGCCTTACGCAAAAAACGCGAGAACTCACTCGGAAGAGCAAATCAGCCAACTCGCTGCAAGCATTCAGAAGTGGGGTTGGACCGTCCCGATCTTGGTTGATAGCGAGGGACAAATTATTGCGGGACATGGTCGGATACTCGCCGCAAAAAAGCTCGGACTTGAGGATGTTCCCGTTGTCATTGCACAGGGTTGGACCGAGGAACAAAAGCGGATGTATGTTCTTGCGGACAACAAGCTGGCTTTGAATGCTGGCTGGGACCAAGAACTATTGCGCTGCGAGCTAAGTGATCTTCGTGCAGTCACGGATCTTGATCTCACGGGATTCTCGCCTCTAGAGATCGGATCTCTGCTTGGGCTCAATCCGCCTACCCAGAAGCCTACTACGAAGGAAGTCAATCCAGACGAGTTTGAGATGGAACACAAGTGCCCCAAATGCGGCTTTGAGTTTGATGACTAACCCACATGCCTGGTCGTTAAATGATCTCGCGACTATTCCGCCAAATGGCATAAGGGTCATGTCTACCTTTGCCTGCGGTGGTGGATCGTCAATGGGCTACAAGCTTTCTGGTTGCGATGTGGTGGCGGCAAACGATATCGATCCCGAGATGGCTTTCCACTACAAGCTGAATCTTTCGCCAAAGCACTACTTCCTTTGCCCGATACGAGATCTGTTAACAACGGATCTGCCGAAAGATCTCTTTGGAATTGATATCTTGGATGGATCGCCCCCGTGTTCGACCTTTAGTATGGCCGGTAGTCGCGAGGAGGCTTGGGGAAAGCAAAAACACTTTCGAGAGGGCCAAGCGACTCAAGTCTTATCCGACCTATTCTTTGACTACCTCGATCTTGTCGGTCGGCTAAAGCCAAGGGTTGCGATTGCTGAGAATGTTAAGGGAATGATTCTTGGGAACGCTAAGGGTTACACAAAGCTCGTCATGCAGAGGTTTAGAGACCTTGGATACCGTCCTCAACTTTTTTTAATCAATGCGGCTGACTGTGGGGTGCCTCAAAGGCGCGAGCGCGTTTTCTTTTGCGCAATCCGAGAGGAACTCTACAAGCAACCCTTGACCATCAGTCCAAACGCACCATGGGTGGCCGTAGGCGCCGCAACGGCGGACATCCAAAGTCTCACTGCAGCGGAGCAGGAAGATACCGCGCCGAATCAGACCGATCTAACGTATTGGCCTAGAACACCGAATGGTGCGGATTATGGAGTGGTCCATCGACAGCTCTTTGGAAAGGACGGCTTTTGGAACCACAAGAAGCTTGATCGCAACGAACCCTCACTTACGCTAACCGCCACACACGACATGTTCAATCACTGGGACTACTGCAGAAAGCTGACCTTCAGGGAGTTCAAACGCCTGGGTAGCTTCCCAGACGACTACCAAGCAAGGACCGACAAGATCGGAAAGTACATGGTTGGGATGAGTGTCCCACCCAAAATGACAGCCTTCGTCGCCAAGGAGGTCTGTCGCCAATGGTTAGGAGTAAATGATGGCAGCAGGCCGTAAACCGAAGCCCACCCAGCTGAAAGTCGTTCAGGGCACGTACCGTAAAGACAGGGCGAATCCCAATGAGCCCATTGCATCTGGCGATTTGTTTGACCCACCAGCGCATTTCAGCGATGAGCAAAAGGCGGTTTGGCTCTATGCAATAGACAATGCACCTCGAGGCGTCCTTCGCAAGATTGATCTTTCAGTATTAGAGGTCTGGGTGACCGCCTATGTCTATCATCGTGAGGCATCAGCAAAAGTTACAACCACCGGCCAAGTAATTACGACAAAAACCGGCTATCCGATTACGAATCCGTTCATGGCAAACATGAATAAACAGGCCCAGATTATGGTGAAAGCGGCCTCTGAGATGGGTTTTACGCCTGCCTCTCGATCAAGAATTGTTGTTGCCGAAGGGCTGGTTCACGATGACCCCTGGGCAAGACTTGCCGCTGATGGTCCGTGATTACTGCCTGATCGCGAGAGACTACGCCAAGCAAGTAATAAACCGTGAGATCCCCGCAGCTCGATACGTCAGGGCCGCTTGCGAGCGACAGATTGCAGATCTAAAGAGGTATTCAAAGAAGAGGTCAGCCTATCGATTTGATCAAACACGGGCTGAAAAGATCTGTAAGTTCGTTGAGTTATTGCCCCATATTAAGGGTCCGAAAGCTGGGGAGAGAATTGTTCTTGAGCCTTGGCAGATCTTTCTGCTAACTACAGTTTTTGGATGGATTAAGCCAGATGGCAGCCGTCGATTCCGGCGGGTCTATGTGGAGGTTCCACGAGGTAACGGTAAAAGTGCTCTCTCTTCGGCCGTGGCGCTCTATATGTTATGCGCTGATGGTGAGGGAGGGGCTGAGGTTTATAGCTTTGCAACGACGCGGGACCAAGCCAAGATTGTGTTTGGTGATGCGCAGCACATGGTGCGTATGACCCCCGGTATACGGTCTGCGTTTGGCGTGGAGACCGGCGCGCACTCGATTTATGTGATGAAGACGGCAAGTAAGTTTGAGCCTCTTTCTGCCGAAGGTTCGACACTAGATGGCCTTAATACCCACTTCGCATGTGTCGACGAACTCCATGCCCACAAAACGAGGGTTGTCTACGATGTGGTTGAGACGTCCATCGGCAAGCGCGCTCAGTCCTTGCTCTGGGTCATTACTACCGCTGGAAGCAATCGAGCTGGCATTTGTTATGAGGTTCGTACCTTTGTCACCAAGATGCTCGATGGGGTTGTCGAGGACGAGTCGCAATTTGGTGTGATTTATGGGCTTGACGAGGGTGATGACTGGACGGGTGAAGCGGCTCTAATCAAGGCAAACCCCAATTGGAATGTATCGGTAAGAGCGGAGGTTCTTGGGCCATTGCAGGCCAAAGCGATGCAGCTACCGAGTGCTGTAAATAATTTCAAGACCAAGCACCTCAATGAGTGGGTCAATGCAGATACCGCGTGGATGGATATGCGGGCTTGGGACGCTTGTCAAAATCAGGCTCTCGAACTTGATCAGTTTCTGGGTCAACCCTGTTGGGTTGGACTTGATCTTGCAAGTAAGGTCGATATCGCAGCGCTCTCGCTCGTATTCCGTGACCCGGAGAATCCGGGAACGTTTATCGCTTTTGCAAAGCACTATCTTCCTGAAGAAACCGTCAACTCATCTTCGAATAGCCAATACTCTGGATGGATGCGAGCTGGACGTCTTACGGTTACGCCAGGAAATGTGATCGATTTCGGATGGATTGAAGCTGATCTGCTGGATTTATGCAGTCGATTTGACGTTCAATCAGTCGCCTTTGATCCATTCCAAGCTACCCAACTCTCCACAAGAATGGTGGCAGAAGGCCTTCCTATGGTGGAAGTCCGTCCCACGGTACTAAATTTCAGCGAACCAATGAAGACGCTGGAGGCCTTAGTCCTTCAGAGAAAGCTTGTCCACGATGGTGACCCGGTGCTCGCTTGGATGGCAAGTAACGTGGTTGCCCATTTGGATGCTAAAGACAACATATACCCCCGTAAGGAGCGAGCAGAGAACAAGATCGATGGGATCGTGGCACTGATCATGGCGCTTTCGCGCGCCATAAAGCAGGAGGAGAACCTCGTGCTTGGCTCCGATTACGAACTACTGATGCTCTGATCAATATGGGACTTCTTAACTTTTTTGATCGATTCAAAGCGTCTAGCGATGACCGATCAGCCTATGGGGACTTTTGGTTTGAGCCGGTTTCGGTCCGCACGGCAAGCGGCGCTCGTGTATCGGCTGACAGTGCCATGCGCTTGGCGGCAGTCTATGCCTGCGTCCGGATATTGGCCGAGACCATGGCGTCTTTACCCATCGTGGTCTATCGTAGAAGACCTGACGGTGGCAAAGACAAGGACACCGAACACTGGCTCTATCGCCTTCTGGTAAAGCGACCAAATCGTTATCAAAATCCGTTCGAATGGCGTGAGATGCTTCAAGGGCATCTGGCGCTGCGTGGTAACGCTTACTGCCAGATCATCACGAATCCACGCGGTGAGGTGGCCGAGCTCATACCGATTCATCCCGATCGAATCAAGCTTGAATTACTCGCCAGTGGAGACTACCGCTATCGGGTGACCGACCGTTTTGGCAAAGAGTCGGTCCTATTGCGTGAAGACGTCTGGCATCTGCGAGGGCTCTCATCGGATGGCTTACTTGGTATGAGCCCGATAGAGCTTGCTCGGGAAAGCCTTGGGATGGCATTGGCGGCCCAAGACTATGGCGCAAGGTTCTTTGCAAATGACGCAAAGCCCACCGGTGGCTGGATTGAGTTTCCAGGTTCTTTTAAGGACGCTGAAGCTAAGCGCGTCTTTCGTGACTCCTACCAGGCAGCTCAGTCAGGGGCGAACCGGGGCAAGGTCCTGGTGCTTGAAAACGGGATGAAGTTTCATGAGGTGGGCGTCACCAACAAGGACGCCCAGTTCTTAGAGCTTCGTAAGTTTCAGATGACCGATGTGGCTAGGCTCTTTCGGGTTCCGCCACACATGATCGCCGACCTAGATCGGGCGACATTTTCAAACATTGAGCAGCAGTCTCTTGAGTTTGTGATGCACACAATGACCCCGTGGGCTGAACGCTGGGAGGCATCGATTACCTCTGAGTTGCTCCTGGAGTCGGACGACTTGGAGGTGGAGTTTAACTTTGCCAATCTCATGCGAGGCGATGCCGCAAGTCGATCAGCCTATTATCAGAGCGGCATTCAGAACGGGTGGCTCACTCGCAATGAGGCACGCGTTGCTGAAAACCTAAACCCGCTCGACGGGCTCGATGAGCCGCTACGCCCACTCAACATGGTGGAAGAGCATGCGGCGCAGGATGTCGACGAGCCGGAAGAGACGGAGTTGGAGGATGCAGAAGCGCCCGATATCGGAAGGCTTGATGCGCTAATTACCAGCACCGCTAACCGTTGGGCACGAAGGCTTGCAAAGTCCAAGCAACTCGATGCCAAAGAAAAAGAGCTTCTATCCGAAGCATTTGCATTACCAATGACTCGAATAGAGCAATGGGCTCAACAAATACAGCTTGCGACGTTAACCGAGCAAGAGTTATCACGATCGTTGATCGAGTTAGGAAAAAACTATGAACCGACAGCTACTCGTCGCTGAATTCTTAGCGACCCCGTGGGCGATGATGCCCGAGCGACTCAATGCCTTTGCTGCCGTGATGGGCAGGTGGTCCGCTGGTATCGCACCGGCCGAAGATACCCTAGCAAAGATCGACTCTGATCGGTATCTGCGTACTGAACGAAAGGCAGCCTTGTCTGCTGTTGGAGGCTCCGGGATTGCCGTACTGCCGCTCTACGGTGTTGTGACCCAGCGTGGCAACATGGTCGATGATGTCTCCGGCCCCGGATCAACGAGTACGCAGAAGTTTTCCTCTGCCCTAAGACAGGCACTTACGGATGAGTCGGTCGGTCAGATTTTGATCGACATCGATAGCCCTGGTGGCAGTGTCTACGGGGTTGCGGAACTCGCCGATGAGATCTATCGCGCTCGGTCCCAAAAGCCGGTCGTTGCACTTGCTAATTCACTGGCGGCGTCTGCCGCTTACTGGGTGGGTAGTGCAGCCTCAGAGTTTTACGTTACGCCCGGAGGCGAAGTCGGATCCATCGGCGTATGGCAAGCGCACTTTGATTATTCAGAGGCTTTTGCGGCTGAGGGTGTCAAACCCACTCTGATCTCCGCTGGCAAGTACAAGGTTGAAGGCAACCCCTACGCTCCACTCGATGAAGAGGCGCTCGGTTTTATGCAAAGACGTGTGGATGACTACTACGCAGCATTTACCAAGGCGGTCGCCAAAGGGCGCGGCGTGTCGCTAAGTGATGTTCGTGATGGTATGGGCCAAGGACGAGTGCTCGGTGCTGATATGGCAGTCGAGCAACGTATGGTGGATGGCGTCATGACCTTTGAAGAGGTGCTACGCAAGATGCAAAGGTTAGCCAAGGCAAACGCCTCAGGCCGAAACCGCATCGAGCATGCCCGCCGAAGTATCGCGTTGGCTGCGCTTTAAAGACCAAACAGGGTGCTTATCCTTGGGCGCCTTATTTCACATGGTAAAAAATGCTTGACATGCTTTAACTCGAGGCCTACAAGGGCGCCTTTCTCAGAACAGAAAGGCACAGCATGGTTGAGCTTGATGTTGCAGGACGGAAAATAAAGATCACCGGTGAAGGGGCATCTGATAACCCGTTTGTCGTTACCGGCACGGGACCAAATACCCCGGTCGCCGCACTCGCCGAGCATGCCATGATGGATCACTGGATGGGTGACGGGAACTGGTTCCCTGTTAAAACCTCGACGCATTCGACAGATGGAGGAGGTGTAATGGCCGTTATGACGATCCGTACCCTTGATGAGAACGGCGAGGTCATCCAGGGAGATATCTACTTCGATGTCAGTGAGGCATTTTCCAAAGAACGGAAGGGCGGTTGAACGAGAATGACTGACAAATCGAAGTACGGTCCCGACGGCCCCTATTGGTGGGTATGGCTAGTTACAACTTTTGTAGTCATTCTGTTCGCAGGGCCTATCTTTGGATTTCTGATCTTTATGGCAGGTGTTGTCTACGCCTTGTATACCGGGTTTGATTACATCCGAGATCGAATCAAGTTTCGGCGATTGGGACCAGAGGCCTATTGGAAGGAAAAAGAAAAGGAGTGGGAAAAAATCTACTCAACGAATGACGATGATGAGAATCAAAAACGCTAGTTTTAATTGATGGACAAATCCTAAATAAACGCCCCTAAGGGCGTTTTCATGACCCAAAGGTCACCCCAAACAAACCGCCGCCTGGCGGTTTTTTCATTTATGGAGATTTCAAATGAGTAAGAAACTTCGCGAGCTCCAAGCCCGCAAAGCCACCTTGGTCAAAGAGGCGCGTGCCCTGACCGAACAGGCCGCATCTGAAAACCGCGATCTGACCGATGACGAGGTCAGCGCATTCGATGAACTGAAGTCCCGCATCGAGGCAGCATCAAGTGCCATAGATCGCGAGGCTTCACTAATTGCCGAGGAGGCATCGATGGCTATGACTGACACGGAAGAGGGAGCCTCTTTTATCACCGTCACTGATAACCGTGAGGCCGATCCCGCGCACGGCTTTAGAACGGTTGGCGAGTTCATGCAGGCCGTATTCCAAGCCGAAAAGCCGGGTAAAGCTCCTGATGAGCGTTTGCTGATTGGTCGCACAGCCGCCACACCTGGCTCCTATGCCAATGAGTCTGCAGGCCAAGACGGTGGCTTTTTGGTCCCACCTCAGTTTTCCCAGCAGATTTTTAAGCTCTCCTTGCAAGAAGATTCCATGCTTCCCTTAACGGATAACGTCGAGGTGACGGGTAACAGCATGGCTTTTCCGCGTGATGAGACTACCCCTTGGGGTACAAATGGCATTCGTGCCTACTGGCAGGGCGAGGCTAGCACCGCCATTCCAACTAAGCCTGTCCTAGGACTCTCAACCCTGCGCTTGAAAAAGCTCATGGCGCTTGTCCCCACGACTGACGAGTTGCTTGATGACGCCAACGCACTGACCAGTTACTTGCCCGAGAAGGTTGCCGACTCGATTCGTTGGAAAACGAACGAATCTATCCTCTTTGGTGCAGGTAATGGGGTCCCTATCGGTGCGCTGACCGCTGGTGCAACCGTAACGGTAGCCAAGGAGACGGGTCAGGCGACGCAAACCCTTCTGCCTCAGAACCTGGCCAAGATGATCTCGCGTCTACCGCCCGGAAGCTTTGCCAAATCCGTGTGGATCATCAACAACGATGTCCTGCCCGCACTCTTTACCCTCACGCTTGGCAACTACCCGATCTATTTGCCGAACGGTTTGAATGTCGGCGGCATCCAGGTCTCGCCATACGGCACCTTGCTGGGACGCCCGGTCTTCGTGTCACAGCATGCCAACAGCTTTTCTAGCCAAGGCGATGTCCTCCTGGTTGACTTGTCTTACTACCAGACGATCACCAAGGCGGGCGGCATTCAGACAGCCACCTCCATGCACCTTTACTTTGACTCGGATCTCACCGCGTTTAGGACCACCTTCCGTATGGATGGCCAGTCCAAGATCTCTGCGCCGATCTCGCCCGCCAAAGGCAGTGCATCGATGTCACCGTTTATCCAACTGGGCGCGCGATAAGCAAGTCCAATCACCAGGAGATTTACTATGCTTCCCAACGCAAAAGGTAGCGAGCAGCTCGCCTTGCTCGCATCCATCGATCCAGCCAGTCAGGCCGCTGGCACAAGCAACTCGGAGTGGGTGTCCTGCGCCCAGTTTCACTCCCTGCTTGCGATCATCCAGACCGGCACCATGGGTACAAACGGAACACTGGCTGCGAAGTTGCAACAGGCAACCGACGCCAGCGGTACAAGCGCTAAGGATGTGACTGGAAAGGCCATCACAACGCTCGAGCAGGCTAACAACGGGTCAAACCGCCAAGTCCTGATCAACGTTCGTGGCGAGGAACTCGATACGGTCAATGGCTTTGGTTTTGTTCGGCTAGCGATTACGACAGCTACCGCTGCAAGCCAAGTTGCTGCGCAGATTATTGGGGTAGACCCACGTAACTTGCCAGCCAACGTGTCTAACATCGCTTCTGTCGCCCAAGTGATCTAAGGGTCTTTGTCGTGTCACTAAGTCTTATGACCCCACCCACGGTGGAGCCTGTCTCGCTTGCCGAGGCAAAGCTTCACCTGCGGGTGGACTTTGACGATGACGATGCCTTAATCGAGTCATTGATCTCGGCCGCACGGGTTGCAGCTGAGACCTTGACTGGCCGCCAGATCTGTACAGCCCGATGGATGTGCACACTCGATGGCTTTCCCTGCTCATCGCTGCACTTGCATCGGTGTCCAGTCCAGTCTGTCGTAGAGATTAGCTACCAAGACCAGTTGGGGCTGTGGCAGACAGTTGACCCCTCCATTTACGTCTCGGACCTTACGTCTGAGCCTGCGCGAATCACACCACGCTTTGGCAACACCTGGCCGATTACGCTTTCGCAAATCGGCGTGGTCAGAGTTGTCTTTGATGCGGGATACGGCACACCAAGCGATGTGCCTGAGGGGTTAAAGAGTTGGATCAAGCTGCGCATCGGCAGTCTTTATGCACATCGAGAAGAGATGTCGATTCTAAGCAAAGGACGAATTGATCCTCTGCCGTTTGTCGATGGACTTCTTGACCCCTATCGGGTGGCATTGGTATGAGTGCGCTATCGGCAGGAACGCTTGATAAGCGAGTTCGTTTTCAAAGACCGTTTATGGTCAAAGACAGTCTTGGTGCGCCGCGCCGAGAGTGGGTGGATACCGTAACAGTCTGGTCAAACATTGAGCCTTTGAATGCACGAGACCTTGTGACAGCGCAACGAATCTCCAACGAGATTTCGCACACCATCACGGTGCGATTCCAGTCCGCATTTTCTAATGCTGCTTCGGTCGCAGAGTACCGCGCTCTATACAAAGACCGGATCTTTCGGATCTTTGGTGCAATCAACGAGGGTGAGCAAGGGGTCCTTGTGACACTTTGGGCGGCCGAGGGTCTTGATGATGGCCAAACGTGAGCGCTTTGAAGTTAAGGGCACCGCACAGTTAGTCAAAGCGCTACAAGTGCTTCCCGATCGCGTTGCCAGAAACGGCTTACGTGCCTCCGTATACGCCGGTGCCAAAGTTGTTCGGGATGAGGCTAAGACTCGCGCGCCGGTGGCGCAGCAAGTAAGAGACCCGCGTCATCCACCCCCGGGAACACTACGACGCTCGATCATCATGAAACACATTCGAGAGCTCTCAAACCTTACGCGACAAACGTTTTTTGTGACGGTTCGCCAAGGTAAAAAGTACCGCAATCAAGGTAAGAAGAACCTTTCTCAAGATGCCTTTTATTGGCGATTTGTCGAATTCGGCACACGCAAGATGGCAGCCCGTCCGTTTCTGCGTCCTGCGCTAGAGGCAAAACGCTACGAGGCGGCAGAGGCGATCAAAACAAGACTCGCCGAGCGTATTGAGCTTGAGGCCAAGAAACTAAAAGGCCTTTGATGCAAGACTTTTATGACGCAATCAAGCACTTGGCCAACGGTCAGGTCTACGCGCTGATTGCTCCAAGTGAATCGACCTACCCATTCATCGTTTACACCCCAGTCTCAGCGGAGCAAGTCCTTGGGATCAATGGCTTACATGGCTTGGAGCGGGTGCGTGTTCAGGTGGATTGCTATGCAAAGACCTACAGCGAGGCGATGGGTTTACAGGACGAGACGGTACTGGCCGTCCTCGCAGCCAAAAACACCGTCTCGGATGTCCGGATGGTGCTAACCGATTTTGAAAGCGAGACACGAAGCTATCGCGTCTCGGTGGACTACACCTACCACCGATAGGTGCAAAACCCCAGCCACGCCTGGGGATCAATCTTAGGAGATATCACGATGCCCAGTTCTGCGGTCCCTTCGCAGGGAATCACTATTGCCCGTTTCGGTACCACCGCGTTCGAGACGATCCCCAACGTTGTCTCGTTTCAAGGCCCTGGCGGTCAGGCCTCGGTCATTGATGTCACGAACCTTTCTTCCGCATCCAAAGAAAAGCGTGTCGGCTTAAGGGATGAGGGTCAGCTCTCGCTGTCCTTGCATTTCAATCCCGATGACCCGGTGCACATCGCTATGCGTGCTGACCGTGCTGCAAACACTCGTCGGCAATACAAGATCACCTTTACCGATACCACCCCAGCGGCAACATGGACTTTTTACGGTTACCTGACCCAGTTTAGTGTTCAAGGCGGGGTTGACGCGGTCGTTGAGGCCTCGGTAACAATCGAAATCGATGGCAGCATCACGGAGGAGTAAGCGTATGGGTATCCTGACTAAAGACGCCATTCTTGCGGCCGACGACCTCCCCAAAGAGCGTGTCAATGTTCCTGAGTGGGGTGGCGATGTGCTCGTGCGAACCATGACGGGCACAGACCGTGATGCCTTTGAAGCAAGCCTTATTGGTAATGACGGACGGCTTGAGAATGTGCGAGCCAGGCTCGTCTCGCTCACGATTTGCTCTGAGTCTGGGGAGCGCCTCTTCTCCGACGACGAAATTGCCTCGCTTGGCAGTAAGAGTGCAAAGGCGCTGGATCGGCTCTTTGCGGTCTCGCAACGACTCAATGGCATTGGCGCTGAGCAGGTCGAAGCCGCAAAAAAAGCCTAACGGCCAACCCCTCACGACGCTTTACATTCCGCCTTGCTTTATCGCTTGGCATGACGGTGCGCGAGTTGCTCTCAAAGCTAGGCTCAGATGAGCTCTCCGAGTGGATGGCCTTTTATCAATTAGAGCCCTTTGGGGATTTCCGAGCCGATTACCGCAGCGCTTTGGCGACATCAACCTTTGCCAACGCACACCGACAAAAAGACAGCCCCCCGTTCAAACCTGAGGATTTCATGCCCTTTATCGAAAGAGTCTCGACCGCTTCAGATGGCAAAGCAAATGCCATGCGGCTACGGGCTATGTTTTCTCACATCGTGAAGAAAAATGGCTGATATCGGGTCGTTGGTCGTCAAACTCGCCGCAGAGACGGCTGAGTTTCATGCAGATCTGGGTAAGAGCGCCCGCATGGTCGAGAAGCGGGCCAATGAGATCAAATCCTCATTGGCGCAAGTGGCCTCGGTTGCCAAAACGGCGTTTGCCGTTGCGATTGGGGTGACAAGCGTTGCTGCGCTTCGTGACTTTATCAATCAGACCATCGAAGCGGCATCCGCTTTGCAAGGTCTCTCGGAGCAAACAGGCGCAAGCGTTGAGGCGCTCTCAGGACTTGCCCCTGTTGCAACGATCTCTGGAACTTCAATGGAAAACGTGGGCGCGAGTCTGTCGCGACTCTCAAAGGGACTTGCGGCAATCGATGAGGAAGGCGCCGGTGCAACCAAGGCACTTCGCTTTCTGGGCATAAGCGCAAAGGATAGCGGTGGCAATCTACGTGACCCGGCTGAGGTCATGAACGATATCGCGCTCAAGCTTGCAGACTTTCAGGATGGCGCAGGCAAGACGGCGATTGCCATGGAGCTCTTTGGTAAATCCGGAGCGTCCTTGCTGCCGTTTCTAAAAGATCTTGCTGAGAACCAGGACCTCAATATCCGGTTATCCGCTGAGCAGGTCGAACAGGCAGATCGTGCCGGGAAGGCCTTCGCTCGCTTGAAAGCAGAGAGCAATTTTGTTGCTCAGACGCTCGTAACCGTATCCATCCCGGCCATGACGGTTCTAGGTCAGGAATTAAGCCGGGTGTTCTTTGGAAGCCAGGATGCCGTGAAGGGCATAGTCCGCTTGCGTGAGAACGGAACGCTGACAAACTGGGCAGAAACCACCGCGTATGCCCTGGCCGTTGTCATTGATGCCCTACGAGGCATTGGGCAGACAATCAAATCGGTTATTGGAAGCTTTCAAGCCGTTTGGGCCGACATTGAGCTTGCTGGTACCTTTTTAGCCGGTGGCAAGGGAATCAACCCGTTTTCTGAGGAAAACAGGGCCAAGTTGAAGGCGGCGCTTGAGAAGCGCAATCAGATCGTCTCCCAAGCCAACAAGAACTATGTTGAGCTCTGGGAGATGCCACTGCTTGCTGATGCAGTCACCCAGCGTTTTAACGAAATACGTCGGGGAGCAGATGCTGCTAACGCTGCGGCAGAGGGTCTAAGCAACCCTCGCAAGGCGCTTAACTACAACACGGCAAGCACGAGCCTTTCCGCAAATGCGCTCTCTGCCATGGAGGCGCAACTGCGAGCGTTGCAGCGACTTATTGATGAAGAGTCCGATCTTTTCCGAGGCCGTCAAAAGGTAACGGATCTGCAAGAAGGCGCAGGGTACCTGAGCTTTAAGCAGGCAACCGAGCTTCGCGTCTCCGCGCAACAGGAGTATCTGGACAAAATCCGAACACTGTATGCCGATCAGGAAGCGATTGTGCGCAGGGGCTTAGCAGTTGATGCTCAGACCACACAGGATCGGATGAAACTTGAAGAGAAACTCGCAGACATTGTGTCCAAGCGGGAGCGAATCGAGCGCGAGGCACAACAATCAGCGCTTGAGCGATCAATTCGCCAACCACTCGAGACTCTAACGGATCTTCAAGAACAAGCACAGCGTGGCCAGCTGGAACTAAGCGCCATTGAGGAGCAAATTCGCACGCAAAGAGATGCCCGGGCAATCTCCGAGGTGGAGTCTCTCAATAAACTTGCTCAGGCAAGGCAACAAAGTGCCAATCAGCTCGCGCAGCTTGCCGCACAGGCCAAGGAGGTGGCCCAGGCAGCGCCTGGTAATGAGAGGCTCGCCGATGCATTTGCAAAAATTGAAGAAGCAGCCAGGCGCGCTGCCGATGGCGCAGCGTCTTTGCGACAGCGTGCCTTTGAACTATCTGACCCAAGCGCGGGCGTAGTCAAAGCCCTGCAAGATGTCGCCGATGAGACCCAGCAGGTGGGTAAGCAGATGGAAAGCGCCACAAAACGCGCATTCTCTGGAATGACAGAGGCCTTGGTTCAGTTTGTTAAAACCGGAAAGCTTGATTTCCGCAGCCTTGCTGACAGCATCATCTCCGATTTGATTCGCATACAGATTCAGCGAATGATCACCTTGCCGTTTGCAAATGCGATCGGCACCTTGATGGCTTCAAGCGCCCCGGCAAGCGGACCCACCATGCTTGCCCACTCTGGCGGCTTGGTGGGAGTCGATCGGTTCGCAACTCGAAGCGCCAGCGCGGGTTTATTCGCCAATGCACCCCGGTTTCATGGCGGCGGAATTGTTGGCAATGAGGTTCCCATCATTGCTCAGAAAGGCGAAGCAATATTTACCCCTGGACAACTTCGAGCACTCGGTGGTGCGGTCAGTGGTCGTCCAGAGGTTCGGGTGGAAGTCCACGTTCAAAACAATGTGAGCGGAGCGGTGGCTCGGGTGGAAAATCGTCAACAACCCGACGGCTCAACACGGCTTGATGTCATTTTGGAACAAATTGAGTCAAAAATGGCCAGGTCGATCTCTCAGGGCAATGGCCTCGCACCTACGCTTGAGCGTCGATATGGCCTGAATCCAGCAGCTGGGGCGATGCGATGAGTGTCGTTTCGTGGCCTGTACATCTGCCGCTACCCACTATTGAGGGTTATGTCGTAACTCCTCAGGATGCGATTTTGCGAACAGACATGGACACGGGGCCAGCAAGGCAGCGCCGCCGCTTCCGTCAGACACCAAGCCGAGTATCCGTGCACTGGGTGCTTGATGAGTTCCAATTCGCAACATTTGAGGCTTGGTACAAGTACAAGGCCGACGAAGGTGGCCAGTGGTTTGTGATTGACCTGCGTGGCGGTCTAGGGCTTTTGCCCCATGAGGCAAGGTTTACCCGTCAATTTGAGGCAAGGCTCATTCACAACGGGCTTTGGGATATCACCAGTGAGTTAGAGATTCGTGATCGTCCAACCTTGACCAACGATGCGCTTGATCTGGTTCTCAATATTGGCGCCCAAAACGTAGTGGCGCTCTCTGATCACATGCACACGTTTGTTCATACACAACTTACCGACTCGCTGTCGATACACAGCCCTGAGCACTGAGGAGAAAAATGACTCTACAGACAACACTAGAGAATGCAGTCACGCAGACAGCGGCGGACAGCAACCTATTTCACCAGATTGTTCATGGCGGTGACACTGAGACAGTCGCTACAGAGGGCGGAGACCTCAATACCGTCGCCAAGCTTCTGAAGGAGGCTGACGACCGAATAAACAATACCGCCGGTGGCATTCTTTCATCGGCGGAGGAAAAGGCTAATGATGCGAGCCAAAGCGCGCAGGCGGCCGCTTTAAGCGCTGCTGCAGCGGCGGATAGTGAAACGCAGTCTGATAATCAAGCCCTTGCGGCTGCCACGAGCGCGACTAGCGCCCAGACGAGTGCGGCCTCAGCAAGTCAGAGTGAATTGCAGGCCTCCGGTAGTGCCCAGTTGGCAACAACGGCTCAGGTGGCGTCTGCTGCGAGTGCATCAACAGCGGCGAGCCAGGCCGTAATTTCGACTGAAAAAGCCAGTGAGGCAGCCAGCAGCGCTTCGGCTGCCAGTGAATCGGCGAATCAGGCGGCTCAGAGTTCGCAGCAAGCAGCCATATCTGCAGCCAATGCCGCCACCAGTGAGAACAATGCTCATGCTTCGGCAGACTTTGCGCATGCAGAGAGGGTGGCAGCCGAACTAGCCCGAGACCGCGCTGAGGGAGCGGCCGATACAACCACCACCAATACGGTCATCCCGACTCAACATATCCTGGGTAGTGGTGACGACACCTACACGATCAATCGATCCGTATCTTATGCAGGTGCGATCCTGGTCGAGTGTGCCGGTGTGACACAGATCCCGATTGATGCTTACAACGTAGAGTCGGGAAACCAACTCGTTTTCAGTGCACCTGTACCCGCGGGTGTGATGATTTCGTTACGCTGGCTCGATAAAGAGAGTCAGGCTGGGGCTGCTTTGGCTCTTGAATGGGCGGCGAAGGACCGAAACCAGGCCGTCACGGGCTCAAGTCTATATTCCGCCCGTCACTACGCGCTTGAGGCGGCAGATAGCGCAACGGCAGCTGATGAGAGTGAGGCCAGCGCGCTTTCCCATAAGAATGATGCTGCCACATCAGCACAAGCGGCCGATCAGAGCGAGGCGCTGGCCCTTGCTTATAAGAACGAGGCGCAGGGCTTTCGAAACGAGGCGCAGGCCTTTGCCGCAAGTGCCGGAGGAGCGGCTAACAGCACGCCAATGACTTTCACGGCAAATGGCATACAGACTGACTTTAGTCTCGCTTCGGCCGCACAAAACAAGCAATCCATTTTGGTGACAGTCAATACGGTTTTGCAGGACATGTTTGATGCCTACGATCTTGCAAATGCGGGTGCCATTTTGCGATTTACGGCACCGCCGCCAAATGGCGCGCGAATCGTTGTTCGTTATCTATAGGGGAACAAAAGATGAAACACCATCCGTTGCATCTGGTGGATTTGAACGAAGTGAGCTCATCTCAGGGACATATGGTCGTTTCTGGAAAAGATGGTCAATTAATAGGTGAGTTCTTTCTTGCCAAGTCCGAGGAGGCTGCTCTCGAGGATGTTGCTCAGATTGCCTATGAGGACGCTTACGGAAAGGTGGGTGAGTAAATGCCAATCACAAAAGTGCCTCTGGCTGGGCTTGCAGATGATGTACAGGAAAAACTCAACGTCACCAATACGCTGAGTGGCAACTTCAAAGCGGCCAATGTGCGATCGAATCGAACTTCAGAAAATGCGCGCGATACAGGGTTTCAAAACGCCAACGGCGTTGATATCGGCGAAGCAGATCGATCAACTCAGTACTACGATGACCACGCAACGAACTGTAACGGCTATCTGCCCAGTGGCAATTGTGCTGGGGACTCTCGGTGGCGCCCGCCCCACGGCAATTGGTGGCAGTGGGGAGTGTCTGGTGTTCCTACCAGTAACTGCGCTAACTGGGGCAGCTACGACGGTGCTGGTGGAACGTCTCAGAGCTTTTATGCGGTCAGCGTCGGGTTTAACTACGACTCATATTACGAAGCCGCTAATGAAATCGGAGGCTCCGAACAGCGTCGAAACTACCGCAACTGCAACTGCGGATCCTTTAATTGCCGAACAAATTGCAACTGTAACTGCAACTGTAATTGCGGAAATGGATAGGGGATGACTATGAAAAAACTCGCACGCTCAATTGCTGATGGTCTGTTTCGTCCAGAGTTTGGGGTAGGGCTTGAGGTCAATGAAAACTCCGTTCGTTTTTATACCTATCAGGCCGATGGCGTCACGTTAGATAGCCGCACCTACGACTTCACATCGCCGCCTCTAGCTGCTAAGGAACTCTCTGCGCGAGACAACATCTATGTCGTGGCAGACCGCTTTGGCAAGATTGATCCTTTTTACAACAAGATGGCCGAGTCTTATTGGGTCAAGGCAAGCGGATATGACCACGCCCGAAAGTTGGATAAGCATGTCATCGGCCAAATCTACATCCCGTTTCGAGATGCCCTGATCTCTGAATGCTCGGCCCGTATTACGTACGGCGAGGAGGCTGGCTATCAGTCTAATGTTGAGATCAAGGAAGTTGTAAAAGATTTTGGCGCATTTTTCAGCTCGGTATCTCCAGCATTGAAGGCGGTGGCCACGGAATCCGGGAATATTGAGGTCAGTCTCATCAATGCCCAGTCGAAGCCCATCCGACGTGAAGGCATCAAGATTTATGCAAAGACTGACGCAGGGTTTTTACCCTTCGTCGAGCGTCCAACCAACTCTGAAGGGAAAGCGCTGTTTCGGTATATGCCACTTGGTCTGTTAGCTGGAGAGGCTGCAGTGGTTGAGTTTGGCTTTAAGTGGAGTTCAAACCTTGCACGAATCGAAATGGTTGCATAGTGAAATTCCTCCGGATCAGACCGCCATCAATTTCATTAAAACGAGGTGTCCATGGGATGACGCAGTTAAGGATATTGGTAGACGCTTCGAACCCGGGCTGTTTTTTGATCCGAAAATTAATGCGCCGCGTCTCCTTGCAGAGATTTACGAGCTCTACCGTGAAATCGGTGCTATCGCTTGGCGTTCCCAATCAAGCTTGTCGCTCTATGGTCTATCGCTTAGCTACAACCCTTCACATCGGAGGGATTGCTGGCACACCGAATCCTTCGGCCATCCAAGATACCAGGCGCATTCACGCTATGACTACTTTGGCGCCGTTGAGCGGGATATTGAGAACCGTCTAAAAGACGATTATTTAGATAGTCTTGGGTTCCGGGATCTGATCCCTGAGTTGGTAGGTAAGCCAGGGCTGCGAGACCTATTTGGTCGGTTTAGCTTGCCAGTCGTTCGATCCACCGCCAGGACCATCAACGGGTGTCTCACGTACCCGACTATTGCTGGAGACGGCGGGATGCATCGGGACGACTCACCCTTTGAGGTGCTTCGGATCAATATACCGCTCACCGATAGCGAACTATTTGGCATTCAGTATTTGGGCCAGCAACCTCAGATATTTGAGATAGGAAAAGCGCTGGTGATCAATACCGATCACCCCCATCGGGCCTACATCGCAGCGGTGAGCACGACACAGCGAACCAACTTAATCGTTGGCGTGACTCCGTGGCTCGATTACGACCATCAACGGGGGGTCTGGAGTCTTAACAATCATTTTGGGCGGGTTCACCCCTATGACCTCATTCGTTTAGGAGAAGTCTTTCATGGCGATTTTTAAACTACTGTCACGTCGAGAGCATGACGGTGCAGAGGCAGCATTTCTTTACGACAATATCAACTCCAGACTCATGACCGAAGATGGTCAGGATGTGGTGACAAGGGATCTCTCCTCGGGCGAGCTGGTTGCATCCCAAGTGTCAAAGGACAACCCAGGCACCAAAGTATCACCGCGAGTATTAAAGATCAGCCTTGGTTTGTCCTGTAACTACGAATGTGAATACTGTAGCCAAAGGTTCGTCCCGCGATCGGAAGAAACAAACAAGAACGATATTGATGGCTTTTTAGAGGGGTTACATACCTGGGTCATTGAGCCACCAGAGCGCATTGAGTTTTGGGGTGGGGAGCCACTGGTTTATGTAAAAACACTGCGGCCGCTTGCCGAGCGGCTACGCGTGATCTATCCGGACGCCCTGTTTTCGATCATCACCAACGGAGCATTACTGAATCCCGAGATCAACGAGTGGCTCGACCGGATGGGGTTTTCAGTTGGAATTTCACATGATGCGATTGGGCAATCAGTACGCGGCCCTGACCCCTTCGAGAGCGAGGAGTCTCGTAATGGGATTATTGACCTCTACGAGCGCTTGAAGCCATCTGGGCGAATAAGCATCAACAGCATGCTGCATCGGGGCAATCAATCCCGAGCCGCAATTCGTGATTTTTGGGTAAGCCGGTTCGGGGAGAGCGTATCAATCGGGGAGGGTGCACTGATTGACCCCTATGATGCTGGTGGGATTGCGAGCAGTCTGACCAACGCCGAAGAGCAGATTGAGTTTCGCAAACAGTCGTTTAATGAACTGCGCTCAGGCGAGCTCAAGGAATTTGAACTTGTAAAGTCCAAGCTCCAGGGATTCTTGTACTCCCTGCGCTCACAGCGTAACGCTTACACACTTGGCCAAAAATGCTCGATGGACCGTGCAGACAATATTGCAGTTGACCTCAGAGGCAATGTATTAACCTGTCAAAACGTTTCGGCTGCATCAATTGCTCCCAATGGGCAGTCGAACGGAATTGGGCACGTTTCCGACTTTGCTGGGATCAAGCTCAATACCGCCACCCACTGGAGCCAGCGTAAAGACTGTCCATCGTGCCCCGTATTACAGCTTTGTCAGGGGAGTTGTATGTTTCTTGAAGGCCCTCTTTGGGAGGCGGGGTGTGATAACGCGTACAGCGACAATGTGCCGTTTTTCGTCGCTAGCGTGGAATACCTCACCGGTTTTGCACCCTATTACATCGAAGGGGAGTTCCGAGACGATCGGAGGGATCTCTTTGGGGCGCAAGCGAGGGCCGCGGACGTAAAGAAAAAGCCTTCCGCGAAGTCATTTCCGATACCAGTTGTCTCGGGGTAGTAAGTTATGCCCAATCCAGCGCTTACTCAAGCCATAAAGGAAGCCTACGCGTCAGCACCCTCTGATCAGATAATTCTGCACACGCTCGAGCTACGACACCCCGCATTTCTTGACGACAGCGGAAACAGAACGGCAATAAGGGTGGTTCGCGACCATTTAGACCTTTTTGCGAGACTCGAGGACGGCGCTCCCATCCAAGGCGGAGAGACTGTTCAGTTCGTTGCCATGGGGTTTGAGCTCGACCTTCCCCCGGTTGACACAATGCCCGTCCCGGAGATCTCGGTAACTTTGGATAACGTTTCACGGGAGATCGTAAGAAACCTCGATGCAGCGGCGGAGTCGCAATCGGTGATTGAGGTGACCTATCGACCCTATCTTTCGAGCGATCTTGAGGGCCCTCAGATGGACCCGCCCATTCACCTGGTGCTGACCGAGGTCGAAGCGGATATTTTTCGAGTGACTGGCAGAGCACGCATGTTGGACATCGGCAACAAGGCGTTTCCAGGTTTAATTTACAGCGCCAAGTCGTTTCCCGGTCTTACTCGATGAGCCCTAGTTTGCATTGGGCGGCAGCCTATATCGGGCTGCCGTGGCAGGCTGGCGCGCGCGGACCGCAGGCCTACGATTGTTGGGGTCTATTTCTAGCAATCCAGCAGATTTATTTTGGCCGCCAACTACCCGAGATTCCAGTTGAGGCTACAGATTTGCGCGCAGTTACCAGCGCCTTTCGGACTCACCCCGAGCGACAACGCTGGGTATCAGTTACTACGCCATCGGTTGGTGATGCCGTCCTAATGCGCCAATCGCGTCATCCGATTCATGTCGGCATTTGGTTGGAAGTCGACGGCGGCGGCGTCCTGCATTGTGTAAAGGACGCGGGCGTTGTATTTCAGAAGATTCCGGAGCTGCTCCTTCACGGCTGGCGTATTGAAGGTTTTTATCACTTCATGGAGAGCACTTGATTCCACCTATGCAAAGCGCTGTCATCATTCTGCGCAATCCATTTGCACCCACTGCCCGAGATGTTTTTGCAGCGCAACCCGATCAGACGATCGGCCAATGGCTTTGTGAGAATCCGCTCATTCAATTCGATAAGCCTACGATTTGCATCAAAGACGGCCAGCCGATATTGCGTGAACGCTGGTCTAGGACCCGGATTGATGGAGCTGTGGTTTTTGTGACCCTGCCGCAGGGCGGTGGGGGTGGGGGTGGTGGTAAAAACCCATTGCGAACCGTACTGATGATTGCGGTCATGGTCGTTGCCACTGTATATGCTGGACCGGTTGGCTCGAGTCTGGGATTTTCTGGAAGTATGGCAACAGCCGTTGGCTCGGCGGCGATCATGACTGCTGGATCGGTGTTGGTGAGCGCTCTTGTCCCGTTGCCCTCTCCAAGTCTCCCGGCCATCGGATCTGGCGCTGGTCTAGCGCAGCCGTCGCCAACTTATAGCCTTCAGGGTCAGGGCAATTTTGCCCGTCTGTCTCAGCCCATCCCGGTGATCTACGGCAGACATATCGTGTATCCCGATCTTGCCGCCACACCGTATGGCGAATATGTATCTAACGATCAATTCCTGCACCAGCTGCACTGCATCGGTCTGGGTGAGTACGACATAGAGAAGATTTGTATAGAGGACTCACCCATTTCCGCATTTGATGAAGTGGAGTATGAGGTCGTTGCCCCAGGGCAGGCGGTCACTCTTTTTGACCCTGATGTAGTGACTGCTTCGGAGGTTACAGGGCAAGAATTAGTCTATGGCGAATTTGTGGGCGGGTTCGCAATAACGCCGTCAGAAACACAGATTACCCACATTGGTGTTGATGTGATCCTGCCCCGAGGCCTTTACTACGCCAATGACTCAGGCGGGTTGGATGCCAAGACTGCGTCATGGCAGTTTGACGCCCGAAGAATTGATGACGAAGGGGTGGCCCTTGGTGAATGGTTTTCGTTAGGGTCCCAGAGTTTAACGTTAGCTGACAGCGCCGCGCAGCGGCTTAGTTTTAAGTATCCCGTCACAGCTGGACGATATGAGGTAAGAGCCACCCGTCTAGAGTCAAAAGATTCCAGTTCCAGGGTTGGTCACGAAGTGCGCTGGGCCGAGGCGCGTGGCTACGTCGTGGGATCTGAATTTCCGGGTGATGTAACGCTCTTGGCGATCAAGATGCGTGCGACCGACAACCTCTCGCAGCGCTCCAGCAGGCAGATCAATTGTGTTGTTACCCGCAAATTGCCAACCTGGAACCCTCAGTCAGGCTGGTCAGCACCGTTAGCGACCCGATCGATTGCATGGGCGTTTGCCGATGTCCTCAGAGCTCATTACGGCACCAAGCTAAGCGATGACAGAATTGATCTCGCTGCTCTTACCCAACTTGATTCGGTGTGGAGTACCAGGGGGGATTCCTTTGACGCAATCTTCGATCAATCCGTAACGGTTTGGGAGGCATTGTCACGGATTGCTCGCTGTGGGCGGTCAGTACCATTTTTACAGGGGGGAATTGTCCGTATCGTGCGAGACGAACCCCGATCTTTGCCGGTGGCGCTCTTTAGCGCTCGCAATATCGTTAAGAACAGTTTGAAAATCCAGTATGTCATGCCTGGTGATGAGACGGCGGACTCGGTCACGGTTGAGTTTTTCAGCAGTCGAACCTGGAAGCCGGATGAAGTCACTGTTGGGTTGCCCGGGTCACAATCTTTGAACCCCGCAAAAGTACGTTTGTTTGGCTGTACAAGCGAGGCCCACGCTATTCGTGAGGGACTCTACATTGCCGCCGCAAATCGCTACAGGAGACGGATCGTTACATTTCGGACAGAACTTGAAGGGTTGATCCCCACGTATGGAGATCTAATTGCGATCTCTCACGATATGCCTAGTTGGGGTAATGGTGGCGAGGTGATTAGCTGGGACCCTGATAGTCGCATAGCAGTGCTTTCTGAGGATATCCGGTTTGAGACTGATGCAGACCATGTAATTGCGCTCAGGATACGGGACGGAAGTGTTGCTGGACCTTACGCCGTAGCGTCAGCTGGGGATGCGAATTCAATCGTTTTTAAGGGTTCCTCGGAGGTCGATATCCGGGTTGCAACGGATTCTGAGCGCACGCATTTTGCGTTTGGCAAGGCGGATCTTTGGGCCACACTTGCCCGAGTGATCACGATTAGACCCCGCGGAGATCAGGTCGAGGTAACTTGTGTTGCAGAAAACACTCTAGTCCATTCCGCAGATATTTAAGTTGTTCTTCATTAGCCGCCCGCCTGGTTCTGCCAGTGCGGGCTTTTTGTTTTGGAGATTGCATGACAGAGAAACACCTTTCCCCTGAATCAGATGGTTTGATCAGTATTCGGCCAGAGGATCTAGACGACCTTTTGACTCGCGCCGCTGAACGCGGCGCCGAGAGATGCCTTGCCCACCTTGGGCTTGAGAACGGTCACGCGGCGGCAGATATCCGAGACTTGCGAGGGCTGATTGAGGCATGGCGGCAGGCGCGTCAAACGGCCTGGCAAACGACGGTCAAGGTGGTTACAACAGGAATTCTTGCGGCATTGATTGTGGGGCTTGCGATCAAGTTGAAGATCTATGGAGGCGGCCAATGATCGAGACACTTCTTGGCGGATTACTCGGTGGGGCGTTTCGTCTCGCCCCGGAAATACTCAAATGGATGGATCGAAAGGGAGAGCGTGGCCACGAGCTCGCAATGCAAGATAAGGCGATTGAGTTCGAGAAGCTTCGTGGTGCTCAGCGTATGTCGGAGATTGGCGCTGCGTCTGATTCTGCTTGGAACACGGGCGCCTTGGAGGCGTTGAAAGAATCGGTTCATGCCCAGGGCCATCGCTCTGGGGTGGGTTGGGCTGATGCCCTGTCAATCAGCGTGCGCCCGGTGATCACTTATTGGTTCATGGCCCTTTACTGCGCCGCAAAGACAGCGGCCTTCTTCGGGGCGGTAAATGCCGGTGGTGGGTGGATTGAGGCCGCAACCCACGCCTGGACTGAGGCTGACCAGGCCCTCTGGGCTGGCGTGTTGAATTTCTGGTTCCTTGGTCGTGTATTCGACAGGATGCGGTGATGATCGAGGTTCCTCAGGCGGCGGTCGAGCTTGCCAAACGCTTCGAAGGTTTCCATCGGGTCCCGAAGAACGACCCCAGTCGAGCCCACCCATATGTCTGCCCAGCCGGGCACTGGACGATTGGCTACGGAAGACTCTGCAAGCCAGACCACTCACCGATTAGTCAGGATCAGGCGGAGGAGTTTCTTCGGGAGGATCTGCGTACGGCTTTGGTTGCAACCCTGAGGTTCTGTCCCGTGCTAGCAGTCGAACCGGAAGGGCGGTTGGCGGCAATTGTTGATTTCACCTTTAATTTGGGCGCCGGAAGGCTCCAGACATCGACGCTGAGACGGAGGGTCAACCAGCGGGATTGGATCGCCGCAGTGGCTGAGCTTGGGCGCTGGGTGTTCGGAGGGGGGAAGATATTGCCTGGGTTGGTAGCCAGACGGAGGGCTGCCTCAGCGCTTCTCTTTTGCGGAGCATCGGGTTTCATCGTCTCATGACCTTACCTGGCATAATGGGAAAGTCGATTCAAAGTCACCCATTTACAGATAATTTTCGATGTCTAAAGACCGTACTTTCATAGATGTTTTCTCCGGTTGCGGTGGTCTTTCCTATGGTTTAGAGAAGGCTGGATGGGAGTGTCTCGCCGCGGTGGACCACAACGAACAAGCTATTGCAACGTTTAACAAAAATCACGCGAAACCAGTTGGTTCGGTTCAGGATTTAAATACGTTTTATCCGCGAGATCTAGCAAAGAAAATTGGTGTAGGCAGCGTCAAAATGGTAGTTGGAGGGCCACCCTGCCAAGGATTTTCCACGGCGAGACAAGTTGGAGGTGCAAATTCCGGGCAACGGATGGTAGTCGACTCACGCCGCGAACTATACAAACGTTTTTTAGCATTCGTTGACTTCTTCTCTCCCGATACTTTCATAATTGAAAATGTACTTGGCATTAAGACTGCTGCAAGCGGGACTTATTTCACCCGGATTCAAGATGAAAGTCGTTCGATAGGTTACTCGGTAGTTCCTATTGAACTTCGATGCTGGGAGTTTGGGGTGCCTCAACAGAGAGTTAGGCAGCTTTTCGTTGGGACGAAAATCGGTTTGCCGCTTTTTGTACCTGATCTCTTTTTAAAAAGAACCCACGGAGGACCTGAAGCGATCTCAGCGCAACCGACGCTTCAACCATTAGTTTTGCTGGGGGAGGCGATCGGAGACTTGCCAGCTCTTTCGGCAGGGTCGGGGCAGCAAGTTTCTTTCTACGATGAAAAAAGGCGTGTTGAGCATTTGAGACAATACGGCGGTCGTTACATAGTTAACGAAATGGACGTAGCTAGCGCAGACCGCCTAACTTGGCATATCGCAAGACCGCACTCGGAGAGAGACCTAAGAGACTTTGCCCGACTGAAGGAGGGAGAAACGTCAAGACAAGCGCTCGCAAGGGGGGTTGAAATGGAATTTCCGTACTCACGCGAGACCTTCAAAGACAGATATACGCGTCAAAGTCGTTTTGAACTAAGCTCAACTATAGTGGCCCACCTCAAAGCAGATGGCCTAATGTTTATTCACCCGACTGAGCTAAGAAGTTTTACCCCAAGAGAGGCTGCGCGAATTCAAAGCTTCCCAGACACATTTGATTTTTGTGGACTAAGGTCGCACGTTTATCAGCAAATTGGAAATGCGGTACCCCCGCTTGCAGCTCGGGCCGTTGGCCTTGCCCTAGATGCTTATCTATCTGAAAACGAGAATTTTAAGTCAAGGAGTAAACCCGGCCTCTCGGAGTCGTCAAAATTAAAAATTATCAAAAGGATAGAAGACTTCATAAACTCGCTTTACATGCCGGTGCTCCCGAGAATGTCAAAGGCTGAATTCTTGGATATTTGGTATGCAATTCACGAGTTACATCCTTCTTTGCATCCCGAAAACTCTCTTGATGAGACAGGAGAGATCAAGATGGCTGCGAATGGGGTTAGCCTAGCGATTGCCCCTTACTACAAGCGTTCTGGTTGGCCAATCGAGCTAATTCCAATAGCAAGAGAAGCGCGAGTGCGATTTGAAAGCGGCGAATTAGACGAATCCGAGTACTACTTTAGAGTGAGACACGAACAGTGCGCCGCTTAGGCAGCTATCTCTGTCTCGGTAGAATTTTTTACATGCTCATTTGCAGTGTTTGTAACTAGCTTGTCAATAACGCGAAGAATAGCTCGACGCTCGTTTGAGGTTGCCAATTCAAGCAGTCTGGGGATAATCGCCGCGAATCCCTTCCCGTCAAGTCTTGCGCTTGAATCTAAGTCTCGGAGAGCATTCTCCAAGTCTTTCGAGACTTTTCCGTCCAAGCTATCTTCTGAAACAACAACTTGCGGTCCACTTGACTTGCGGTATGCTTGATCAGCAATTTTAAAAGTCGTTTGTAATTTTTCTAGCACCGCATCTCGAATAACTGCTGGAAAAATAATTTTCATCTTCGAGATGTTTACCTTAAATATCTCATCAAGTGATGTAGGGATATCCAGGGCAACTCTTGCTAGCTTCATATGTTCGTCAGAGGTTCTTAGGCCGCACCATCCACCAGATTGAAGAAGGCGACCAGCACGATAAATATAAAAGCCTTGCTGCTTATTCCATTTCTTCAGCCCACCGGCTCTTACGTGCGCTGAAATGGAAGAGAAATCTTCTTGTGTAGGAAGTATGAACGGACGAAACTTTACGTCGTGAACCTTTCCATTATGTGAGACTTGAACAGTAAACTCCTCAAGTTGTTTCGTGTGGTGCTCTGTTCTGCAAAATGGATCCCATGCTGGAACTTTTCTTCCATTCACGAAGATTGCGATTTTTCGACCAGGAGCCTCGCCGGTAATTTGCCTATGAAAAATTGTGCCGAGTGAGAGCTCTAACTCTGAGGAAAGACGTTTAATCTCATTTTCCGCTCTGCCGCCAGTCGGAATTTGGTAATTTGTGAGTCGACTCAAGCCCTGCCAAGTTACTGCGGTACCGACCGTCTCTTTAAAATGGTCTCTAACAGCCCGCAGAAGGTCTTGCTGTTGTACTGGTACGATTTCCCAGCGATCAACTCTTTGGATATGACTCATATTCCATTGGAAAGAGTTGACTCTTGCACGTGACTCACCGATGCGCGACGAAACGGTTAGGCAATCTGCCTGGCTTAAAGACGCTGTTTTAAGACCAAGACCAAACTTTCCGAGATCCTCTAGTGAGTATTCTCTTACCGATCCAAATCTAAGTGCCTCTCGAATTTCTGGCGCACTCATACCATTGCCGTTATCTAAAACTGCCATGAAAGAGTCACCACCATTGAACTCAAGCTGAACCTGTATAACGGTCGCTTTCGCTTGGATCGAGTTATCTACAATTTCCGCGACCGCGTCCGAAAAAGAGTAGCCTAAATCCCTCAGGGATGATATGAGACGTCGGGCGCTTGGGATCGAAGTGATATACATGTTTTTACTTTGCATTGTGGCGGAATCCATCATCCTCGGCTTTTGTTTTCATCTCTATAAGTTTTCGCCAGTCACGCTCTAGAGATATTTTCATAACACTTGTGAGGGATTTTGCTTTACTTAGTAACGTCTTCTCGGAGGGGGTAAACAATAATTTCTTGTCATCCCAAGAATTTAACGCATCCCAGTATCCTTGAGAGCACAGCTCAATAATTATCTTTTGTATAGCGAATGCATCGTCTATCTCTCCGATTTTTTGGTCATCCTTCTTTCGTTGACGCAGGTCATCTTTTGCGATAGCCCAGATATCAAGCGAAGTTTCCCACGGTATGCGGAGCTTTTGGATGCGGGACCAACAGTCCTCTTTTTTTGTCCACTCGCCTACGTTAGTTGTACCAGGAGGTGGGTTGAGGATTTCCTTCTGAATATTCTTCGCTATGCCTTCAAGGGCGCGGCTGAGCTCGCTCGGAATAGATTGAAGAGTCCAAATTTTATTTAAATTGAAGGCGCCTGCATTGTTTCTGAAGAATTCAAATAAATATGCCGTTGTATACGCAACAATCTGTGCTCTGTAATCGCCTTCGTACCAACTATCTCGAGCGGCGGACACCATTGATTCTGAGTGCTTCCAAATAATCGCGATCGATACCATATCTTGATAGTAGCCATCGCCATATTTTGGACTGATACTGTCCCAGAAATCATTTTCTGATTGATCGTTAGTTGGGGCAAACTGCTGCGCGAACCTTGTGAAATTTTTCTGAGCGCCTTGTGCAATCCAAAACGGTTTGCCGCGCCACGCACTATCGAATTTGGCTAGATCAGTTTTATTGATAACTTGACTTGCGGGATACTCGAGATCAAACATATCCCTCTTTGCTTTGGAAAGATAAAGACGTTCGTTTTGGTACTGCCCCCTTGAGCGTTCATAAAACCATTTACTTTCAAGGCGCTGGCCAGCACGCGCAGGTGTTCTCAGTCTTCGGGAGATTTCCTCGAGTTTTCGGTGAACAGGATGATTTGCAAAAAAGTCTGCAATAGCTATCTTATTCTGCGTATTTGCGTACTGTGCAATACGCGGAATGAGAGAATTGGCATTAACAACATTAACTTCTGTAAGTTTCATCGGTACTGCAACATTATTAAGCGACAAGCCGTCTTTTTTCCTTGCGCTGAGAACGCTCGCCGTTGTTTGACCACCGTTAACAATTTGTAGGTCAGTAAGTTCGACGACCCTTGTCTTTCCGTTGATCTCATTGGTAACAACGCGAGTAGCAGTAGCAGCTATTCCGTTGTTATAGGCGAAAAAAAGTGCAGGGTTGTCTTGTATGGTTGATCGTATTCCTTTGTTAACGCCGCCTTTCATTCCCAAAAATGAGCGTACATTGCCCTCTAATAAACGACTACCGTATCTTTCAAATAAATCTGCGAGAAGGTTTCCTTCGATTACGCAAAGATAAGAAGTTAGCTCATCGTTTTGAGATGCAAATAAACAGTCAATGCCTTGAGATTGAAAGTCCGCAAGCTTTAATTCAACTGCTTCGCGCTCTCGCGAGCTTTCATAGAGCGACTTTATTCTTATTAAATCCCATACATGTCGCTCAATTGGTACGCCTAGAATTTGTCCCTCCACCGACTCTTTGAACCTCTGGCTGAGCGATGAGTTAGAGAAGAGGTGAAGGCGCAGCCGAGTTATGTTGTGAAATGAGTTCTTTAGGAAGGTAGACAACTCGTAAGCGCTGCTTGATTCAATAATTCGCTCGTTCAGCGATTTCTGTACTGATCCTTCAACAAACGTTACGAGGTTGCTGAAAACTCCATTCACTTCACTTGTAGTTAATGTTTGAATCTGAGGGGCATCGCTCCACAAACCGACTACCAAGCCAAGAGTTCCATCTGACTCGTCGAATTCCGTGTAACCATGAATCTTAAAGTTTGAGCTACCGAGCCTTCCTTGGTGCTCGGCTTGGCGGTATTCCCCGAACACGGGGTCATCTGAAAGCCGTTCAGCCAACTCAGAAATAAACGCTAGAGTGTCAACCAAGTGCTCTGCAGCAGCGCGAGCTGAAACAATCTGCTTCAGCTCGGAGTGAAAAGATTCAAGTGCTTCCATAAACAATCCCTGTTGTCAAAAAGGGGCTTATTGCCTCTAGGCTGACGGAGTATTCCGCCTTGTCGACGCCTAGTGGAACGGATGACCTCGTTAACCTTGGAAACCGTTCGGTTACCTCATAGACCATTCGTTTGTTTAGGCTGTACTTCGGGTCATCGTAGTATGCGTTTTCCAAAAAACCAGTTGCTAACAGTGCATCTCGAAAAATCTTTAGTGTTTTAATATCACTAGAAATGATGTCCTCTATCGCACGTATCAATTCATTTAGACTCAGAGCACCGGTCTCATTTGACGGCTGGACGTTAATGACATAAAGATAAAGTTTTTTTTCGCTATTTAGTTGCTCCAGCGATGATATGCGCACGTAACTTGCATCTTGCCCGATACATTTCACTTCTAGATTGATTTCGGGTAGTTGAAAGTCTTGGTCTGATCCGTGGGGACCGTTCCATGACAAAGCTATTGTACGAATGTCGTACGGAGATTCGTGGAGTAAATCTCGGACCGTTAGTAGCTCAGCAAATAGGCCACGTATTTGATTAGAAGAAAGTACCCCTTTTTTGGCTACTTCGAACAGTCTCTGCCACAAGATCAGCCGAGCCTTGATTGCTTTCCAAATCGACTGCTCGTCAATAAGTTCACAGAGTTCGTCGTGTAGATCGCCACACAGCGTTGCGAAGACATCCGATAGAGAGTTATCGACTAGTCTCAAGATAATTAGCCAACTCTTGTCGGCTCGTTCGGAAGTGTAGTAATCGAATGCGTCTGAGTTGATCTCTAAACGAGGTGGCCGAGTCTTGCTGCCAACTGCAATTAGGAGCCTACTCTCTGAATCTACACCAACGTATATAGGGGATAGACTCTCGGTTTCAATTCTTCTCAGGTGAAGCGAATCTTCCGTAAGCGGATTCGCCTCGAGATGCTGAACCGCCACCTCCCACATATTCTTAATCTGAGTCTTCGTTTTCATCGTCTAGGAATCCGAGCTCTTTCATTGCGATACGATTCAATCGATAGGTTACGAAGGTCTTTTCCGACTCTTCATACTTTGGAAACGATAGCGATATCCCTACGTACGGAGCGCCACGCATTAGGCTGGCATCCATGATGGCCTTGCGTTTTTTATCAGTAGATCTAGAGGTATTGGCCTCTTTTGGATTTATTGGCCGGATGAGGTGAACGGTAAGCAATGGAGTCTTTCGTTCTTCAAGATACGCGCGACCAGAAACCGTTAACTTGCCTTCATTTTTCGGATCAGCTTGGAATTTCCTAACGGCCTCTGCGATTTCCGCTTCGGTCATGCCAACTGATTCGTCTGCAGGTTCACCCAAGCGCTGTCGATTGAGTTTCAGATACTTTGATCCATTCGGAACAACTTCAAATTGGCGACCACGCGCCTTGATAGGCTTTTCTGTGCCGGATTCGTCTTCGACGCTTAGTTCTTCGACATCCGCCTCTGATCCTTGCGGAAGGCAAACCACCCACTGAGACAGAGCGTCAATCTCGTTGTCACGAATAAAGTTTAATAGGGGGCGCTCGTCGCTCTCTCCAGAGCTTATAAAGGGCATGTTCATCGGAGAGATCGATAAGCTGTTTAGATAATTAAAAATCTGACTTGCGCTAATAGAGTTCCAAATCCTACGTCCGCCTTTGAACTCACTGGGCTTCGATAGCGACTTGAAGAATTTACTCGTAAGTTGTAAGTTCGTTTGATTTATATTTTCTTCAGCTGGAATAAACGGAGTTTCCGCCTTATAAGCACTGAAAGATAAGGCAACGTCAACTTCCTTTGCATTACGCATTTTGTTTCTTGCTGTGACTAAGAGAGCGCCTGGGTGGGACCGCACTCGCATACCGAAGCTCTTCGGTGGGCGGCGATTCGCGTGCATTCTTTTTATGTCGAATCGAAGCTCATCTACAACATTTGAGATGTGATTAAACCAGTCTTGTGCCTCAGCGGTCATCCATATTCGGCAAAGGTCTTCGTATCCGGTTCGATATCCGAACCAGCGACCCATCTGAAGAAGGGTATCGTAAGCCTTTGAGTTTCTGTAAAAATAACTCACGCATAAGCCCTCGAGCGTAAGCCCACGAGAAAGTGTCATTCCCCCAATCGCTATAACTTTCCGCCCAGCTTTGTGTCGAGAATAATGAAGCTTCTCTGTTTCCTCAGTTTTTTGATTTATTGTTAGTACCTTGACCGCCGCAATTGCTTCATACATATTCTTTCGAATTAGATCCCAGTCTAATCCCGTCTCGGCGTAGTGTTCGTTCCAAAGGTCTTGAAGTTCCGTCAAACTTTGATGCCTTGCCCATGCAAGATCTGATGCAAGGTATTGCTTAATATCCTCTGTAATTTTATACAAATATTCCTTTACAGCGTGTGATAGAGACTCTTGGACGGCTGTAAAACGGCTAACGTTTATCAGCATTGAGCGGTGTTTGAGATTTTCCATTCTCAGGTCTCTCGTCACGCAAGATAGCAAGAAGACTTGAATGGCCTGCTCTAGTGATCGTGGGAGTCGCTCAATCTTGTGATCTTTTTTGTGCTTTTCCGGAATTACCTCTTCTGCGTCATCAATATCGACCAATTGATAAAAATGACGCCCGTCCTCAGAAAATATTGTTGAAGGCCCCACATAGTTAGAGGGCGGATTGATCGAGTAAACAAAGTTTTCGGGGAAAAGATCATTCGATTCTGGATTAATGAAAACATTTGCGAATGGGGTGGCTGTGTAGGCGCAATAGGTACTCCGACGAAATTTATCTCGAATCTCGCGGATTAATTTATTTATCGTGGCGGGATCGTCGTCTGTTCTAGCATTTACGGAGGCATTATCCGCCTCATCGTCAAGGATTAAGAGAGGCGGGTCTAACTGCACGCTACTTCGATCGATTTGTGACTCAATAAATGCCTTAAGATTTGTAAGCGGCGTTTTAATTTTTTTCATCACCACCAGCACGGGCTCTTGTATATTTTTTAGCGGTATTCCACCCAGCGCTTTGGCATTTTTCGTTAGAAAGTCAAAGTCGACCGATGTGAGAACATTCGGAGTTCTCTGACGGTATCGGCCAACTCCAATCTTTTCTGAACCTTGATTTCCTTCTAATAAGTCTCGGCTATCGCGACCTATAAAACCGCTATCAAGGCGAGATTGCGATTGCGCTCGAAGCTCTTCGATGACGCCTGTCAACAAAACAATTACCTTGTAACCAACATCAGCCGCTTTGTTTATCAGTCCCGTATAATTTGCGGTCTTTCCCGATTGAACATCACCCATTACGAGGCCTTGAATAGACCAAGGTTCTTCTCTGAGCGGGTCTCCGAACTCTCCTAGAATATTATCGGTGTCTTCGTCGAGCACTCTAATCACCTCAAGTCCAAATCCGCTTGTTTTGAGCTCCATTACGTAAGCGTTCCAGTAGTCCCAACTAATTTTTGGCTTTCGTTCCTCGAGCCAAGGCTCTTGTTCACCATCCCTGAGTGCAAGGCCCGTAGTTACGCTAACCCCTATTGTTGCCTCCAATTTCTTTTTTACCTCCTCGATGTCTCTCTCCGTTATTTGCAGATTGAGATTTTGCGCAACTTGCTTTAGTTGCTTGAGTATGTCTTGCAACAGCTCATCTGTAAGCTCTTGCTTCCCAATTAACGCAGTTGCCATTAGGAGTAGGTCAATCATCATTTAGCTCGTTTTCGATTTCTTTATGGAATGTAGGGTACCGGCCCAATGGGTCGATTTTCAGGAGTTCACTCGTTGGTAATTTTGTTATATCGCGTAGCGTAATTGCAATTTGCACGAGTTCCTCGAGCGTTGTTGTTTCGGTCCGTTTTCGGTCCTCGCACATGTCTGCATAAATTGCGTCGATTGGTAGTGCTGTTTCAATAATCGCAAATAAGCTGTCGAGTAATCTCTTTTCCTTTTGATCTAAAGATTCTTGGATTTCTTTTATTAGAGGGTGTTCAACATCAATCGCGTATCGGTAGACGCCATGACTCGGCTCAATCCGATTCCATATCGGCATGATCCCAAGGCTGCTGGATTTCCGGCCTGGATATGTAATAGTTCTCTTGCTAGTCACTGCGAAGTATGGAATGAGCTCCTTCAATCTATTTCTTATGATGTCGGGGGGGTAGGCGGCGGATTTCTTTATGTCGAGTGCCCACAGTTCGTCGAAGCTATTGGGAATATCGACTTGGATTCTTGATAGCTTGAAAAACTCATCTTTGGGTACCAATCGAAACCACGTTCCCCAAATCACAAGGCGGCGGCCCCGATAAACATAAAATCCTTGTGAATTGCGCAAACCCTGCTTTCCCCCTGAAAGCTCGATTTCTTCAGTCGTTAAATGACTTATTGGTGGCAAAATGTAAGGTGCAATTTTTACCTGTCCACTTGGGTGGTTGATAACTTGACCCTCGAGTGGTTGGCGATAATGATTTGCTTTTAAAAACGGATCTCTTTGAGGTAGCTTCAAACCGTTTAACGAAATTTCAACGAGGTCAAAGTCTGATTCTTTCGTTGTAAATCGATGAAAAACTAGCGCGAGGTGGTTCCGGAGGGATTCGAGTCGGAGAGTCATCTCCGCTTGAGGGTCGATTGCGCCTGCAACAAGCCTATCTAGGTTTTGCCAAACTACTAGAGTTCCACTCGCTAAGGCCTCTAAATTTCTTGCAAGTGGTAGTGCCTCATAGTCACTCTCTTCGGGGACCACAACAACCCATCGTTCCTCCTGCTGAACAACGTCTAGATCCCATCGCCTAGCGCAGGTGACGCCGTCTTTTTTTGCGATAACGGTCAGTTTTCTGCACTGTGATAGCGAGGCGGTTTTGAGCCCCAATCCGAACCTTCCCAGATCACTCGGATCTCTCCTTTCCGTGGGGTTTTTTCCATGGCGCATCGCCTCTGTTAGCTCGCTTGGGGTCATTCCGGAGCCGTTGTCAAGAATTGCGACGTATGCATCGTTGGGGCTCGCATCGTACTCGACCGTTATTGCCGTACCACCCGCCGAAATGCTGTTGTCAATTAGGTCGGCGATTGCCGCCTCTACCGTGTAACCTACAGCCCGCATTGACTCTATTAGGGATACGGGATCGGGTAGTACTTCAAGTAGTCCAGCTTGTTCTTTTCCGTGTCTCATTTCAAGTATTGGAACCTACCGAGCTTGTCTCGAAGATGTTTGCTATAGAGATTATCTCCATCGCGACGCTTGAGGGCCTTGACTACAACTTTTTTGCATATTTTTTTGAGTTTAAGGGTGGGGAGGCTCAAGGGGTGATCTAGCTGGTGGGGTTGACTTCAAGTGGTTTTTGTGCTTTCCTTTGAGAACATTTTGAGTTTGGGCTGACGCCCTCGCCAACCTGCCGCTCTCGGGCAAGGTGGTTCGCCTACCAAGGCAATGTGACCGGCAACGGTAACCAAGCGGGAAGCGTCAGCCCTCTCAATGCAGAGGGCTTTTTGTTTTTTTAACGGGGGATTTACGTCCAAATTGCCAGCCCGTGCGTCTCGCAGAACTGGCTAAACAGGAGAGCGTCATGGCATTAGAAGTCCGATTCCTTTCGGCATTTGTTCGGAAAGCAGATATCTTTACCTACTACCCCGGGGGCTGCTCCGTTTTTAAGGAGCGCCATCGCTTGGGCAGCGCAGATAGTGCGCTTTACAGTCTCGTGGCGATGAGCGCTACGGATCTTGAGGCATCGATTATGGAGATCGCTGATCTTGGCTTTGATGTTGAGCGATTTTTTGCCGTAGCAGATATGTGGCACGGACCGATGCGTGAAGTCCCGATGATTAGGTTTAACTGTCGGGAAAGAAAATTCCCTCCCAGTTGGTTCGCCAGTGCGGTTGAGGGGGTGTCAGATGTCTAAGAGAGAGACCAAGACTCCTATTGCCGCCACATCACTCAAATACCGACCACGTGATTACTTTGGACGGTATGACCTTCAGACCGAGCTACTTACGCATGTCAAAGGTCGAGCTCGACGCAACCTTATTCGGCAGGCCTTGGATGAGGGCAAGATTACCGGTGTGCCTAGCTACCTTAAGGAGGCCGAGCTTGATGATGCCGATCGTCAGATGATCGGCCGAATTCACCCGATGTACATGGGTGGAGAGTATCTGCCGCGACTGAAGCACGAGGAGGTCGAGGTTGCAAGGATCAGCATCAAGTCAACGACATACGACGTCACGGTGTTGTACGCAAGGGTGGTTGGCCAGCGTATTCACTACCGAGTGGCGGATGAGTACGGGGGCGACACCCTGACTGAGCCAAGTAAGCGGACCTCGTTGCAACCCTTAACAATGGGAAAAATGATTGAGTTTTTCTTGGGCGCTTGGGATCTGATGGCCTGCCTGGAGGGAAACTTTGATGATGACCTTGAAGGGATGCTCGACTTCTTTCGTGGCGAATCGGAGTTCTACCCTTACTTTGATGCAACGTTGCGAGAAATGGTCAAAGCAAGGTTTCCGGATAACCTAGGCTCCTCGGATACTCCTGAGATAGAGGGCGATGACCAACTCTCGCTGGCCAGTATTGAGAGCAGGCTGTCTGAAAGGCTACTCTTAGCCCTCGCGGGGAGTGACAGCTATGTTGCGAGGCAAAAAACTCGTGAGGCGATACTGACCCGCCCAGAGCTGTGGCATCTGGTCACGTCTGTCCTCTACCTCGATGACTTCCCGGACGAATTGAAGCCAGGGCTTGAGGAGTTTGTGAAATCTATTCCGCCAGCTACGGGCTACGCCTCGGGCATGGCCCGGATGATGAGGCTTGCTAAACTCAAGGGTCTCGCAGTTCTGTTTTGGAAACTGAGGGAGACTACGCCACTAAATATTGATTTCGATCGCTTATATCGATCAATTTGAGGTCAATAGTTGGCTCTGGGTGGGAAATCGTAACTTCATAGGTCTCTCAAGCCCTGTAAAAGTTTTTTACGCTGGAGGCAGGGGGTGCTTTTCTGACTCCCGGCCTCGGGGCATCATGGAGGCTCACTAGGTGATCCTGACAAGTATTACTTTCAAGCCATGACTGCTGAGATCCGAAATTGCGAATTCCGCTTCAAATGCCCGAGAGCCTGGGAGTCTCTGGCAGAGACCTTTGACCCGAGGGTGCGCCAATGTGATCAGTGCAACCGCAGGGTGTTGTACTGCCGGACCTCGACTGAGCTGAGAAAGGCGATCATCGCTGATGAATGTGTGGCGGTGGAGGTACGGTGTCCAGGAGAAGAGGTCCGGATGTTGGTCGGTGAGCCCTCTGTAGACCAAGTTTTCGGATCGGGACGGTTTTCATGACGACACCTTCCAATTGTTACAAGGTCAAGGCGTTTTTTGATGAGCTAGATCGAGGCGCCTCGGTGGAGATTCAGAGTAGCCGCTTCTGGTTCAAGGTAGTCGAATATCTACAAACGAACTGGGCACTCATCGATGAGCGTCCAGACGGAAAAGCGCGTGTTTGGTTTCTTAACGACAACTCTGGGGTTTTCGATTCAATGTTTTTTGAGTCGCTTGAGAGTGCCGTTAGCGGTTTGATGGATAACGGATTCGATCTCTTTGAGGAAAATTCCGAGGCTCGAAAGTTTCTCGTCCCCCCGCAGCGACCATTTAAGCGTGAACCACACCCAAATGGGCGAATTTATTCTGATGGGAAATTCTGGAAACGCCGAGATCAGCGCCATGAATGAGTCTTTGAGCGATCGGGTAGCAAAGGTGAGGGCTTGGCTGAATGAAAACGTGCTTGTACCAGAGCTCCCTAGGACCGTGACCGTCTCCGACATTGAGTTTGACTGGAAAAAGATGAGTGGGACATTTGTGGTTGCACTGGATGGCAATCGGATTGAGGATCACTTTCGTGTATGGATTGGAATTACCGGTAAGCCTCAGTTCTGCCCGCCGATGTTTGTCTCGCCTCTAGGCGCTCCGGCTAGTTATGCAGCGGTGGACCTCGATCAAGAAACCGATAAGGCAATCCAGGTCGCCTTAGAGCAAGTTTTCCCGAAGGTTCGGGCATTCGGTTGGCACAAAGACATTGATTTAGTTATTGATGCGATGACCCCTTTCACTGTGCGAATCCACGATCAAGCAGATTTCGACGCCAAACGTCAGGCCATTGAGTCTGGTGGCATTTCGCAGTCCGCAACAGTTGGAACGACTTAAGATGAAAAAGGATTTGATCGCTTCACTTCGGCCGCAAGAGGGGTGGGAGATATTAGAGCGGGGGATTAAAGCGCTTGAAGGGGGAGATCTCGAGACCGCGACTTACATTGCAGACTATCTCACTACAAGAAAAAGAGCGCGTTTTCACAATTATTTGACAACGATCATGCAGACTGAATTTGGGCATGAACCTATCCAGTTTCTATCTTTGGCCAGCGAGATCGCCGCGAGATATAAGCCAAAGACGAAGGGAACACACAAGGTCTATGTGATTCTTCTCGACGGGTACGCGAAGTATCGATATGGACTTTACGTTGGACAGACCTCCCGAAAGATTGAGACTCGCTACAAACAGCATCTCAGCGGTGGAGATCTCGCAGCCAAGTGCCACAAGAAGATGAAGTGTTTGATGCCGTCTTTATTTATGCATTTACCCCCCATGAGTAAAGCCGAGTCACTCGAGATCGAGGAAGCCCTCGCCAATGATTTTCGCGCCGTCGGAATAAGGACTGAGGGCGGAAAGAAGTCTAGGCCTCTTACTGGTGACGGCAAGCCAGATGCTTGATTCCTTAAAGCGATTCTTTGGCATTCGCCCAAAGGTTGGCGTTTCCATGGAGGAAGCGATTGATCTTTTCGAGACCAAGTTCCCAGCCGCGATCAGACAGGGCAACTACGACCCACCGAAAGTCCGGTGCTCAAAATGGATGGTAGTTCGAGGCCCGGTGATTGGTTCAAAGCACCACCGTGGAACCCTTTTAGTTGAGGCGAAATCGATCGAGGCGTGGGCCAAACATCATGCGGGGGCAGTCTGGTCAACTGTGCAGTCTGAGCAAGGCGCGCGAGAGTATCTCCCCACTTGGATTGAGGAGTCAGACCCTTCTGACGAGTCAGTAAGCATTCCTGACGAGGACATGCTTTCTGTTCTTCAGGGGTATGACGAAAATTTTATTAAGGACGGTCGGGTACAACTTTGGTGTCCTGATTGCCGTACGTTGCACAACACGGTTGACTGCGGCACGTATGACAACGAGCGTATGGGAAAGATATCGACTTGGGTGTCGGAGTGGCGCTGCCCCGAAGGGCATGTCGTACATAACGAGGACCAGGAAATTCGGTGGATTATTCGATGAGTGAGAGCGCGCGTTGGTCCGAGAATGACTTATCTGTCTTGAGGCTAATGAGGAGCTATGGCCTACCTTTTAGCTTGATTGCCCAAACTTTACGGAGATCGGAGCAGGCAATAATCGTACAAGCGGCAAGGCTTAAGATCCAAGCGCCAAGAAAATCTGGCGTTGAAGACGATGAGGTCGTCGTATTACAGAATAAATTTCTCGCTATGGATACGAAACTCGTCGGTTCTATAACTGAGGATCAAGTACGTATTCGACTCGCAATGGAGGGCTATGACTTGTTTTTACCTTACATGAATAACCATAAAACAGACCTTGCAATTGTCAGGGGAAGTCTGCTTTGCAAGCTTCAAGTTAAGGCCGCTGTCTATGACAAGGAAAACAAGAGATTTAGAGCTCAACTAAGAACCAAGGACAAAGACGGTCTCCGAATAAGCTATCGTAAGGAAGACGTCGACTTCTTTGTAGTTAAGTGCAACGGAATCGAAGAATTTTATGTGGTCCCTTATGAACTTGGAGTCAAGCAACACAACCTCAATCTGTACCCACACCGATTGAAAATGAGGGTTTCGGGACTTGATTTTGAACCTTTTAGAAACGCATTTAATTTAATTGACAACTTTTTCATGTCCTACGATAAGAAATGAACACGTGGACTTGGGCGCTAGTTTATTTTGGCGCATCGATGCTTACTGCTTTCATGTGGTGGAGACCTATGCTCCGAATGGCAAAGCCCGAAATGTCAAGGCTAGGTCTTTTGGTCCGCCTATTGCTGGGCTCTATTTTCGCTTGGCCGTTACTTTTTGTCTTTTTTTTCATTGCTAGGGCAAAAAATAAACAACGAGAGTAGTGCTCAAGATCAACTGTATTTGAATCTAGTTAAAGTGCTTACCCATGCGTGAAATTAAATGCCCACATTGCAGCAAAGCATTCAATCTCGATGATGCGGGATACGCCGACATCCTTAAGCAAGTGCGTGACGGTGAGTTCGAGTCCCAGCTTCATGAGCGTCTTGAGTTATTTGAGAAAGATAAGGTAGCAGCGCTCGATTTAGCCAAGGCGGAGGCAACCTTAGCGATTCAGAACCTGCAGGCGAAACTAGATGCGGCCGAGGCTGATAAGCAGTTGGCGTTAACCCAAGCTCTTGCCTCGGTAGAGCGTGAGCGCGATGACTTAAAGGCAAAGGTGGATCAAGCGGCCTTGGCGCAGCAGGTTGCCATCACTGATGCAACGTCCAAGGTTGAAAAGGAGCGTGATGCTCTTCAAAGTGCCATTGACCTCTTGAAGCTTGAGAAAGAGCTAAACGAGAAAAAGATCAAGGAGATGTATGAGGTCCAGCTCCAAGACCGTAACGATGCAATTGAGCGTTTGAAAGACATGAAGGCAAGGCTCTCGACAAAGATGGTTGGCGAGACGCTGGAGCAACACTGCGAGATTGAGTTCAATCGAATTCGCGCAACAGCTTTTCCCCGCGCTTATTTTGAGAAAGATAACGATGCCAAGAGTGGCAGCAAGGGAGACTATATTTTTCGTGATTTTGATGAGTCGGAGATCGAGATCGTCTCAATCATGTTTGAGATGAAAAATGAAAACGACACAACCGCCACGAAAAGCAAGAACGAGGATTTTTTAAAAGAACTCGATAAAGATCGAAATGAGAAGGGGTGCGAGTACGCTGTTCTAGTCTCTCTTCTGGAGCCCGACAACGACCTCTACAATGGTGGAATTGTCGACGTATCTCACCGTTATCCAAAGATGTACGTTGTCCGTCCGCAATTTTTTATTCCGATCATTACGGTTTTGCGTAATGCATCGTTAAATTCTCTTCAGTACAAAAATGAGCTGGCAATTGTCAAGGCGCAGAGCATTGATATTACAAACTTTGAAACAAAGCTGGAGGCGTTTAAGTCTGGATTTGCCAAGAACTATACGACCGCGTCAGGGAAGTTTCAGACGGCTATCGATGAAATTGATAAGTCCATTAAACACCTAGAGAAGACTAGGGATGCACTCATGGACACCATTAGGCATTTGGGTTACGCGAACGACAAAGCCCAGGACGTAACTATCAAGAAGCTTACAAGGGGCAACCCAACGATGAAGCAGAAGTTTAGTGAGTTATCGGGCGGTGATATTGATACGGATGACTAGATCGACGTTATGGGAACTAAGGTGGGCCTTTCCCAGTTGGAGATTTTTATGAGCAATAAGCTGAAGTTGTGTGTTGCCGCTACGTTTTTTGTTCCATTGATTGCGGTTGCAAAGAGCTACCCCATAGATTTTGCGTTTTGCGCCGTTGGGTCTGGATGCACCTCGTGCATTGAATCTGTTCGAATGGTTGCGACGGTTGATGGATCGAGGAAAGTAGTTAGTCTGGCAGGGCGATCGCCGGACGGAGGGTCAGTCCAGGAGGTTCTAACGGAATGCCAAGTTAAGTCAGAGGCTGACTGGCGCTGCGAGATGGCTAGGGGTGTGATGCAAGCTAATGCTGGTAAGGCATCTTTTGCTTTAGCAAAGCCTCTCGTTGTCGATGGGCGGTCTTTTGAAGCTTGTATGAGAAATGATTGAGAAGGGAGCGGTTCGGGACTACTTTCCCAGATACCAGAGCCTTTGGGGCGAAATGCGCAGAGCGCCCGGTCGCAAAGGTGTCTCTCACGGCTTTCATGCTTCCTACCTCGATACGCACTGCTGGTTAGCATCGTGCCTGAGGAGGAGAGGGAGCTATTTGCCGCCAACATGTACGGTCATGGGCTGTTAGCCCAGGTGTTTCACACCTTTGTTCGACCGGAAGGCTTTGTCTACCCGAGGGGGGAAGACGCCCAGAACGCGTTTCCAGCAGTTTGTGGGGTTTTGTCCACAGCATGGAGTCACGTCTGTCCTGCGGTGATGCCGTCGATTCTCCTTTACTGGAGCCCATCGCTGTTGCTAGAGGGTTTTACTTGTCGAGATCGAGACTTGGAGCAGCGTCTTTGGATCGGCCGCGGGCAGATTTTTGATGCTGGGCGGGATGCGATCTGCGGAAAGATTGTCCCGCCGACTGTACTTTTGACGGGTCGGGAGGATTGGGACTGGGAGAAGCTTTTCTTGCGCTATTTTACGGAGCACGGTCATCTGAAGGAAAGAGTTGTGAACCGTGACGACACGGATAGGGTGGTCAACCAGCAGCCCTAAAACGCTTTCCGCAACTCGTGCCCAGAGCCAAGCACAACAAGGGATCGAGTTGCGGAAAAATGCCCTGAATAGCGGAACAGATTTTGATCTAAACTATTGAAAACGTTGGCAAAGCGAGCAGACTTGAAAACCG
>JACCDP010051584.1_pt1 | contig 60341 bp, 63 predicted proteins | sample 7445841 | NCBI WGS metagenome assembly JACCDP01 (sample SAMN15323441, study PRJNA562643) | freshwater metagenome | isolation source: river surface water | place: USA:Blue River Watershed | collected 2017-08-17 | reverse complement strand
CCGCTAGATATTTTCCAGTAAGTTCAACAGGCCGGAATTCAAGATTGCTGTCCCATTCATCGTTTAGTTGCAAAAGCTGACTAATTGGAACGGGAGCGAGATCAAAATTCTTATTGATAATTTGGTTAGCCGTTACAACTTCTTGCTGTCTAGCAAACTGCCACTGCGACAAAAACCAACAGGCAATTGAAAAAACTACAGCTGTGAGAAGCCAAGAAGTCCACCTGGCCAGGTGCGCTTTTCTAGTCATTCTCAGTATCGCTCTTTCTGAAAGCGTCTGCTCCGATCGAAAGGGTCGGGGCCTCAACTTTGGAAGCCTTCTTCGATGATCGAGCGCTGCCCTCGTTGGCGATTATCACAGCAAAATATGGAAGGAATATCGCACCAATTGCAAAAAGCACAGTCAACCAGCCAAGTGGGACTGCCACAGCTAACAATATGCAAATTACACGGATAACCATAGCGATTGTGTATTTTAGGAATCTAGCGCGACGGTCCTGATCTGGGGCTAGTTCGACCGATGTGACAGATTGTCGTTTGGTCAACTTGCCCTCCTAGATAACTCCTGACTACAAGCCTAGATATAGACTTGTAGCAAATCAGGCCATATTGTCCAATTCACCTAAAGGCGTAAAAATGTCTCGAGTAGTTCTGGTAACCGGTGGTAACCGCGGAATCGGTAAATCAATTGCAGAAACTTTCATCGCAGCCGGCTATAAGGTAGCCGTCACAGTCAGATCCGGTGATGGCCCTTCCGGTGCACTCGCCGTTAAAGCAGATGTCAGGGATGCAGCAGCTTTGGATGCGGCTTTCGCAGAAATCGAAGAAAAGTTGGGTCCAGTTGGGATTTTGGTAGCAAACGCTGGAATCACCAAGGATACTTTGCTGATGCGAATGACTGATGAAGAATTTGAGGAAGTAATCGACACAAACCTTTCGGGTAGTTTCCGAGTGCTTCGCCGCGCAACAAAGTCGATGATTAAGGGAAAATTCGGTCGAGTTATCCTCGTTGGATCAGTGGTAGCCCTATTGGGTAGCCCCGGCCAGGTGAACTACTCTTCGTCAAAAAGTGGCCTAATCGGAATGGCTCGTTCGCTGACCAGGGAGCTTGCTGGCAGGGGAATCACAGCGAATGTTGTCGCACCTGGATTTATTGACACTGACATGACTGCGGAACTGGGAGAGGAGCTGACAGCCGAATACAAAAAGCGTATTCCAGCTGGACGTTTTGCCAGCCCTGAGGAAGTTGCCAAGGTTATTCTCTGGCTAGCCAGTGATGATGCGGCTTATATCAGCGGGGCAGTGATTCCTGTTGACGGTGGATTGGGCATGGGCCATTAGGCCCGAATATCTAATAAAACTGGCAGAATTGCCTAGGGGACATAACTGAAGGACTTAATTTAAGGAAGATGATGGGAATCCTCGAAGGCAAGAAAATCTTGATCACTGGAGTGCTTACCGAAGCCTCGATAGCATTTTCGGTAGCCAAATTGGCCCAGGAGCAAGGAGCGGAGATTGTGCTTTCTTCCTATGGAAGAATGTTGCCAATCACCGAGAAGATCGCACTGCGCTTACCAAAACCTGCTCCAGTTATTGAACTAGATGCCACTAGCGATGCTGATCTAGCTGCATTACCAGAAAGAGTTGGCCAATATCTTCCTCATCTTGATGGAATCGTTCACGCTATCGCATTTGCACCAGGCACAGCGTTAGGTGGTAATTTCCTGAGCACCGAATGGCCTGATGTCTCGACAGCAGTTCAAGTTTCCGCTTACTCATTGAAATCAATAACCATGGCTGCGAAACCACTATTGCGTAATGGCTCGTCGATCGCCGGATTGACTTTTGACGCTAGCGTCTCATGGCCGGTTTACGACTGGATGGGTGTTGCCAAAGCGGCCTTTGAATCGACTTCTAGATATCTAGCTAGATACCTCGGTAAAGAGGGGATCAGAGTCAATCTCATTTCCGCAGGTCCACTTAGAACTCCAGCCGGTAAGAGCATTCCTGGTTTTGCCGACATGGAGGACATCTGGGTTACTCGTGCACCATTGCACTGGGAGTTGGCCGACACAGAACCAGCAGCCAAGGGAATCGTTGCGTTGCTAAGTGATTGGTTCCCAGCAACTACCGGCGAAATAATTCACGTTGATGGTGGACTGCACTCTACAGGTCACTAAAGTCCAATAAGTGCCAATACATCGCTCAGATCTCCTGAGTCAACCAAAATATCGGCGGCAACTCTAACTCTTGGCTTGGCACTAAATCCGATACTGAGTCCAGCAACTTGCATCATATCCAGATCGTTTGCGCCATCGCCGATGGCAATTGTTTTTGCATGGTCTAAACCTAAATCGTAAGCCCACTCTCTAAGCGCTACCGCCTTTGCGGGTTTATCAATAATCGGAGGTAACACATCGCCGGTCAATTTACCATTGACAATTTCCAGAGTGTTGGCCCGATAGTAATCAAGGCCGATTTTCTTAGCCAGTGGTTCAAGAATCTGAATGAAGCCCCCGCTAACCGCAGCAACTTTCCCGTCTGATGCGTGAATTTTCTCAATAAGCAACTCAGCGCCTTTGGTTAGTTTGATCTTCTCCAGCGCTAAGCCGATTATTTCTTCATCTAGCCCAGCTAAGCTCGCCACTCGAGCTCTTAGGCTCCCGGCAAAATCTAGCTCACCGCGCATAGCTCTTTCTGTGACGGAAGCCACTTCGTCAGCTTTTCCGGCGAATTCAGCCAGTAGTTCAATAACTTCCTGCTCGATTAGAGTCGAGTCAACATCAACTACGACAAGCATGCTGGCTTGGCTGGAAGCGGTCATAGAGAAACTATATTCGCTCTGGGCAAAAGAACTGGCATTTAGAGTGTCTAATTCGATTCAACCATTTTTCGCCTAGGCTAAATCCATCATGAGCGAAGTTCTATCTTTCAAGAACCTAACGCTGGTGCGGGATGGCAAAAACATACTTGAAGACGTATCTTGGTCTGTCTCTGCCGACCAGCGCTGGGTAATTGTTGGGCCAAATGGTGCGGGGAAGACAAGCCTGCTTAAACTGGCCGCGGCTCAGCTTCAACCAAGTTCCGGATCAGCTCAGATCCTAGGTGAGACTCTCGGTGAGATTAATGTTTTTGAACTTCGCACCAGAATAGGTTTTGCCTCTTCTGCCGTCGCTGGTCGTATCCCAAATTCAGAGCCGGTACTCGATGCAGTTATGACTGCTAGTTATGCGATCACTGGTCGTTTCAAAGAGAAATACGATGAAGTAGATATACGCAGGGCGAAACGTGTGCTCAAGGAGTGGGACTTAGGACACCTGGCAGACAGGGCTTTCGGAACACTCAGCGATGGCGAAAAAAAGCGTACTCAAATTGCCAGGGCTGTTATGCCTGATCCTGAATTACTTTTGCTTGATGAGCCAGTTGCCAGCTTGGACATTGGTTCGAGGGAGGCGACGATAAAGATACTAAGCGGCTACGCTTCCCATCCAAAAGCGCCGGCGATTGTTATGGTCACCCATCACTTGGAGGAAATACCTTCAGGCTTCACCCATGCCTTGGTGCTAAATAATGGAAAGATCCTAGAAGCTGGCCCGATAACTCAGACGCTAACTACCGAAAAACTTAGTGCTGCCTATGGGCTAGAGCTCGAAGTCGCCCTAATTGGTGGGCGTTTCACCGTTCGGGCAAAATAACCTATTGAACAAGGGCAATTTGCTCTGGTATAGTTGGAAATCGGTGCCTGAGCACCAAAAATCCATTGATTTGAAAGATAAAGCTATGAAGGCCGACATCCACCCGAAGTATGAACCAGTTGTTTTCCGTGATCTAGCATCCGGAGTCGCATTTCTAACTCGTTCAACCGTTACCTCAACCAAGACTATTGAGTGGGAAGACGGCAACACCTACCCAGTGTTTGATGTTGAAATTTCTTCCGCTTCACACCCGTTCTACACCGGTAAGCAGAGAATCCTAGACTCAGCCGGTCGCGTAGAGAGATTCAATGCTCGTTACAAGAAGTTTGGTAAGCAGAGCTAGTTGTTCTTAAGAATTGGGCCTCGTGTCGGGGCCCAATTTCTATTTAAAGCTTCTTGATTGGCCAGCCAAAGGACGGAACATAGTCGGGTCGATCCTGTTTGCGCCAGGCTGAATAACTCTCTTCAATCTCATCTGCCCATTTGGTTTGCATTTCATGAAGTTGCTGAAGCGAAGAGGGGAAAGGAACTACTGGTTTGTCTTGAGCTAGGAAGTAACGCAGCATTGCAAACCCAACTTGGCCGGCAGCAACAGCGTCGTCTTTTGCAGTATGGGCATTTTCTAGAGAAACCTTGTAACGTTCGGCTACAGATTCTAAGGTTCTCTTGCCTTTGCGATACTTATCGATTGTTTTGTCAATCACCAGAGGGTCAATTACAAAGCCGAATTCGACTGGGTTTAATCCGTGTCGCAGTGCCTCGTAGTAGAGAATCGTAAAGTCGTATGGGGCGTTGTATGCCACCACCGGAATGCCGCGTGAAAAATAATCCTGAATTGCAGAAACAATCTCGAGGACTCCGTCTTTGCTTTCTTGGGCATTAACAACATCCTTGTCATAGACGTTGTGAACTCGGCTTGCCTCTGCTGGAATCGGAATTCCTGGGTTGATCAGCCAGTCTTTGCCCCCGTCAAGCACATTCCCAGCTGCATCAACAAGATGCAAGGCCGCTGTTACGATTCTGGATTCTTTCAGGTTCAGGCCCGTTGTTTCGGTATCGAAAACCGCGACAACATTTAGCCAAGCAGGAAGTTCTAGTTTTGCAGATTCTGTATTCACCTCTTCAGACTAGTAGCCCTCGCTGACAAAAGGTCTTGACCTCGGCTTATTACGGCGCTGAGACTAGTATTTAATAGATGTCATTACTTAGGGGTGTCTAAATCACATGGTTTCAGCGAAGGTTCTAATGGAACGAGCTCAAGCCAGAACTCAAAAGAAGAGCATTCTGGTGAACGGGGTGCGCTGTGATTACTGGTTTTATCCAGCCAAAAGGGCAAACGCTAAAAACCTTGTTGTGGTCCACGGTTACCGGGGTGACCACCATGGTTTAGAGTCATTCGCTGGGGGACTCGAGGAATTCAACGTTTACTCACCTGATATTCCAGGATTCGGCAGCAGCCAACCGCTCGAAGTAGAGCACAATTTAGAAAACTATGTCGACTGGCTGATAAATTTCACCAACGCCGTTGGACTTGTTAGACCAGTAGCGATCGGGCATTCTTTTGGAACACTCTTGGTCTGTGGCGCTGAGTCCAAAAAACCAACGTTTGAGGCAATTGTCTGCATAAACCCTGTTGCCGGTGGGGTAACTAAAGGTCTATCCAGATTCCTAATGCAATTTGTCAAAGGTTACTACTGGCTGGCTCACAAAATGCCGGAAGCATTTGGACTTATGATGTTGAAAACCCCGCTACTGGTTGATTCGATGAGCGCATATACGACCAAGTCACGTGACAAGGCTTTGAGGTATTGGATCAAGAAACAACACCAGATGCACTTCAACAGCTTTGCAAACTCACACGTGGTTTGGGAAAGTTATGTCGCCTCGGTATCCCATACATTGCAACCATTTGTGGGAAATTTAAAGTGTCCGATGCTTTTGGTTGCAGCTGAAAAAGACGAAGTTACTCCCGTTTCAGCTGTGATTAAGTTGGCCGATCGTCTTCCAAATGCCCGAATGTATCAGATAAACAATTGCGGGCATCTGGTTCACTATGAGGCTGCAGAAGAAACGGTTGAGCAGATAATCGCTTTTGTAAACGATTTGAAATCCTGATGGATACGATACATTTCGATGCTCGTTTCATTCGTTTGGACTACCACGATGGCATTAGCCGATTCAGTGTTGAACTTATAAAAGCCCTATCCAAAGACCAAGAGGTTGTAGCGATAATCCACGATCTTAGACAGTTAGACTTTCTACCCAAGGGAACCAACTTTATTCTCGTCAATTCACCTGAATCTCCAGCAGAGCTTTTTATAGCTAAAAAGCTAAATAAGGCAGGTGCGAAGCTTGTCTTCTCACCGATGCAGGTAATGGGAAGTTGGGGAAGAAAATACAAACTAGTACTGACCCTGCATGATCTGATTTATTACCGGCATAGGAAGCCTCCACAGGATTTATCGCTAATAATTAAGGCCATCTGGCGGCTTTATCACTTAAGTTTCGTGCCGCAAAGAATCCTGCTAAATCGAGCAGATGTCGTGGTCACAGTGTCTGAGACGACTAAAAAACTAATTGAAAAGTATCGGCTGACTAGACGTCCCGTTGAAATTGTCTATAACGCAGTAGCGCACATGAGTTCGATTCCTAGGAAAATGCCAAAATCAAGAGAAATCGTCTACGTTGGATCATTCATGCCTTATAAAAACGTGGAAACACTTGTCAAAGCGGCTGGGCTGAAGCCTGGTTTCACGCTCAATTTAGTTAGCAAAATCACGCCAGAACGGGAAAAAGAATTGCAGAGACTTGCCGATACAGTCTCGGCTAATGTTGTTTTTCACCATGGAGTCAGCGACGAGAAATATCGAGAGATCTTAGATACCGCCTTCGCATCGGTATCAGCTAGCCGAGATGAGGGTTTTGGGATTCCTTTGGTTGAGGCTATGGCTTCGGGATTACCCGTGGTCGTATCTGAATTAAACATATTCCAAGAAGTAGCCGGATCAGCCGGAACTTTCTTTAATCCAAACTCGGAAGCAGATCTCGCGGCAGCGCTAACCGCGCTCGAGAAAACTGAAACTTGGGAGGCTAAATCCAAAGCTTCATTGACCAGAGCGAAACTATTTGATTGGGATAAATCTGCTGAGAAACTAAGTGAAATTCTCAATCGGCTAAGCTCTGCACGCAATAATCACTAACTGACCAAAGCCCATCCAAGTGAACTAGCCGGTTGAGGCTTAAGTTCTCAAGACGATCATTTGATAGCGGTAGTTCACCATGCGAGGCAAGTTTGATTAGTTTTCTGATTAACGACCCGTGAGAAACCGCCAGAACTCTTTGGCCATCGAATTCGGTCGCCATTTTCTGCAAAAGTGCCTTTGCACGTATTTCTAGATCTTCGATACTCTCCAAGCCAATAATTGGCTCCTTGCTCTCGAATTTGATGCGCCACTCGGTGTGAGATAGACCTTCTGCTTCTCCAAAAGACCTTTCAATAAGTTCTGGAATTATTACGACTGGAAGATTTATTTCCGCTGCTATTAATGCTGCGGTATCCCTTGCCCGTGACAGTGGGGAAGCGGCTAAAACATCCCAGTCCGATGGGTTAATTTTTGTCGCAGCATTCTTTGCTTGCAAGATGCCAATGTGATTCAAAGGAATATCGCTAGATCCCTGTAGGCGCAATTGAGCGTTCCAGTCTGTTTGGCCGTGTCTTACAAGCCCAAGATCTGTCTTAGTCAATTAGTAACCTCTCTAGAGCCAACGAGGTGTTTGCTTCTATTTTTGCCGTGGCCAAGCTATCTGCTCGGGTAGGGCCGATGTTCACAATCACAATTGCTTTGCCTGATTTCTGAGCCAACTTTGCAAAGCGGTATCCCGAATTTACAGTAAGCGAAGAACCAGCAACTAGTAGGCACTGAGCCTGATCCAGCAACGCCATAGAGCGCTCAACTCGATCCACCGGAACTGCTTCACCAAAGAAGACGACGTCAGGCTTGTAGATACCACCGCAATTTTTGCAGTTTGGCACTTGAAAGTTTTCGGTGCCAATTACTTCTGCGTCACCATCTGGGGTGAATTCAACGCTCGGGTCTTTTCTAATCTCGGGGTTTATATCCTCGAGAAAGACATCCATTTCTGAGCGTGAAATTACCTGGCGGCAACTTAGGCAAATTACGCGATCCAATCTGCCATGCAAATCAATAACATTCCGGCTACCGGCTTGCTGGTGAAGTCCGTCAACATTTTGGGTGACTAACGCTACGACTGAACCGGTGAGCTCTGCTTGGGCCAAACTGAAGTGACCTGGATTGGGTTTTGCCATGGCAATTCTTGACCAACCAACGTAGCTACGAGCCCAATACTTTTGCTGAGCCTGAAACGACCCCATAAACGTGTCGTACGTCATCGGATGGCGAGCTACGCGTCCTTCACCTCGATAATCTGGAATACCTGAGTCCGTGCTTAAGCCTGCACCGGTGAGCACAAGTATCTTCTTTCCGGCGATTCGCTCGCGAGCAACTTCAATTGAATAATTAGCTGCGTCAGAAAGCTGTGGGTTTTCGAGTTGGGACATTAGTTAGCAGTTTACTAACTGTGTTTAGTTGAGGATGGACCGACAGCCTGACTCATGAGGGAATAGTGGTCGAAGGGTCAAACGCCAGATCTTTCCATTAGAACTAAATCTTGAAGCTGAATTTAACTTAGGGAGCATTGCATTCAGAGTCCTGTTTTCGGTCACTGACATTTCAGTGCAGGTACCGGTAAATTGCAATGGTTTAGCGCCAAACCACTTACGCACTTGCCCGTAATTATCTTGAGCAGTCTCGGTCGCCATGTATACCCATTTGGTTGGAGTCCAAACAGTCGGTCTTGATCTCGTCCACATCAACTCTGAACTGAAAGCCTCTACTTTATCGATGAAAGCCGAAGCTTCTTTTCTTGCCGTTGCTTTTGATTTCGGAGAAACTCCGTAGTGCCAACCAAGTGCGTAGATTGAAACCCGTGTCTGTGGTCCTCTAGGTGAGGATTGAGTGAGCACCATTGTGTTGGGCAAATCTGTAACTTGGGGGATTCCCCAGTCGAATTTCGGGTCAGCTAAGTTAACTTTTGCTGCCGCAGCAACAATTCGCTGGACGGCTGCCGGCTCGCGTTTTTGTAAAAAGGTAGCAACTATTGGGCCTGGGTATTGGAGCGTTTGAACAGGAACTCGAGTAATCAATTGCCCATCGCTGTATAAAACCGTAGGGGTTCTTTCAAAAGCCCATTCCATGGTTGTGTAGCCACCGGTCTCCTGAATCAGAAGGGAAACATACTTCGGAGAAGGGGTAATTGCCTGCGCTGAACCCTGAAAGGCTAGGCCCGAAAACACGCCAACTAGGGCGACGGCCTTGATCAGTTTCATCTATAAATTCCCTAAAAGAAGTACTTATTTACATTGTCTAACTTAATCCAGTCACTTATCCAGATATACGCGCTTGGATTCGATTCACAGGGAATTGCCAAAAACGTGTCCGAAAGGGGACTTGAACCCCTACCCTCGTAATGAGGACTAGCACCTCAAGCTAGCGCGTCTACCATTCCGCCACCCGGACTTTGGGTGATGCAGGTTTGATTTTACTACTAAAGCCTTAGATAAAAATTTCCACATTATTCGGCTAACCAGGAGTAGTTTGGATGCATGGCGCAGGATGCAAGACAATCACTAAACCAGTTTGTTGCGGCACTGGAGAGACACTTTGAAGCGGTTGCTAGCGGGCGGGGTAGCGATGACCCGGCGGTGCTCCAATCTTATGAAACCCTAAAAAGTGCCTTCCTTGACTATGAAGAGTCCTTATCCGATCAGTTCGGTGAATTTCTACCTATGGAGCTAGCTGAGGACGAAGACGACTGGGCATGAATTTTCTCCAAGCGATAATCCTTGGAGTTGTTCAAGGTCTAACTGAATTTTTACCTGTTTCTTCATCCGCTCACGTCCAAATTGCCTCTGAACTCATGCGTGTTCCGGGGTTATCTGATGAGAATTCATCAACCACAGCCTTTATTGCCACTATCCAACTTGGCACAGAATTAGCCGTGATCCTTTACTTCGCCAAAGACATTTGGCGCTTGATGCGGGCGTGGTTCAAAGGATTTTTTCATTTTGAAGCAAGAAAAGAGCAAGACTACAAACTTTCCTGGCTAGTGATTGTTGCTTCACTGCCGGTTGGGATAGCTGGCCTGGCATTTAGGCATTTCATAGAAGAGACTGTTAGAACCCTCTGGGTGATTGCCTTCACTTTGATAATTTTTGGAATCGTTTTATACGTTGCCGACCGATCGGGTCGCCACAGCAAAACAGCAAAAGATTTGAATTGGAATTCAGCACTACTTTTTGGCTTCGGTCAAATGCTTTCGGTAATCCCAGGGGTCTCACGCTCAGGCGCAAGTATAAGCTTCGGTCTTTTCGCCGGTTTCAAGCGGGTTGATGCTGCAAGATTTGCTTTCCTAATCGGAATACCCGCGGTTCTAGCTAGCGGTATTTTGCAATTTCAAGCTAGCTACGCAAACCTTGATAGCGAGCAACTGAGCGGAACAATTGTTGCAACAATCACCTCGTTCGTTGTTGGCTACTTGGTTATTGCCGGATTACTTAAGTATCTAAGTCGCGGTTCTTTTCTACCCTTTGTGATTTGGCGAGTGGCAGTTGGCGTTCTGCTTATAGTTTTGCTATCGCTTGGTCTAGTCCAGGCTTAGCTTTCCTTATCGCCGGATTCTTTATTCTCGTTAGCCCTAAGGAATTGCTCAAATTCCAAAGCAAGAGCGTCAGTATTCATTTCCTCGGCTTCTGACTCGTCTCTTGCTTTTTCGAGTGACTGTATGTAATTTCCGAGATCTTCATCACCTTCAACAAAGTCATCTACAGATCTTTCCCATTCAAAGGCTGCAGTTAGCAACTCCTTGTGATCAACGCTGAAATCAAGGAATAACTCAAGTTCATTTACTAGCGCAAGAGCAGCCTTAGGTGATGGCATTGAAGCAACGTAGTGGGGGACTTGTGCCCAGATTGAGATCGTTGGTAGACCTGCTTTTTCGAAGGCATGGCCAAGCACACTCATAAAACCTGAGCGACCGTCGTAATTGCTTCGCTCGAGACCGTATGCATTGCGAACGATAGCTGATTGGCTATTCTTGTAAATCTTTATTGGGCGATTATGTGGCGCTTCAGCGGCTAATGAGCCGAGCATGATTACAGAGGTGATTTCTCGATCCTCGACAATTTCCCTAATTTCATCTCTTAGGTAAGGCCACTGAAGGGCAGGTTCTTGTCCTATTAGAAAATAAAGTGAATTCTGCTTCTCACGTGTTCTATCTTTGGCTGGGCCCCAGAATTCAATGCTCGGCCATAGAAAGTCACGATCTCCATGCTCATCTAAGACAATCACCGGACGTTGACGGAGATAATCAAAATATTCGGGATCATCGATGTTAAGTATTCTTTCCGAACCCAACTTTTCACGAATATAGTTGGCGGCTCCAGTTGCACCAGAACCAGCATCCGTCCATCCGTCTAGTGCAACAACTAGGACTCTGCCGTTAAATACCTTTGCTGTTTCGCTCAAGAATCAACCATTTCACCGAAGAAGCTTCATTTAGAAGACTAAATCCATTCTAAAGATTAGACTTTGCTCATAATGCTAAGAAGCAAAAAATTTGCTGTCCTATTTGATATGGACGGAACCCTAATCGACTCAGAGCCTTATTGGATGGAGAGCGAGCAAGCCCTAGCCGCGGAGCATAAGGGTAAATGGACAGCCGAAGATGGGCTCGATGTTGTGGGCATGTCCTTGGATAAATCTTCACGATTACTAAAAGACAGAGCGAATATTCCTTTGGAACCAGAGGAGATAGTCGAAATACTTACCGATGAGGTACAGAAAAAACTAACTAGAGTAGTGCCTTGGCGTCCCGGCGCTAAGGAGCTTCTACAGGATCTCAGGAAGCACGGAGTTAAGACAGCGTTAGTTACCATGTCGATGCACCGCATGGCTAAGCAGGTCGTCGATGCAATAGATTTCCCAGCCTTTGACGTAATTGTTGCTGGCGATGACGTTAGAAACGGTAAACCTCATCCTGAGGCATACCTAAAGGCTGCTGAATTGCTTGGCTTTGAACCTAAGCAGTGCATCGCCTTTGAAGATTCCATGTCTGGGCTTACCAGTGCGGAACAGGCCGGAACGATAGCAATCGGCATTCCACACATTGTTCCGATCCCTGAAAAGCCAGGTCGAGTATTGTGGTCGACTTTAGAAGGCGTGACGTATAAACAACTTCGAAAGCTAATCAAGTGAGTCAATCAACCAGTAGGGGCCCATTACAAGCTGGCGAACGTGTTCAGCTCACTGGACCAAAGGGTCGACTAAATACAATCACTTTGTCCCGTGGCGCAGTATTTGGAACACATCGCGGCAACATCAACCATGACGACATTATTGGGCTACCAGATGGTTCGGTAATTAGAAACGAAGCCGGCACCGAGTATCTTGTGCTCCGGCCTTTGCTGACTGACTTTGTTCTTTCCATGCCAAGGGGAGCAGCGATTATTTACCCGAAGGATGCTGCCAGCATCATCACTATGGGAGATATCTTTCCTGGCGCAAGAGTTGTTGAGGCTGGGGTTGGCTCGGGGGCGCTGAGTATGTACTTACTTCGTGCCATTGGCGATTCTGGAAAACTCATTTCTTTTGAACGGCGAAATGATTTTGCTGAAATTGCTCAGGCTAACGTGAGTTCCGCTCTTGGAGTTAGGCCGAAAAACTGGGATGTCGTAGTCGGTAGCCTGCAAGAGGAACTTCCTGAGGTAGCTGAGAAATCAAGTGTCGATCGAGTGATTTTAGACATGCTGGCTCCTTGGGAGTGCATCGAAGTTGTTAGTGATGCCCTTGCCCCAGGTGGTGTTCTGATTTGTTACGTGGCCACGGTAACCCAGCTTTCTAGGGTAGCTGAGCAGATCAGAGCTTCAGCTAGGTTCACCGAGCCTGCTCCATTTGAAACCATGTTTAGAGGATGGCATCTGCAAGGTCTAGCCGTCCGTCCAGAGCACCGCATGTCAGGCCACACCGGCTTTATCCTGACCTGTCGAAAACTAGCTCCCGGAACTGTTCTACCCAGTTTTACAAGACGAGCAAAACCAGAATTTGACCCAGAAGATATCGCTATTTGGAATGCCGACGCAGCGCTAGAAAGGCCAGTTAGCGATAAACGAGTGCGTAAAAACTTGAAGCAAGCTCAACAATCAGCAGAATCTAGGCTAGGTCTTGAGCCTGATGAAGCCGAGTAAACTATTCCAAGCACCTAACAGAAAGTAGCTCGATGAAGTCCGTTCGCCAAATCGCAGTGGTTATAAGCCTGCTAGCAGTTTTGACTGGCTGTGCCTCAGCCGATCCAAAACTGGCAGCTTTTGACGGCATAACCCCGGCTTGTGAAAAGTATGTTGGTGGGGCTGAAATTGACCAGGTGAAAGTTACCGCTGAAAAAGGCAAAATCCCGACCGTAGATTTTATAACCGCTGATCCAGCAAATAATGTCGAGTCAAATCTTGCCAAAATCAAGACTGCCCAGACTAAGGTCTATCGCGAAGGAACTGGTCCGATGTTTACCGGTGACCAACTAGTTATCGCGGAATACGCCGTTTTTAGTTCGACCACTGGCCAAGTGCTAGGTAATTCACAATTCAACGGAACCGATCCAGTTACTGAGATCTTTGATAAAGCTAACTCACCGGTTTACTGCAGCGCCATGTCGGGTATCCGCGAGGGATCGTTATTTGCTTTTGCAACGCCGGCCCAAGCAGATGACCCAGAAGGCAGGCTTTTAGTTCTTGAATTCAAAAAGGTCTTTCTGCCTCATGCAAACGGTGCAGTCCAAGCCCCAGTAAGCGGACTTCCTCAGGTGGTTCGCGTTCCAGAAACTGGAAGACCAGGACTCGTCCAGCCGACATTTGATAAACCAAGTGAGTTTAAGCGCGCCGTTGTAATCGAAGGTAAGGGCGAAACAGTCAAGCTAGGTGACTCGGTAACGGTTCACTACTCAGGTTGGATGTGGCTAGATAAGCTCGGTGGCACTTTCGAATCCTCCTGGGATTCACGTCCAGCAACCTTCACCCTTTTGAAAGGCCAACTTATTTCGGGCTTTGTCAAGGCGATTGACGGTGTAAAGGTTGGATCTCAGGTTATTGCCGTCATGCCTCCAGCTGACGCCTATGGAGAGTCTGGCAATGGAACCATTCCTGCGAACACGACATTACTTTTTGTTATCGATGTTCTTGGTGTGAATAACTAGGTATAAATATCTGTTATGGACGATTTAGACCCGAATGAATACAAAATAGGTAAACCCGAAAGACTATTTAACCTAACTTGCCTCCTGCTTCACTTCAGCAACGGCATAAGTAAAAATGACATCCTGCGAAGCATCCCCGCATACTCAGCAGAGTATGTCGAGGGCGGGGATAATTCATCGCTTGAACGAAAATTCGAAAGAGATAAAGATGAACTTCGGGAAACCGGAATCATGGTGGAAGCTGTCATTGCTGAGGTAGAAGATCAAAACAACCAAGCCACAAAATACGTCATTCGATCTGAAAGTTTCTTCTGGCCAAAGGGTCTCAGTCTAACTCCGCGACAACTAGCCCTTCTCAATCTTGCAGCCGACGCTTGGGCGGGTGGTTCACTTTCGGCAATCGCCAGCAAGGGGATAAATAAGCTCAGGGCTATGGGGGAGGTCAACGATGGCGACAGCATCATCGGTATCGCCCCGAGACTAAATTCCAATGAACCTAACTTGCACGAAATTGGAACGGCAATTAACGAGCGACGCGTGATTGAGTTTGATTACCGTAAGCCTAGTACCGGTGAAATCATGCCTAGAAGCATCGAACCATGGCTACTTCGTCAAATAGCTGGCCAGTGGCTTGTCCTTGGCTACGACCGAATGCGCAATGCGCCGAGAAACTTCATGCTTAGACGAATGGTCAGCAACGTAAAAATTGCTCGAGGCACACAGCCATTTGACCCGCCTAACCAGTCAGAAATTGACAACGCTATTGCTGATTTGGAGAAGTTAGCGGCAAAACAGGTTGCGGTAATCAAGGTTGAGAAAAACACTGAAGCCTGGTTCCGCTACGAACTGGATCTTGGTGCCACATCAAGTTCAGGCAAAGTTGAACTCAATTTCTACGACATGCATGTACTTGCAGAGCAGTTGCGCGAATATGCAGGGCAAATTCAAGTTATCAAACCCGACGATCTTGCCGCTCTGGTCAGAGATGGTTTCCAAAAGGTAGCTGATCAACATGGCTAATTCAAGACTTAGCGATTCAGAGCGATTCAACCTCATGTTGGCCTTAACTGCGTTGCTGGTTGACCAACGTGAGTATGAGATTGAAGATTTGATGTCTCACTTCAAAACCACCCGCGAAGAGATTGTTGAAGCGGTGCGCCTAATCGGATTCACCGAGCTGATTGATATTTACGACCGTAGGCCATACATTGTTGATTTCGACGATCTGCATGATGGCCTGGTATCAATCCGTTTCAGTAATTCGGTCGACCTAACCGACGTACCACGCTTGTCCTCTAGACAAACATCGGCACTAGCAGCGGGCCTTGCATATCTGGCTGCTTTGCCAGGGCTTGCCGAAGTTGGCGAAATCGAAGAGTTGCAAAAAATCTTGGCAAGTGGAATTGATGATGAAAACTCCAGATCTGAAATTCACATCGTGCCTGGCGCTGTGGATTCAGACTTGGCTACGCTTCGTCAAGCAATTACCAACAGGCTTTCAATTAGCTGTGACTATTTGAACCTCAAAGGCGAAACCTCCATTGGGCGAATTCTTGAACCGATCCGATTGGAACCGCAGGCCGAATTTGTCTACCTAAGAGCATGGTGTCCCACAAACGAGGAAGTAAGGGCTTTCCGAATTGACCGAATGCGCAAAGCAACAGTGCTTCCGGATCGCCCAATCAGCGAGGCCGCCAAAACCGCTGAATTCCCAGACGAGATTTACACACCGGGAGAGAACGATGTTGAAGTGGTGCTCGAAGTTGAACCCGAAGCCTATTCATTGATGCATGATTTCAGGCCAGTTGAAAAACCAGAGTCGGTATCCACTCACGTGAAGAGATTTAAGGTAAAAGTTGGCGATGTCAGAGTGCTGGGCAGAATCATCTCGCGCTTTGGTGGCGCTGCGAGAGTCATAAGTCCTGAACCAGCAAAACAGGCAGTGCGGCGCTTCGCGCTAGAAGCAATCGGGGTCAGGAACCAGCAGGCCCCTAAGGACGCTGAGTAGTGGCTGATTTTTGGCTAATAACTTGGCTGGTGCTAGGTGTTTCTACGATTATTTGCCTTAGCCTTGTCGGGTACCGACTAGCCAAGGCAACAAAGCGAATTTCTCGCTCTATCGACCCGATTGATCAGAAGTTTAAGGCTCTGCGTCTTGAAGTTAGTGCATTGAAGCACGCGCGGTCCGATAGACAGCGTAGGCTTAACAAAGTCAATTATCCAACAACGAAAAAAGGGTAGCTACTATGAGAAACCTTCAAGGCTGGGAATGGTTCTTTCTGCTATTGATCGTCCTGATTATCTGGGGCGCTCCAAAGCTTCCAGGATTTGCTAAGAGCCTCGGTCAATCGATGCGCATTTTCCGCAAGGAAATGAAGCAGATGGGCGAAGAGCGAACAGAAGACAAAAAGCCAAAAGTCGAGAAAGACACTAACAAAGAAGAGTAATGGCTAAGCGCCCCAACCCCGAGAAAAAAATGAGATTGTCGGGGCACCTTCGAGAGTTTAGAAACAGGCTTTTCAAATCCGCTATTGCAATAACTTCTGGAGCGGTAGCCGGCTGGTATCTCTTTGATTATGTCTTTGCAGCTCTGCAAAAGCCCGTTTTAGAACTGGCCAAAGAAGCAAATATCAACGCTCAGGTTAACTTCGGCTCTGTCGTGTCTGCATTTGATCTACACTTACAAATTGCTTTTTTCATCGGTCTTTTTCTTTCCAGCCCGATTTGGCTATATCAAATTTGGGCATTCGTTTCACCGGCTCTACGTAAAAGGGAGAGACGCTATACCGTTGCTTTCGTCTTGACCAGCACGCCATTGTTTTTAGGGGGAGCATTCTTCGGTTGGTGGTTATTCCCCGGCTTTGTTAGGGGTTTACTCTCCTTTACACCAGCTGGCAGCGCAAACGTAATTAATGCCTCCGAATATGTTCTTTTCACAGTTCGAGTATTACTAATCTTTGGTATGGCTTTTGTCCTACCAGTAATCCTTGTCTTACTAAATGCAATCGGAGCTATGTCGGGTAAAACAATTCTGAAAGGCTGGCGACCCGCAATTTTCATAATTGCAGTGGTAGGTGCACTAGCTACACCGGTTGCCGATCCGATGTCGATGTTCCTAATTATGATTCCACTAACAGCCTTCTACTATCTGGCTGCCGGCATCGCACTTTTGAATGATCGCAGAAAAGCCACGAAAAGGTCAAAACTAGTTGACGAGTTTGATTTAGCGGAAAATTACGCACCTGACGAAACAATCTGATGAGTGAAGAACTTTCGCCTGCGGAGAGATTTGCTCGAGCAAAGCAAAATAGGGTGAATCCCGCTTTAGAGAGTTTCTTAAATCTGCTTTCTTTTCCGCTTGATGATTTTCAGGAAAAGGCTTGTCGGGCTCTCATGGCGGGGCATGGTGTTTTGGTAGCAGCGCCGACCGGCGCTGGTAAAACAGTTGTCGGCGAGTTTGCCATACACCTGGCTAATCTAAGTGGAACTAAGGTTTTCTACACTACGCCGATAAAGGCCCTGAGCAATCAGAAATTCTCTGAACTAGTTGCCCGATACGGATCTGAAAAGGTAGGCCTACTTACGGGTGACACCAACATAAACTCAGACGCGCAATTCTTGGTGATGACCACTGAAGTTTTGCGAAACATGATTTATGCGAACTCTTCTGCACTTATCAACCTAAGTTTTGTTGTCATGGATGAGGTTCACTACCTTGCCGACCGATTCAGGGGAGCGGTCTGGGAAGAAGTTATCCTGCATCTTCCCAAAGACGTTAAAGTTGTTTCACTCAGCGCAACTGTTTCTAATGCGGAAGAATTTGGTGCCTGGCTTGATGAGGTCAGAGGAGACACCACTGTAATTGTCAGTGAGATGCGACCGGTTCCACTTAATCAGCATGTGCTCTTTGGTGATGAGCTAATGCCGCTTTTCCAAGAAGGCAAAAATGATATTCGAGTCAACGTCGATTTGGTGCAGCGTCACGCCAACAAAATGCGGGCACCCGTGGCAAGACCAACACGCGGCAGACGAGGGCCGGGTGGGTTAGACCGAAACTATGGTCGGATACCGCGCCTATCTAAAGCTGAGATTATTGACATTCTCGAGGATGCCGATTTGCTTCCAGCTATATTCTTTATCTTTTCAAGAGCCGGCTGCGAATCTGCCGTCCAGTCGGTTTTAGCTTCCGGCATGCGGCTGACTAAGCCAGAGGATAAGCAGTTGATTCGTCGAATCGCTGAAGAAAAATGCGGCAACATCCCCGACGAGGATCTTGCGGCCCTGGGTTATTTTGAGTGGCTGAGCGCACTCGAAAGAGGAGTAGCAGCCCACCATGCTGGGATGCTACCTGCATTCAAAGAGGTGGTTGAAGAACTTTTTCTAAGAAAACTGGTCAAGGTAGTTTTTGCAACCGAAACACTCGCACTTGGAATCAACATGCCGGCTCGAACAGTTGTTCTCGAAAGACTAGATAAGTTCAACGGTGAAGCGAGGGTTCAAATTACTCCTGGCGAATACACGCAGCTTACTGGGCGAGCAGGAAGGCGCGGCATTGACCTTGAAGGTCATGCCATTATTCAATGGGCTGGTAATCTCGACCCGAGTTACGTCGCATCGCTTGCCTCAAAGCGAACTTACCCACTCATATCGAGCTTCCGGCCGACATTCAACATGGCGGTAAATCTGATGGACGCATTCGGCGCTAAACGCTCCAGAGAAGTGCTAGAAACATCCTTCGCTCAGTTTCAGGCTGACCGTTCGGTTGTCGGGTTAGCCAAAGGCATTCGTGAGAAACAAGAATCGCTCAAAGGCTACTTGGCTTCGATGACTTGCCACCTAGGTAGTTTTGAAGATTACGCCAGAATCAGAAGAACCATTACTGATCTTGAAAAAGAGCAGGCGCAGCTTGGCAGACAGGTCAAGCGAAACGACCTGCGTCAGAAGCGTGGTGTTCGTGACTTTGATCTAAAAATCGCTAATCTCAAGCGCGAATTGAGAGCGCATCCCTGTCACAGTTGCTCCGATCGAGAAGCTCACGCACGCTGGGCTGAACGTTATTTTCGTTTAGCCAAAGAAACCGATGCGATTTTGAAGCAGATTGACTCTCGAACCAATCAGGTGGCCAAGACATTTGACCGCATAACGCAAATGCTTCTGGAGCTTGGCTACTTTGAGTTATCCGACGATGAAATAGAGAGCACAATTGACGGGAAAAGACTGGCCCAGATTTATGGTGAGCGAGATTTGCTGGTTTCAGAGTGTCTGCGCCAGAACTGTTGGCAAGTAGTTGATTCTCCCACTCTGGCCGCTCTAGCCGCCGCGCTGGTTTATGAACCTAGGTTTGAAGATGATTCCTTACACCCGAAGCTCCCTAAGGGAGATTTTGGGCAAGCATTTGATCAAACCATGGCGATTTGGGATAACCTTCAGGAATTATCACAGACCTATCGTTTGCCCTTGACCAGCGAACCTGATGCCTCAATGGCACTGCAGATGCAACGCTGGGCCAGCGGTGCCCGCCTAGACTCGGTGTTGAAAGCCACCGGCATGCTGGCCGGTGATTTTATCCGCTGGAGCAAGCAAACCATCGATTTGCTCGAACAACTGGCAAAACTCAAAGAACCGAAGCTTTCAAGTAATGCTGAGTTAGCCATAGAGAAGATCAAGCGTGGAATCGTTGCCTATTCCTATTACGCTTAAAGAGTTATGCACGGATTACTGAGTTGGATTAGAGAATCGACTTCTTTTTGGGGGAGAGCAGTTATTGCCCTAGTCGGGGGCTTGCTGCTGGCATTTGCATTTCCTGGATTTAATTTCGCGCCAGGATCTTTTCTTGGTGTCTTCCTCCTAGTTGTTGCAGTTCACAAGATTGGTGTTACTAAAGCCCTTATCGTCGGCTTTATCGCCGGCTACGCTTTCTACGGTTTAGTTCTAATCTGGCTAACCACCTATCTCGGCCCAATCCCTTGGATGGCTCTTTGCATAGCCGAAGCTCTCTTTTTTGGGATTTCGTTATCAATGATGTCTCTTGTTTGGCGTTGGTTAAATGGAATGAACTTAGGCGCACTAAAGCCTTGGTTGATGGCTGCGTCGGTAGCCACTATTTACCTAGGTAGGGAATATTTTGCTGGTCATTTTCCCTACGGCGGACTACCTTGGGCTCGCCTTGGGCTCTCACAGGTAGAGAACTTCACCGCAAAGTGGGCCTGGGCGGTAGACATTTCAGGATTTAGTTGGCTGATTGCTTTCGTTTCAGCGCTAGCAGCGTTCTTCTTTTTAAATCCGCTTCCACAAGGTTCTGGACTAGCTGCGAGATCAAGAAAATTTCTTCCAGTAGCTCTTAGCTTCGGGATTCTAATTGGAACACCCTTTGCCTTCCAGTTACCAGTCGGTGAGGAAACCGGAAAGCTTAAGGTTGCTGCCGTTCAAGGCAATGCTAACGCGGGACTGTTTGCCATCAATCCGTCTGGCTCAATCTTGGGAAAGCATCTAGCAGTAGCCAAAGATCTAGTCGCCTCTGGAAAAGAAGAGGACATCGAACTGATGGTCTGGCCGGAAAATTCTTCCGATCTCGACCCACTTAATAACACCGAAGCAAATCTTTTGATTAGCGAGTTTGTTACCAACGACCTAAAAGCTCCTTTACTTTTTGGTAACAAGACATTCCGTGGAAAAGACTTTTTCAACGAGGTCGACCTATGGCTACCCGAGACCGGATTATCGGATTGGTATGACAAGAAAAGGCCAGTGCCATTTGGCGAGTATGTTCCCAATCGAGATTTCTTTATGGCGCTAGCCCCGGATATGGTTGGTCTAATCGGCTGGGACATGTCACCCGGTACACGTGATGGGATATTCAACGTCAGGGGAGAGGACAAGGTTGGTTCTCTTATTTGCTTTGAAGTCACCATCGACGAACTGCACTATGACCTAATCGATCAAGGGGCTTCGGCTCTAATGGTGCAGACTAATTCTTCAGATTTTGGAAAGAGTGTGCAGGGAGTTCAATTAGCCGCGATCTCTAGAATGCGTGCTATCGAGACTGGTAGGACCGTTGTTTCAATTTCAACTGTCGGTGTCTCTGGAATTTATGCTCCAGACGGTAAGGTCGTCGAAGAGCTGGAAAGTTTCGAGCCAGGCGCTATGGTTTCAGATATCGCGCTGCGAACAGATAAAACTCCAGCCATGGTTTTCGGAAGGTTTATTGAACCAACTGCATTCGCGCTCACGCTAATACTTACCTTGTTTGCGGTCATCAGCTCTTTAGTGAAACGCTATAAAGGCCGCCGATGAGGGTTTTAGTAATTATGCCTACTTTCAACGAGTCAGGCAACATCATCAAGAGCGTCGAGCAGCTGTTCACGTATAACCCGACTGTCGACTTACTTATAGTCGATGACAACAGTCCCGACGGTACCGGAGAAATGGCTGACCAGTTAGCTAAGTCGAACTCGCAAATCTCCGTGTTACACAGACAAGAAAAAGATGGCTTAGGCGCTGCGTACTTAGCTGGCTTTGAGATTGGAATCGCTAAGAAATACGAATTCCTGGTCGAAATGGATGCTGATGGTTCGCATCGAGCAGAAGATCTGCCAAAACTACTTGCCAAGTGTGCGGAAAGCGATTTGGTTATCGGTTCTCGGTACGTATCGGGTGGATTAACTTTAAATTGGCCACTGCACCGAAAGCTACTTTCTAGAGGGGGAAATCTCTACGCAAGAATTATGCTTGGCTCTAAATTAAATGACATGACGGCTGGATTTAGAGCGTTTAGAACATCGTTTCTACAAAAGCTCGACCTAACTGGAATCAATGCCAAAGGATACTCATTTCAAATTGAGATGGCCTACCGAACAGTATTAGCCGGAGGCCGGGTTACCGAGGTGCCCATTACTTTCGTTGAAAGGGAAATCGGAAACTCGAAAATGAGTAAGTCAATTGTTACCGAAGCGCTACTGCTTATCACCAGATTCGGCTTTAGGCGCATAGTCGGTAAAACTAGCTAGCGTTTTTCCTTCTGCGCTCTTTTAGGTCGGCTAGCGCTTCTTGCAGAATTACTTCTAACTCGTCCCTGCTTCTTCGTTCCAGTAGTAAGTCAAAATGAGTACGGACAATTTTCTGTTCACTTTCCGCAGCAGGCTCTATTTCCGCGCCATCGCGCTTAGCCGACTGACCACACTTCTTGCAATCCCAGAGTTCCGGTATTTCAACTTCCGCGGCAAATATTAATTCGCTAACGTGCTCATTTGGGCAAGTGTAGGGAATGGTTTGTCTAGGGGAGAGGGTTACCCCTTCGATAGTTTCGTTGCTGACACTGCCTAGTCTGGATCCTCTTACTGGTTCTGAATTCATGGCCTTTTCCTAACTGCTCGGGTAACAAAGTTAACCCTAGAAAAGTGAACAAACTTCCCGTTCTTAGGATTTTCCCAGTATTCGACCAGCCAATTCTGTGTTATCGGTGACTATCCCGTTTGCACCGCGATTGATCAATCTTCTGATGGATTTTTCATCGTTGATAGTCCAGAAATGAATTAGAGTTCCAGTTTTGCTTATTTGTCGAATAAATCTCTTAGTGTCGAATCTAATTCCATACATTGATGCAGGCACTTGAAGAGCCCCGACGTTATTCAATAGATTCGAAATACCAAATCCGAAAAAAGCTCTCAATCTAACTCGTAGTACCAAAGAGGCACTCGCCGAGGTGGCAACTGGTTTAGACACCAAAGCAATTGCCTTTTGCCTTGTACTCTCACTGAAGCTTGAGATAAGCACTCGCTGATGTGCAGAGCATGATTCAATTGCGCGAACGGTTGGATTTACAGCTAGTGGATCTTTGATGTCCAGGTTGAATTTCATTTTTGGAAATTGTTCTAACGCTTCAATCAAAGTTGTCGGAGAGCCTCCCTGAACAAATTTCAAGAGCTTAAACTCTTTCAAGTTAAGCGAACTAACTTTCTCTTCGCTGCCTGTCAGCCGCTTCAAGTCCTCGTCGTGGAAAAGTACTGCGTGGCCGTCTCGAGTGCATCGCACGTCGGTTTCAATGTATTCGGCACCAAAATCTATGGCGTGTTTTATCGCTTCAAAAGTATTCTCACTTGGCGGGGAATAGCCACGGTGAGCAAACAGTGCTATACCGCTGCCTGAAAAGTAAGGATGATTTTGCATCAACTGCCTTTCAAGATGCGGCGGTAGGCTAGGGGGAGTGAGTACTTGGACGAGACCTAAAGTAAAACCTATTGCCAGATTAGTCCTAGGTTTATACCTTTTTGGACTTGGCCTAGCCATGATGATTCACTCTGGACTCGGCGTTGCTCCTTGGGATGTTTTGGGTCAGGGCCTACAAAACCAAACTGGCTGGAGTTTTGGAGTCACCACGGTTATTGTTAGCGCGGTAGTTTTGCTTCTCTGGATACCAATCCGACAAAAACCAGGCTTGGGCACTCTTGTCAACGCCGTTTCTATTGGTCCTTTCGCTGATTTGTCTAGGCCGCTAATGCCTGAAACTACCGGTTTTTGGGCAAATCTTGCCCTCATGTTGCTCGGACTTGTTGTTGTGGCAATGGGATCAGGTCTTTATCTGTCAGCTGGTCTTGGTGGAGGACCAAGAGACGGGCTAATGGTTGGGCTAACTCGAGTTACCGGTATTCCATTCTGGATTGTCAGAACAATAGGCGAGTCATTGGTGCTAGTAATCGGATGGCTTCTAGGCGGCACAGTGGGCCTTGGCACGGCGCTTTTTGCCTTTGGTATTGGATATCTGGCTCAGATATCGATGAAGATTTTTGGTTTTGACCCTAAAAAGGACCATTTGAACCAGCAAGGGCAAAATGTCTGAGAAAATTCACGTCAAACATCGAGAAACAGCCAGGGTGCTCCTAGTTAGCCCTGAAAAGACATTTTTACTTCTCAAAACGCATTTTGATCCAGAAGTTGGACTGCCGCCGCGTTGGCTAACTCCTGGAGGTGGGATTGATCAGGGTGAGACCCCAAAAACAGCCGCGATCAGAGAATTACGCGAAGAAACCGGCTTGTTTATTGAAATCGACCGCCTAGATGAGCCAATTATGGTTACCAGCGGCCGCTGGGACTGGGCCGATGGAAAAAGCTTTCATACTTACACCGATACGATTTTTGAATTTGTAACTGAAGAATTTCAACCTGATACATCTGGATTCACTCAGGATGAGTATCGCGATGTTTTGGAATATCGCTGGTGGAGCCTAACTGATCTGCTGAAAAGCGTCGAGCCGCTAGGGCCTCACGAACTAAGAAGCCTTATCCAGGAACGTTATCAATAACACCGATAATGAACATTATGTCAAGTAATGTTTATTTGGGCCTCGAGGCCTTTACCGGTTACTCTCCTCCACCCAACGCCTCAGTAGTTCATTTGCTTTACCCGAACTGATTGCCAGAGAGGCATTTTGGAATCCTTGATTGATTCGTTGGGCGAAGTCGAAATCGTCCAAGTCGTTGGCTTTACTGAGATCGTAAGCTGCCATTGCCACAGCTGCATTTAGGGCTACAATTTGGAAAATTGGGTGATTCTCCCCCAAATTCCCAGTCAATAGCTCCCTTGCTATATTGGCGTTCTCTGAAGCATCACCGCCGATTAGGTCTTTGATGTCTGCCTTTTGAATTCCCAGTGTGGCAGGGTCAAAGGTAAAGTCTGCAATTTTGCCGTTCTTGACTAACTTGACATAACTATTTCCAGTTATGGTTAGCTCATCCAGCCCATCTTCGCCCCGAAAAACTATAGCGCTTCGGCGTCTCAGGGCAATCTGGTCGGCTAATTTATCAAGGATCTGGGCATTGGCAACGCCTAGTGCAGTTGCCAGGGGTTGAACGGGGTTGACCATTGGGCCTAGGAAGTTAAAAGTGGTTGGCACCCCTAGTTTTTTCCTTATCGGGGCTACATGCCGCAGCGCCGGGTGGAAAAGTGGCGCAAAGAAGAAGCTAATCCCGATTTTTTCAAAAACTTCGGCTATCTGATCTGGAGAAAGGTCTAATTTCACCCCCAGTGCCTCGAGAAACTCTGAAGAACCGGTCTTTCCTGAAGCAGAACGTGAGCCGTGCTTTAGAACTGGAACGCCTGCGGCAGCCACAACAACGGCGGCCATGCTGGAAATGTTCACAGTGCCAAGTTGATCTCCCCCAGTTCCAACGATATCAACAGCATCGTTTGATACTGGAACCGGGATCGCGTTCTGGAGCATGACATCCACAAAACCGGAGATTTCATCCGAGCTCTCCCCCTTGGCCCGGAGCACCAACAAAAATTCGCCCACAACTTCGGGATCGCTCTCACCAGAGATCATGCTTTCCATGGCCCAAGTTGCTTCGGTTTTTGAAAGATCTTGGTTGGCAGATAATTTGTCCAGCAAGCTTTGCCAGTTCACCGAATGGTTCATTTCTAAAGTTTAGCCACAGTGGAGAAAAATCAGACAAAATTCCTTGCCACGACAGGGTTTCGGGCCAATTATAACGATTTGAACATGTAGAATTTAGACATGAGTTCCGCTTCTGCAGCCCACAGCCAAATCCACCGGCCAAGCCCAACTTCGGTTGGAACAATCGTCTGGCTGGGCAGCGAAGTCATGTTTTTTGCCGCTCTATTTGCCATGTACTTCAGCCTCAGGGCTAACTCCCCCGAAATCTGGGCCCACGACACTGCAATTTTGAACTTTCCATTCGCATTGATCAACACTCTGATCCTTGTAGCCTCCTCTTTTACAGCTCAGTTCGGTGTTTTTGCGGCAGAACGTCTACAACCTAGGGCTACAGGCATGTCTCCTTTGAAATGGGGAATGGTCGAGTGGTTCATCCTAAGTTATGTCCTAGGTGCCATCTTCGTTTCCGGACAGGTCTGGGAGTATGCGATGTTGGTAAGTGAAGGTGTCTCGTTATCGAGCAACTCTTACGGATCAGCTTTCTACATAACTACCGGTTTCCACGCTTTACACGTAACCGGTGGTCTAGTTGCTTTCCTTTTGGTCATCGGAAAAACTTTCGCAGCTAAAAGATTTGGTCACAAGGAAGCAACCAGCGCGATTGTAGTTTCTTACTACTGGCACTTCGTTGATGTGGTGTGGATCGCACTGTTCCTAATTATTTACGTTTTGAAATAGCAGAGATAAGAAAGCATGATGCAGAAGCTAAAACGCAAACTAAATGGTCTTCGACGCAGCCCTAGGTCGGTAATTGCAGTTTTGTTCGCTGGATTGATTGTTGTTGGCTCTGGATACACCGCGGTAAATGCTTCCGTCTCTTCAGAACGTACCGTTGAATACACCAAAGAAGACATCGAATACGGTAAAAAACTTTTTCTTTCCAACTGCGCATCTTGCCACGGTAAAAACGCGGAAGGAACTGCAAACGGTCCAAGCCTGATTGGTGTCGGTGCTGCATCTGTTGATTTCCAGGTTTCCACCGGCCGTATGCCAGGAGCAGCCAGCGGCCCTCAACTTCAGGTAAAGCCAGTTCAATTCACTGAAGAAGAAATTCATGCTATGGCAGCATTCGTCGCTTCTCTCGGCGCAGGACCGAGCGTTCCTGACGCGGCCTACCTGCAGGCTAATGGTGATCCAACTAAAGGTGGAGAGCTATTCAGAATCAACTGCGCGATGTGCCACAACGCTGCTGGAGCAGGTGGTGCTTTGACCGAAGGTAAGTACGCACCTAGCCTAGATAACTCCTCACCGAAAATTATTTATGAGGCGATGGTAACCGGCCCTCAAAACATGCCGGTTTTCAACGATGCAAACATCTCCCCCGAAGAGAAAAATGACATCATCACCTATTTGGTATACCTCAGAGAAAGTGCTTCAGTCGGTGGTGAAGAACTAGGTGGACTAGGTCCAGTTGTTGAAGGTCTTGTTTCCTGGTTTGGATTACTTGGAATCATCATTGCTATTACCATCTGGCTTGGCGCAAAGTCGAACTAAACGAGAAAGTAAAAATTGAGCGAGCAGTCAAAAGAAGTTGAGCGGTCCCAAAACGCTGGCTTAGCAGTTATCAAGCCAGATGCGGTTCGCGATCCCGGCATCGAGCCACACCGCGTTCGGATGACCGATAAGAGCCCGAAGCACGCAAAGAGTGCTGCACGACAAGTCGCTCTGCTGTTCACACTTTCTATGTTTGGCAGTGCCTTTGCGCTATGGGCATATTTTGCATTCCCAATCAATGAAGATCTAAATACAGTTCGTCAGAACACTTTATTTCTTGGTGTTGGTATCACGCTTGGATTACTTGGTATTGGTATCGGAGCAATCCACTGGGCAAAGACTCTTATGCCAGATCACGAGGTTGCAGAAGATAGACATCTGTTGGCCTCCCCCGAGGACAAACGCGCTGCCGCAATTGAAATCATTAATCTTGCCAACCAGGAATCAGGATTCACTAGAAGAAAACTAATTCGTAGAACTCTCTACGGAGCGCTAGCTCTATTTCCGCTTCCCGGTCTAATTATTTTTGGAGATTTAGGTCCAAACCCAGGAAACTCACTTCGTCACACCATCTGGAAAAAAGGTACAAGATTAGCCAGAGACCCATACGGCACCCCAATTAAGGCCTCAGATGTCACCATCGGATCGGTTTACCATGTTGTTCCTGAAGGTTTAGTGCCAGGCACTGAACACTACCTAGAAGAGAAAGCTAAAGCTGCAGTACTTCTAGTCAGAGTTGAGCCAGACAAACTTATTGAGACTGAAGAGCGTAAGTCCTGGTCATACCAAGGTATCGTTGCCTATTCGAAGATTTGCACGCACGTCGGTTGCCCTGTTGCTCTTTATGAACAGCACACCCACCACTTACTTTGCCCATGCCACCAGTCCACTTTCGATCTGGTTGACGGTTGCAAGGTGGTATTCGGTCCAGCTGCGCGACCATTGCCGCAGCTGCCAATTTACGTTGACGAGGAAGGTTACTTGAGAGCGCAGAGAGATTTCAATGAACCGGTTGGTCCATCATTCTGGGATAGGAGCGTGAAGAGTTGAGCAGCACATCTAATCAACCAAAGAAGAACAACTTCCTAGCCGGAACCGCGAACTATGTTGACGAGCGCCTTGGAGTCGCAGGTGTTCTGAAAGAATTTGGTCGCAAGATCTTCCCCGATCACTGGTCTTTCATGCTCGGTGAAGTTGCTCTCTACTCGTTCCTGGTCTTGCTCTTATCTGGAACATTCCTTACCTTCTTCTTCGATCCTTCGATGACCGAGGTCGTTTATGACGGAGTCTATGCTCCGCTCAAAGGCGCTCACATGTCGATTGCTTACGCCTCCAGCTTGGACATAACCTTTGAAGTTCGAGGTGGCTTGCTGATGCGTCAGGTCCACCACTGGTCAGCGCTTCTATTTGTGGCAGCTGCTGGATTACACATGCTTAGAGTCTTCTTCACTGGGGCATTCCGCAAACCACGCGAAATGAACTGGGTTGTCGGCTTTGTACTTTTCGTTCTTGGTATGGGTGCTGGATTCACCGGTTATTCGCTTCCAGATGACCTGCTATCCGGAAACGGATTGAGAATCATCGATGGAATGATCAAAGGCATCCCCTTTATCGGAACATGGATTTCTTCATTCCTATTCGGCGGAGAATTCCCAGGCACTTCCATAGTTCCGCGTTTGTATAGCCTGCACATCATGCTAATTCCCGCATTGATTTTAGTCTTCTTGGCAATCCACTTAGTGATGCTGGTTGTTCACAAGCACACCCACTACTCTGGTGCTGGAAAGAAAGACACCAACATTGTCGGTTACCCGCTAATGCCTGTATACGTTGCAAAAGCTGGTGGATTCTTCTTCATCGTCTTCGGTGTGATCATGTTGATTTCATCATTCTTTACCATCAACCCGATTTGGAACTATGGTGGCTATGACCCCTCCCCTGTTTCCGCAGGTACTCAGCCTGACTGGTACATTGGTTGGCTAGATGGTGCGCTGCGTTTAGCGCCGACTGGTATGGAATTCATGATTGGTGATTTCACTGTTTCAATGAACATCCTGCTGCCACTTGCCGTTAGCTTAATCTTCTTGGCTCTAGTAGCGGTCTATCCGTTTATTGAAAACTGGATTACCGGTGACAAGAGAGAACACCACGTTTTGGATCGCCCACGTAATGCTCCAGTTCGAACAGCTATCGGTGCAGCCGGTGTTATGTTCTACGCGATTTTATGGGCTGGTGCAAGCACCGACCTGATCGCTACGCAGTTCAAGATGTCACTGAACCAGGTGCTTACTGCTATGCAGATCTCCCTTATCGTTCTGCCGATTGTTTCCTTCATGGTGACTAAGCGCATTTGTTTATCGCTGCAAAGAAAAGACCGAGAGGTTGCCATTCACGGACGTGAAACAGGTCGAATTGTTCGCCTTCCGCACGGTGAATACATCGAAGTTCACGAGCCACTAAATGAATACGAACTCTACAAGTTAGTCGATTACAAGGACTACCAGCCAACGCTGGCTAGGCCAAATGCCGCAGGCAAGATTACCGTAAGGGCAAGGATAAGAGCATCGCTATCCAAGTTCTACTTCAAGGATCGAGTATCTCCTGCGACTCAGAGCGAAATCGAAGAGGCAAGACACCATGCCGAAGAGATAGAGCAAGAAGTTCAGAAAGCTATTGAGTCAGCCAAGTAATCCTTAGGCTTCAAGCTATTTAGCCAAACCCACGATTAGTGGGCGTGCTGCCCTCTTGAGTGTTCAAAGACGAAGCCGATTAGAGCAATGAGAGCTAGTGGGAAACCGATTGCGAAAAGCCACCAACCAACTGCAAGAGACGTAAAGCAGATGGCTGAGCCGATACCAAGAGCTAGTGGCCACCACGACCATGGTGCGTAGAAGCCAACCTCGGCTTCACCATCTTCAATATTTGCCTCTGGAAGATCTTCCGGCCCGGTGAAGTTTCGGGCCGCTTTGCCAAAGTAAAAAGCAATAAAACCCGAAAGGAATACCAGCATTCCGATGGCAGCCGTTCCAATTACTTCGATCTGGCGGTTATCCTCGGGCGAAGCAATCCAAGACCAATAGCCGTAGGCTACGGTGACAATCAAATAGAAAAAAGTCAACAAGATAAAAATGTTGGTATTAGTCTTCACGAACTATGCCTTTGCCTTTTGGTTACTTGACGCTTTAGCCTCTGGAGCTGCATACTCGGGGTGATTTAGATCAAAGGCCGGTGACTCGCTTCTAATTCTTGGAATCGAAGTGAAGTTGTGACGTGGGAATGGAGAAGCTGTGGCCCATTCCAGAGATCTTCCGTAACCCCAGGGGTCATTCATTTCTACTCGGACACCCTTGCGGTAAGTAACCCATACATTCCATAGGAATGGAATCATGGACAGTCCAAGAAGGATTGAGCCAATTGAAGAGATCTGGTTGAATTCTGTGAAGCCATCACTAGTTAAGTAAGTTGCGTATCGACGAGGCATACCCATCACACCTAACCAGTGTTGAATCAAGAAGGTCAAGTGGAATCCAAAGAATAGCGTCCAGAAGTGAATCTTGCCCATCCGCTCATTGAGCATCTTGCCAGTCATCTTTGGCCACCAGAAATAGAAACCCGCAAACATTGCAAACACAACAGTTCCAAAGACTACGTAGTGGAAGTGAGCTACCACAAAGTATGAATCACTCAAATGGAAATCAAGAGCTGGTGAAGCAAGAATTACGCCAGTTAAACCGCCAAAGATGAATGTGGTTAGGAAGCCAAGGCTAAATAGCATCGGCGTTTCAAAGGTAACCGACCCTCGCCACATCGTCCCAATCCAGTTAAATATTTTCACACCGGTTGGCACCGCAATCAGCATGGTAGTGAACGCGAAGAATGGCAGCAGCACAGATCCGGTCACATACATGTGGTGGGCCCACACCGTCATTGAAAGTGCTGCAATTGCGATAGTCGCATACACCAAAGTCCGGTAACCGAAAATCGGTTTGCGGCTAAAGACCGGGAAAATCTCTGAAACGATTCCAAAAAATGGAAGCGCAAGAATGTATACCTCGGGGTGTCCAAAGAACCAGAACAGATGCTGCCAAAGCATGGGACCGCCATTAGCCGGATCAAAAATGTGAGCGCCAAACCGTCGGTCCGCACCTAGAGCGAAAAGCGCTGCAGCAAGTGGTGGGAAACACATGATCACCAAGATTGATGTGACCAATGTGTTCCAAGTAAAAATCGGCATGCGGAACATTGTCATTCCAGGAGCTCGCATTGTCACAATCGTGGTGATGAAGTTGACACCACCCATAATTGTTCCGAAACCGCTAAGTGCTAAACCAAATACCCAAAGATCGCCACCTAAACCTGGTGAGAAAGTGGTATTTGAAAGCGGAGCGTAGGCAAACCAGCCGAATGACGCCGCTCCCTGAGGTGTGAAGAAACCTGCGACTGCAATAAATGAACCGAAGAAGTAGAACCAGTATGCGATTGCGTTCAATCTCGGGAAGGCAACATCTGGTGCACCGATTTGAATCGGCATAATTACGTTGGCAAAACCAGCGAAAAGTGGTGTCGCGAACATTAGCAGCATGATTGTGCCGTGCATCGTAAAGAGCTGGTTGTATTGCTCTTTGGTTTCGACAATAGTCAGATTTGGCATGGCTAACTGAGCACGAATAATCAGGGCCATCACACCGGCAATCATGAAGTAAATAACCGAGGTAACTAGGTAGAGGTAACCAATCTTCTTGTGATCGGTCGTGGTCAACCAGTCAACAACAATTCGACCTTTAGACTTTTTCGCAGTTGTAATCATGATTAGTCCTTCTTCTCTGGGTCGTCACCAGGAAGGTTATTGTTCCGGTTGAAATTAGGGTCATCTGGGTTTGCCGAGAGTTGACCGGTGTTGCCCATCTGAGCTAGTTTGGCCATTTGGGCGTCGTAATCCTGCTGAGAAACTACCTTCACATTGAAAAGCATCATTGAGTGGAATTCACCGCAAAGTTCCGCGCATTTACCCTTGTACTCCCCTATTACTTGAGGGGTGAAATACATTTTGTTTACAAAACCAGGGAAAACATCTTTCTTGTAGAGGAAGTCAATCACCCAGAATGAGTGAATCACATCTCGAGATACTAAATCGATCTCAATCTTCTTGTTAACCGGTAGGTAGAGAGTTGGAAGATCTTCTTCCTTGTCATCAGCTTGCAGCTGGATTCCGGTTTCATAAACATTATTGTTGGTGTAATTGAAATCCCATGACCATTGCTTACCGATTGCCTCGATGCGATAGTCGCTGTCAACCTTCTTTTCGATGGCGTTCATGTCAATTGTGGTTTGAGCGAAGAATCCAACAACGAGAATAAATGGCACCACCGTGAATAGAGTCTCGATCGGCATGTTGTAGCGAAGCTGAGGTGGAATTTCGCGGTCACCTTTGCGGCGGCGGTAGACGATGATTGCCCAGAACATCAATCCCCAGGCGATGATTCCAACTATGTAAAGAACAATCCATGAACCGTTCCAGAGCTGAACAATTCGTTCGGTGTGGTTGGTGACACCGGTAACCCCAGGTAGCCATCCCCTAGAAAACTCCTGCGATGTGCAGCCAGACAAACTAGCCAGTAACAGGGCAAAAATAGGCAGAATGGCCCATCTTGAAAGCTTTTTTTGAGGCAAAACCAATCCTTCGATGTTGATTCGTTATGTTCTAAGTCTAATCTCTCAAGCGCTCAACATCGGCCATAAACACCAATAAACAAGGGGTATTTAAGCAAATTTGCCCACCTCTGGGGTGGGCAAATTGTGTTAAGTTTCTGGCTTAGCTAAAAGAAGATCCGCAAGCACAGGTTCCCTGGCTATTTGGATTGTCTATTTCGAAAGATCTCTTCTGGAAAGTATCAACGAAATCGAAAGTAGCTCCACTAACGTAAGGGGCAGTCATGCCATCGACAACAACCTCTACCCCACCGAAATCACGAATTAGGTCGTCCTCGCGTAATTCTGGGGTCAGCACAAACGGTAGGTACTGGAAACCAGCGCAACCACCGACCTTGATTTCAACGCGCAGACGCAGTTTTTGTCCCGGCTCCAAATCGGAAACGTCGGCACCTTCAATGTGTCGAAGTAACTCAGCTTTAGCTGCCTCAGTAATTTCAAGGCCATGGGTCAAGGTATCAGACATAATTTTCTCCGTTCCCCTCTATTCTAACTAACTTGACTGTAATTGGTTGCAGGAGATTAAAAACACAGCTTCTGCAACCATCGCATTCTTGAGCCCTGCCAAGTGGATGGATTCATTTGGGCTGTGAGCTCTAGAATCGCTATCCTCCACCCCGGTAACTAGAATCTGTGCATCCGGGAAAACTTCGGTCAGATCGGCAATAAACGGAATTGAGCCACCTATGCCAATCTCGACAGCAGGGTTACCAAAGGCAGCCGAAAGGCTATTCATGGCTAGTTTTGATGACCACCCTGAACTATCCGCAAGGAATGCCTTACCGGTCTCGAATTCCCCAAATGAGATTTCAGCTCCAAAGGGTGTGTTTGCAACCAGATGTTTCTGCAGCAGTTCCAAGGCTTCATCCGGGTCCTGACCTGGCGCTACTCGCAAGCTAACTCGAGCCGAAGCGGTTGGGAGAATGGTATTAGAGGAGACTGCCACCGAAGGGTAATCAATGCCGATTACGGTCAAAGAAGACTTACCCCAGAGACGGTCCATGATGCTCCCCTCCCCGATTTGGCTAACAGCCGGCAGGAGACTACTGTCCTTGCGCAAGTTTTCTTCAGTGTAAGGAAGATCCTGAAAACTAACTGATTTGAGCCCCTCAATGGCAACATTGCCCTTCTCATCGTGCAATGACGCCAAGACTCGAACCATTGGAATCATGGCATCTGGGACTGCTCCGCCAAACATGCCTGAGTGAACAGCATGCTCCATGGTCCTGATGGTAAATATCTGGGTTACGTTTCCGCGAAGGCTAACCGTAAGCGCTGGGACATCTGGTGCCCAGTTCATCGAGTCGGCAACAATAATGACATCTGCAGCTAATTTGTCCTTGTTTTCGTCCAAGAATGCCCTAAAGGTTCTTGAGCCAGCCTCCTCTTCGCCCTCAATAAACACCGAAAGCCCTAGATCAAAATCCTCCCCCTGGCTATCTCTCAAGGCCTCTATAGCGGCTATGTGAGCCATGATGCCAGCTTTGTCATCCGCAGCCCCACGGCCAAATATGCGCCCGTCTTTGGCCGTCGGCTCAAAAGCCGGGGTTTCCCAAAGCGCTTCATCCCCTGGTGGCTGCACGTCGTGATGAGCGTAAAGCAGAACATGAGGCTTACCATTCTTAGCGGATCGGTGGGCTAGCACAGCCGGTGATCCTGGCTTGCCATCTACCGTGGCCGTTTTTATTTCGACAGAATCGAAAACACCGGTGTCCTGAAACAGCTTGGCTACCGCCTCAGCACTTCGGTCCAGATTTGCTGGATCGAACGCTTCCCAAGCAATACCTGGGATTCGAACCAGCTGACCTAGAGTTGCCACTCGATTATGAAAAGTCTCATCGATCAGCCGTTTGGCCTCTTCGGTGATTTCAGGTCGCGGAGTTAGATTATTGGCGGTGTCTTGCTTCGGAGAGAATGTCATGAGAGTAATCTAATTCAGGCAACCTCTATTTTTAGGATTTTGATGAGCGACTCGAAAAAAGATTCAGTTTCTAAGCCCGTTGGCAAGGGTCGACCGACCCCTACTCGTAAAGAGCGTGAAAAGGCTAATGTCAGGCCACTGGTCGGCAAAAAGAGCAAAGAGGCAATAGCCGAGGCTAGAGCAAAGCAAGCCGAGGCCAGGAAAAAGGCAAGGGCAGCAATGCTCTCAGGCGATGAAAAATACTTACTTGGCCGCGACCGCGGACCGCAGCGCAGGATTGCTCGGGATGTCTTGGATAATCGTGTAACCTTCATCGAAGGCCTGTTGCCTCTGATGATCGTGTTCATGCTTTTTACCGTGGTAAATGACATTACGGTTCAGAATGTAATCACCATCGTGATGATTACCGCTTTAGTTATTTCAGGAATCGAAACCGCGCTATTGAACCGCATCGTCAAAAAGCGGATTTTAGAAACAATAGGCACTGGTACCAAAATCCAGCGTGGGAATTGGTTCTACCTCTTCACCCGTGGAATGCAACCTAGACCACTTCGAATTCCAAAGCCCGCACCAAGAAGGCAGAAGAAAAAGAAGTAGCTTTTCATGACCCAAAAGGTCAAAAACTAAGAACCACAAGTTCACAAAGGAGTTAACTGTGGCGGATAAATCGGATCTACGGCTGTCTGAGTTAGTGCAGCAGGTTGTCGCTGCAATCGAAACTGACAAGGCAAGCTACGGTGAGTTTCAGACTCACCCGAGTGTCAAAAGTGATCAAAGCAGGGTCTCGGAGGTCCTGAAGGAGCTAACCGACCGGCTAGAAAATAACTTTCCATACTTTCATCCAAACTATGCAGCTCAAATGCTCAAATCTCCACATCCAGTTGCCATAGCTGCATATTTAGCGACGATGATTATCAACCCAAACAATCATTCAATTGACGCATCCCCTGCCACTACTCAAATGGAACGCGAAGTTCTTCGACAGATGGCTGCCATGTTTGAATACCCCGAGGAATTTCTCGGACATCTAACCTGGAGCGGAACTACGGCAAATCTTGAAGCGCTCTGGATTGCTAGAGAATTACAGCCAAACAAAAAGATTGCCCACTCCTCCGATGCCCACTACACCCACTCAAGAATGTCCGAGGTTCTCGGAACCACGAATGTCTCGATTCCAACTGAGGCTGATGGGCGGATGTCACTTCAAGGATTAGAGGACGAACTAAAAAAAGGCGAAATCGGAACTATTGTTGCCACGATGGGCACCACCGGGCTAGGTGCTGTCGATCCGCTTGCTGACATAATCGTTCTTGCTCAAAAGTATGGAGCACGAGTTCATGTCGATACGGCTTACGGTGGTTTTTTCAAACTTATCGCCGAGAACCACCTCGCTCCCGAAACAGCAAGGCATTTCGCCGCACTCAAAGAAGCCGATTCGATAGTGGTTGATCCACATAAGCATGGGCTGCAGCCTTATGGAAGCGGTGCGGTTTTCTTCAAGGACATCTCCATCGGAAAGTTTTACAAACACGACTCCCCATACACATACTTCATCTCCGACGATTTGCACTTCGGCGAGATTCAACTCGAGTGTTCAAGAGCAGGCGCATCGGCCGCTGCCATCTGGGCCACGTTGCAGATTTTCCCGCTAACCGAACAGGGCCTTGGATCAGTTCTAATTCCAACGCGAACTGCTGCTACTAACTGGTACGAATTACTTCAGCAATCTGAATCACTACAGCCTTACCAAAAGCCAGAGCTAGATATTCTCACTTACCTGCCTCGGGTGCAAAGCATGTCGAAATTAGATCATGTTTCCCACGAGCTATTAGTTCAACTAGGTCAAGGTCCTCGTGAGGGTCAAATCCACCTGGCAACATATGTGGTCAAACCTAATCAATTGAGCCAACGCGGGTTCCAGATGGCCGAGGATGCTAAAACCGCCAGAATCCTCCGCAGTGTTCTGATGAAGCCGGAACACGAGACATGGGTGCCTCACCTGAACCAACGCATCGAGGATTTGGCTAGCAAACTTATTGGCTAGCATCTAAGTACTAAGTAAAGGAGTTCCAATGAAATATCGTTACCTGGGCAATAGCGGATTTAAAGTAACCGAGTTGGTTTATGGAAACTGGCTGACTCACGCAACTCAGATTGAGAACGAAAGGGCAATCGCGACCGTGCACGCGGCACTAGACGGCGGAATTACCTCCTTTGACACCGCAGACGTTTATGCAAATCAAGCCGCTGAATCAGTTTTAGGCGACGCACTGAAAGGCCAGCGCCGTGAAGGCATAGAGGTCTTTACTAAGGTGTACTGGCCGGTAGCCGAGCGCATGCCCAATGACACTGGGCTTTCCAGAAAACACATTATGGAATCAATTAACGGGTCATTGAAGCGATTGCAGATGGACTACGTCGATTTGTACCAAGCCCACCGGTTTGATGTTGAAACCCCACTTGAAGAAACAATGCAGGCGTTCGCCGATATCGTTCGCCAAGGTAAGGCGTTATACATCGGTGTTTCGGAGTGGAATGCCGAGCAGATTAGAGCTGGCGTAAAGTTGGCCAAGGAGTTGGGTTTCCAACTAATCTCAAGCCAACCTCAGTACTCAATGATCTGGCGAGTAATCGAGGAAGAGGTTATCCCGACCTGTGAAGAGCTAGGAGTAAGCCAGATTGTTTGGTCACCAATGGCCCAGGGAGTATTGACTGGGAAATATCTTCCCGGCCAACCAGTTCCGGCTGGATCTCGCGCAGCAGATGAAAAAGTAAATGGCTTCATCCAGAAATGGCTAACCGATGAGGTACTAACTCGTGTTCAACAGCTCAAACCTTTAGCCGACGAGTTAGGTATCACTATGGCCCAATTCGCACTGGCTTGGGTTTTGCAAAACAAAAACGTCAGTAGCGCAATTGTTGGAGCAACTTCACCCGAACAAATCACGAGCAACATCGGTGCAGTTGGTATAGAAATTCCTCAAGAGATAATGATAAAAGTGACAGAGATTCTTGGTCCGGTTATCGTAAGTGACCCTAAGGAAACACGAGCTCCCGAAACTCGGTTAGTTTAGCTTTCGCGCCCAGAGCGGGCCGAAATAGATAAAACCGGTGTAACCCTGAACTAGGTCTGCCCCAGCTTTGAGTCTTTGATCAACCTGTTGCCTGTTTTCTATACCGCCAACAGAGATGACGGTGAGACTGGCACCAAAGTTTTTCCTAATCAAGCGAAGTACCTCTAGTGAACGATCATTCAGTGGAGCTCCAGAAAGACCGCCTGAACCCATGGCAGTCACTCTCTCTTGATCTGTGACTAAGCCTGCTCTTTGGATCGTTGTGTTTGTAGCAATTACGCCAGCAAGTTTTAGACTCACGGCAAGCTTGCAAACTTCTAAAATGTCTTCGTCAAGTAAATCTGGTGCAATTTTAACCAAAACCGGCTTACCCTTGGTTTCGGTTAGCACGGCTTCAAGTATCGGTTTAAGTGCTTTGGTCTCCTGAAGTGCTCTAAGACCTGGAGTATTCGGTGAGGAAACATTCACGGCGACATAATCAGCGTAAGGGGCCAATAAGCGGGCGCTGGTCCGATAGTCCTGAACAGCATCTTCTAACTCGACGACTTTACTTTTTCCGATGTTTACGCCGAGAACCGGGAGAACCGCACCAGAGTTTCGAAGGTTCCTAAGTCTTGCCGCAACAACCTCAGCGCCATCGTTGTTAAATCCCATTCGGTTAATAAGCGCTCGGTCAGCTTTTAATCTAAACAAGCGAGGCTTTGGATTTCCTGGCTGAGCGATTGCCGTTACTGTTCCAATTTCAACGTGTGAAAAACCCAACTCCCCCAGCGCTCTAACGGCAATTGCATTCTTATCAAATCCAGCGGCCAAACCAAAAGGGCCATCAAAGCTAAGCCCCATGACCTCAACTGTCTTACTTCTTAACTTAGGAAGCAGTTTAGTTAGCTTGAGGCTTGAGGCTAGACGAATCGCAAACATCCCAAGGTGATGGGCAAACTCAGGATCAAGTCGGCTTAGAACTAGTCGAAAAATGATGGGATAGATCACGAAACTAGGTTACCTTCACTTTAAGAAAAGGGTCGGCCTCTACTCGAAGCCGACCCAAGTTCTTTGGTTTGATTTAGCTACAACCGCTGGTTGATCCACAGCCTTCACAGACGTGACATGAACCAGATGGTCGCATCTTGATTCCACAGTTGAAGCAAAGTGGAGCATCTGACTCGGTTCCCTGCAGCATCTCAAATAGCTCTGCTGATGAGTGAACCTGGCGCTGTTCAACTTTGACTTCTTCAACCTGCAGTTCAATCACGGCAGGCTTCTCGATAACTACTGGCTCAACTACCTCAGCTGCACTTGCAACCGGAGCGCTCTGGGTGTAGTTACCCGAAGCATCTAGGGCAGCAGCTCGTTCTGAAGCGGTGTTGATACCTAATGCCTGACGAGTTTCAACCGGTAGGTAGTCAATTGCTAGGCGACGGAAGATGTAGTCCATCAGCGACTTAGCCATCCGAATGTCCTGGTCGTCAGTTAGACCAGCTGGTTCGAAGGACACGTTGGTGAACTTCTGTACGTAGGTCTCTAGCGGAACTCCGTACTGAAGGCCAATCGATACCGCGATAGAGAAGGCATCCATAACTCCGGCAAGAGTTGAACCCTGCTTGCCAAGTTTTAGGAATACTTCACCGAGGACACCGTCTGGGTAAGTACCAGCAGTCATGTAGCCCTCGGCTCCACCAACGGTGAACGATGTGGTTGATGACGGACGTGACTTCGGTAGACGCTTACGAACTGGGTGAGATAGGTCAGAGGATGCTGCTGGAGCCGGCTTTGACTCAGTCTTGGCCTTCGCATCGCTCAACGGTTGTCCGACCTTGCAGTTGTCACGGTAGATGGCTAGGGCCTTTAGACCCATCTTCCAGCCTTGGAAATAGATTTCCTTAACTTCATCTACGGTTGCAGTCTCTGGCATGTTCACAGTCTTGGAGATTGCTCCAGAAAGGAACGGCTGGACTGCCGCCATCATGCGAACGTGACCCATAGGCTCAATTGCACGAATACCGACAGCTGTGTCGAAGATCGCGTAGTGCTCTGGCTTTAGTCCAGGAGCGTCTACCACGTGGCCGTTGGTGCCGATGTAGTCGACGATTGCTTCGATGGTCTCTTGAGAGTAACCAAGGCGGTGTAGCGCGAATGGAATGGTCTGGTTCACAATCTGCATCGAGCCACCGGTCGAGAGCTTCTTGTACTTCACCAATGAGAAATCAGGCTCGATACCTGTGGTGTCACAGTCCATCATGAATCCGATAGTTCCGGTAGGGGCAAGTAGGCTCGCCTGAGCGTTTCTCCAGCCGTTGCGAGAACCAATTTCAGTGTTCAATGCCCACTGTCTGGTGGCTGCATCTAGAACGGCACGGTCTACTTCAGTTACGGCGCGCAAAGTTGCGTTTGCAGCTTCGTGCTTGCGCATGATTCTGTCGTGACCGGTTTTGTTCTGTGGGTAGCCCTCGTAGGTTCCAACTACGCCAGCAAGTTCTGCTGAACGACGGTATGAAGCAGCACTCATCAAGGAAGTAATCGCTGCCGCAAGCGCCTGACCTTCGGTTGAGTCATATGGAAGGCCGATTGCCATCAACAAAGCGCCTAGGTTTGCGTAACCAATTCCAAGCTGACGGAAGGCGCGAGTGGTCTCGCCAATCTTCTCAGTTGGGAAATCAGCGAAGCAGATCGAGATGTCCATTGCGGTAATAATTAGCTCTGATGCTTTAGTGAATCTTTCTGCATCGAATGAACCGTCTGGGTTAAGGAACTTAAGAAGGTTCAAGCTGGCTAGGTTACATGAGGAGTTATCTAGGTGCATGTACTCAGAACATGGGTTCGAAGCAGTAATGCGACCTGACTCTGGTGTGGTGTGCCAGTCGTTGATGATGTCGTCGTACTGGATACCTGGGTCAGCACAAGCCCATGCAGCTTGAGCGATCTTGTCCCAAAGTTCTAGGGCTTCAACTTCTTCGATAACTTCACCGTTGGTGCGGGCACGTAGACCAAACTTGGTTCCGTGCTCAACTGCGCGCATGAACTCTTCGTTGACACGAACAGAGTTGTTGGCGTTCTGGTACTGAACTGAGTTGATGTCTTTACCACCGAGCTCCATATCGTATCCAGCGTCGCGGAGAACGCGAATCTTGTCCTCTTCGCGGGCCTTGGTGTCAACGAACTCTTCGATGTCTGGGTGATCAACATCAAGCACAACCATCTTGGCTGCACGACGTGTTGCTCCACCTGACTTGATAGTTCCAGCTGAGGCGTCAGCACCACGCATGAATGAAACTGGACCTGATGCAGAACCACCGGAAGAACGCAGTAGTTCCTTTGACGAACGGATTCTGGACAGGTTCAATCCGGCGCCAGAGCCGCCCTTGAAAATCATTCCCTCTTCGCGGTACCAGTTCAAGATTGATTCCATCGAGTCATCCACCGACAAAATAAAGCAAGCAGAAACTTGCTGAGGACTCGAGGTACCAACGTTAAACCAAACTGGTGAGTTGAATGAGAAGACTTGGTTTAGCAACATGAAGGTTAGTTCGTGCTCAAAAACTGTTGCGTCCTCTTCGCTAGCGAAGTAACCGTGATCACGACCACCCTTGGTGTATGTCAGTACCACGCGGTCAATGAGTTGACGCAAGCTAAATTCGCGAGCAGGTGTGCCAAGCGCACCACGGAAATACTTCGTGGTAACGATGGTAGATGCGTTTAGGCTCCAGAACTCTGGAAACTCAACTCCGCGTTGCTCGAAAATGGTCTCACCGGTTTTCCAGTTGGTCTGGACTACATCACGGTGCTCCCATGTCACTTGATCGTAAGGGTGTACTCCCTCGGTTGTGTAGATGCGCTCAATCTTGAGACCCTTACGTCCCTGACTAGCCGCACCGGCGTCGGTGTATGCCGATGTGTCGGTCATTTGTTGCCTTTCTTTTCTTATCCTCTGGTTTTTATTTTGATTTTTATCGCAATCGAATTAATTCGACGGCGAAGTTTGGTTTTCTCGTTCTAACTTCAAAAGCGAAATTGCTGCTTCGAAGTCTTCCAGCGTTTCCCATTCCTGGTAGACGCTGGCAAATCTCATGAAAGCCACTTCATCTAGCTTTCTAAGCGGCTCAAGAATTGCTAATCCAACTTCTTTAGCTTCAACTTGAGCAACTCCGGTTGCTCGAATAGTTTCCTCAACTGTTTGAGCGAGCATTGCCAGGTCAGACTCGGTAACCGGTCTTCCTTGGCAAGCCTTCCTGACGCCGTTGACAATCTTTTCTCGGCTGAAAGGCTCTGTTGTTCCGCCTCTTTTTACTACTGCAATACTCGCGGTTTCACTTGTTGAGAACCTAGAGCCGCATTCAGGGCATTCCCTTCTGCGTCGAATCGAAGATCCGTCTTCAGTAGCTCTTGAGTCGATGACCCTGGAGTCTGCATGGCGACAGAACGGGCAGTGCATGCTTTCTCCTTGAATTTTGGGCGTTTTCAGCCGTTTTTGGGGTCATAGGAACTCAACTATACACACAAGATGTGGGGATATTTAAGTTTTCCGTCCCTATATCTTGTGGTTTAAACCCTTTGTTACAAAATTTCAGGTTTTGTCGGCGTGTTGCTTGATCTAGAGCCGAAGTAGCCCCAAAAACCTTAACCTTCAACAAAAGATTTAACCTTTCTGTTACATATTTTTTTTCTCAGAAATCAATAAATTAGCCTGCTCCTCCGACATGGCAAGGCTGGCCCTGGGTTAGCCTTACTTGGATAGAGAAAAGGTCATCGTGCAAGAAATTCAGGATCAAACAGAGGCATTAAAGCAGGCTTTTAGAAGGCACGCATCCGGCGTCTGCCTGATAACACTAAATGACGGCGATGGAGGCCCTGTGGGCTTCACAGCGACCAGCGTAACTTCACTCGGATCAACTCCTGCCCTAGCCACATTCAACGTTGCGCGCGGGGCCAGTAGCTGGACAGCACTAAAAAATGCCAAGTATGTGGCAATTTCTATGCTTCACGAAAAATCAGTGGAGCTAGCCAAGAAAATGGCTGGCGATCACACTAAAAGATTCCTAGACAACGATTGGTTCCGCGAAACTAACCACCAACTACCAATTTTCAATTTGGTAAATGCGGTTCTAATTTGTCGAGTTCGTGAATATCACGAGGTGGAAATGAATGCCGTATTCGTGGTCGATATTGAAAGTGGCTTACTGGCCGAAGAGTTCCCCAGTTTGCTCTACCACCAACGCGGCTATGTCGTCACCGGTGGAAGAATTGACTGAGTTATCTGGTTGAGCTAAATCGAGAACCCCTGTTCCAAAGTGTTGTTTTATTTCAGACATCAAATTTGCATCAACAAAAACTTTTTGCTTAAGTCGGTACTCTTTCGATTCAGCAGCTGATTTTAGAAATAACATAACTTCTGTTTGCCCTGGATGTTTTGCCAGAATATTTGCTAGCAACTCCAAGTTGGATCTTGTCGATAAGTGTTCAGGAATAACCAATCGAAGGGGTCCACTAAAGATCTTGTTTTCTCGATCTATTGCCCAAATTTCATTTACATTCAAACTGAAACCATCATCGCGCGGTCGCATTTTTCCCTTGATAGCAATGATTGAATCGACTTTCAGAATTTCCATGAAATCCGTATAGGTTCTGCTGAAAATCATGATGGTGGTTTCAGAATCTAAATCCTCTATGGTCAGATTTGCATAAATGTTTCCACTCTTGCGAGCAGTCTTCACCTCTACTGATGTGATTAGCCCACTCAAGGTAACCTGTTCACTATCGACAAAATTAGTGCGAGCGTTGAATGACGCTATCGATTCGGTTGCCACCTGCCTAAGGCTCTCCTCCGCGCCACGCAGCGGGTGATCACTAAGGTAAAGTCCAAGCATTTCTCGCTCGAGTGAGAGAAGCTGCCGCTGAGGCCATTCAGCAAGGTTGGCGACCTTGATTGAGTTCTGCTCTTGCTCAAAATCGCCAAATAGATCCATTTCTCCGGAGTCTTTGGACTTCTTCTGTTTTAGCTCGTAATCGATTAAGTCTTCGTGCACCTCAAACAAGGCTCTGCGCGAGACACCGAAACTATCAAACGCACCAGCTTTGATAAGTGATTCAATCACTTTTCTGCTGCACACGCCTGCTGGCACCTTCTCCAGGAAATCCTGAAAGGACTCAAATTTGCCATGTTTATTTCGGGCTTCGATGATTTCGGCCACGACACCCAGTCCAACGTTTCTAATTGCTTCTAGACCAAAGCGGATATCTTTATCGACGGCTTGGAAATCAGCAATCGAGTCGTTTACATCCGGCGAAAGCACCTTGATGCCCGCTCTCCTGGCTTCGCTCAGATAGATGCCAAGTTTATCCCTGGAGCTTTTCACCGAAGTCAATAGTGCCGCCATGTACTCCTGCGGGAAATTAGCCTTCATGTATGCAGTCCAATAGGACAGCACCCCGTAGGCGGCACTGTGCGCCTTATTGAAGGCGTAATCGGCAAAAGGTAGCAATGTCCCCCAAAGCTTCAGGATTGCCTCTTCGGAAAAACCGTTAGCTTTCATTCCGGCTGTGAAGTTCAGTAGTTGGGCGTCTAGTTCTTCCTTTTTCTTTTTACCCATCGCTCGCCGTAATTCATCCGCTTGCGCGAGCGAGAAATTAGCAACTTTTTGCGCGACAGCCATTACCTGCTCTTGGTAAACAATCAGTCCGTAGGTTGGATCGAGTATCTCGGCCAAATCACTCTCGAGTTCTGGGTGAACTGGATTGTTTTGCTCTTGGCCATTTTTTCGATAGGCGTATGAGGTGTGTGAACCCATACCCATCGGACCCGGACGATAAAGGGCAATTGCTGCGGAAATATGTTCAAATTTCGACGGCTTCAGGATTCTCAGCAAAGCTCTCATCTGTCCGCTATCTAGCTGAAAGACTCCGAGCGTATCGCCGCGGGAGATCATTTCATAGGTGAATTGATCGCCATCAAGGTCTAAATCTTCAAGTACAACATCAACGTTGCGGTTTGCTTTCGCGTTTTCAATCGCCTTATCCAATACCGTTAGGTTTCTAAGACCAAGAAAATCCATCTTTACTAGGCCAAGTTCTTCACAAGGGTGCTGAGCAAACGCGGTAATTATCGCCCCATCATCTTCTCTTCTGATAACTGGGATGACATCAAGAATTGGTTCAGAGGACATAATCACACCAGCAGCGTGAACGCTTGTTTGCCGCTTCAGGCCCTCTAACCCGCGAGCGAGTTCAAAGACTCGACGTGCTTCTGGATCCTCTTCCAGTATTTTTCTAAATTCGGCCGCTTCACGATATCTAGAATTTGAATCTTTCGGAGCATCCGGTGTAATTGCCTCAAACTCAATTGGATCCTCAACGAACTCGTCCTCTTGCTCTTCGTTTACCTCAACTACAGGACGGGCGTTTGGATCAACTACCATCTCAGTAAGTGTCATGTCTTTACCAAGGACCATCCGTGGCATTGCCTTTGTCAGCTTCTCACCTACCGCATAATCCATACCGAGCACTCGTGCGGCATCTTTCAAACTTTGCTTGGCCTTGATAGTTCCGTAGGTAATAATCTGAGCGACGCGATCATCGCCATATTTTTGAGTGACGTAGCGGATTACCTCAGAACGACGACGGTCATCAAAGTCAACATCGATATCCGGCAGGCTCACGCGCGCCGGGTTTAGGAATCGCTCGAAGATTAGCCCATACTTAATCGGATCCAGAGCTGTGATACCAAGTGCGTAGGCAACTAGAGAACCGGCAGCAGACCCGCGGCCAGGTCCAACACGAATGCCCTGTGCTCTGGCCCAGGCGATGAAATCTGCCACCACGAGGAAGTATCCAGAGAAGTTCATGTTCTTGATTACTTCTATCTCATAGTTCACTCGAGATTGATATTCCGTCGGAACAGAATTTCCGAATCTCTCAGTTATCCCACGTCGAACTTCTGCCTCAAACCAGCTCGCCTCTGTCTGCCCTTCTGGAACGTCAAATTTAGGCATCAAATTACGTTTCTCAAATTTGATATCTGCTCTTTCGGCTACAAGCAGAGTATTGTCACAGGCTTCGGGGAAATCGCTAAACAGTTCGCGCATAGCCTTAGCGGATTTTAGATAATAACCAGAACCGTCGAATTTGAATCTTCGCTCGTCGGTTAGTTTTGTCCCGGTTTGAATGCAAAGTAGCGCTTCTTGTGCATCCGAGTGACCAGGCGAGGTGTAGTGCAAGTCATTGGTGGCTAGTAGCGGAATGCCAAGATCTTTGGAGAGTCGAATTAGTTCAGCGAAGGTTCTCTTCTCGACCGAAGCTCCGTGATCCATGATTTCGATGAAGTAGTTCTCTGCGCCGAAAATATCTCTAAACTCAGCTGCTGTTTCACGGGCCTTGTCGTACTGACCGAGTCGTAATCTGGTCTGCACCTCTCCACCAGCGCAACCACTGGTTCCGATAATTCCCTTTGAGTACTGGGAGAGTAATTCACGATCCATGCGTGGTTGGAAGTAAAAACCTTCAAGCCAAGCTAGCGAAGATAACTTGAAAAGGTTAAACATGCTCTGGTTATCGGTCGAAAGCAGAGTTAGGTGTGAATATGCGCCTTTGGATAAGTCGTCGTCACCACCATCCGCCCAAAGCGTCTTAGCCTTGTGGAAACGAGACCCTGGGGCTAAGTATGCCTCGATGCCGATAATCGGTTTAATGTGGCGCTTGGTTGCCTGCTCCCAAAAATCGAATGCACCAAAATTGTTGCCGTGATCGGTAATGGCAATCGCAGGCATCTTAAGTTCAACTGCTTTATCCAGTAATTCGGTGACCTTCGCCGCACCGTCAAGCATCGAATAATCGGTGTGAACGTGCAAGTGCACGAAATTATCGTTGCTACCGGTCATTTTTTAGTGATCTTCATTGTTTTTAGCTCTTCGGGCAAATAGCCTACTTGCCAGCTCGGTCATATAATCTCGCCACTCCGAAAATCTACTCGGACCTTAGTATCGCCAGTGAATTAGCCAAATCCGCAGGGTAACCGTCCGATTCAAAGCTGACATACTCACCTGCGGTCGGGTGAATAAAGCCCAACTTTAGGGCGTGCAGCCACTGCCTTTTGAGTTGCAAATGAGCGGCTAGTTTTGGGTCGCAACCATAGAGAGTGTCCCCCACCAGCGGATGCTTAAACGCAGCCAAATGGACGCGGATTTGATGGGTACGCCCTGTCTCAAGTTCCACCTCAAGAAGAGATGCGGCTTTAAAAGCCTCTAGCGTTTTGTAGTGGGTAACCGAGGGTTTTCCATCATTTGAAACTGTGAACTTATATTCGTGTTTGGTGTGCCGAGCAATTGGAGCATCAATTGTTCCTGAACTTGGATCTGGGTGGCCTTGGGCGAGTGCGTGGTAGGTCTTATCCACGGCTCGGTCTCGAAAGGCCTGCTTCATTCTGGAATAGGCAACTTCTGTTCTAGTGAGCACCATCAGGCCGCTGGTACCGACATCAAGGCGACTGACGATACCCTGTCGCTCCGCAACCCCGCTGGTAGACATAGATATACCAAGGGCAAGCAGTGCTCCACCGACAGTAGGTCCAGACCAACCCACCGATGGATGAGCTGCTACTCCTTCTGGTTTATCTACCACCACGATGTCTTTATCCAAGTGAACTATTTTTAAATCCGGAACTAATTCAGCAACCACTTCTAATGGCGGTTTCGGTTTAGGAAGTGTTATTTGCAGCCAAGCATCCCTGAGCAACAAATCAGATTTAGAAATTTCGATGTTGTTTTGCAAAACCAAGCCAGACTCGATTATCTCCGCTACCGAAGCACGAGATAAACCTAGAAGTTTAGCTATTCCGCTATCGGCGCGAACTCCAGCGATTCCTTCGGGAACTTGAATCAGACGCTGCTCTGTCACTTCGAACCGCCAAGTCTTTCACCACGGATAAATCTGATGGCGATGATTACGGCTGTAATTGTTATTGCCATGTCTGCAATATTGAAAATCGGGAAGTTGAAAGGTATCTGGATAAAGTCAACAACATGGCCATTGGGAAAGCCTGGGTATTTGGTTAAACGGTCAATCAAGTTCCCTACTACTCCGCCTAAAGCAAAACCACCAAGAATCAACCAAGACTTTGTCGTGAATCGTGGAACGAAATATAGGAGCGCTAGCGTGGCAAGCGATGAGGTCAATGTGAAAAACCAGGTGGAAGATCCGCCGAGAGAAAAAGCAGCACGATCGTTAAAAACCAAAGTTAGGCGTAAAACGTTGCCGAGCACCTCAACCGGCTCAAATGGCTTCAAAAATTGCAGCGCTAAGAGTTTAGTTAGCTGATCAAGGAATATGACAGAGAAGGCGGTACTGAGCGAAATTATTAACCCGCTGCGGCTGAACTTCCTCGGCTCTTTCAACTCAATCAGATTTGGAAAGTGCTGTTAGTTATTGCCGTCGGTGAAGTAGGTGGCTTCGATGATGAGGCAGCTGCTTCAAGATCGCTCAATTGGCCTTCGATATAAGCCTTTAGTTTGGCGCGGTAATCTTTCTCGAAGGTTCTAAGCCTTTGGACATCGTTCTCAGCCAGAGCTTTCTCTTGTTCTAGTCGCTGCATGTCTGCCTTGTGCTGTGCCTCGGCTTCACGCACGATGCGAGCTGCGGTGGCGTGACCCTCAGCAATAAGGGCGTCGCGCTTTTGCAGGCCGTCCTTGACGTGCTCCTCATGTAGCTTTCTAGCAAGCTGTAGCAAGTTATTGGTGTTGTTTGATTCAAACACCGTCATGTCCGGAGCGGCCTCAGGGAAGGCGGTGTTCGGTGTCATTGACTCAGGAATAGATGCTTCTGCCTGGTTAAGTGACTGCAGGTTGCCACCGTTTCTCTGCAGCTCTGCGATACGTCCATCAGCGGCTAGAAGTCGCTGACGTAAGTCTTCGTTTTCTTGAGTAAGTCTTCTCATCTCGATGACTATTTCATCGAGAAAATCATCAACCTCGTCCTGATCATATCCTTCACGGAACTTGGTTGGTTGAAAACGCTTATTAACTACATCCTCTGGAGTTAAAGGCATCGTTGACTCCTAAATATCTTTATTTTTCTAAAAGCGATAATGCTTAAGCCAGATACAAGGTTATCGCAAAAATCGCTAGCTTCTGATCCGCCTATACCCAGGCCCGAATTATGCCCAAAGCTATGAAAAGAACCAGAATAGACAGGTCGAGGTATCCCCCGCCTATCCTTATGGGCTTTATCAACCTAGAAAGCGGCTTCACAATCCAGTCGGTGAGCATGAAAGAAACCTCTGCGATCACAAGAATTACGCCTTTGGGCTGAAAGCTTGGATTGAGAGCCCTAATCCACTCGATGAGCACCCGAGTCAATAAAATGATGCGGAAAATATCAATTGCCCAGCCGAGCAAATTACCGATTGCACCCAAGCTAAATGGCCTTAAGGTCTAATAATGAGACGGTCATCGTCATCATCGTCATCTGACTGGTCTTCTTGTGCTTCGACCTCGACGTGCTCTGGAGCCAAGAGGTAAACATCTTCAGCAGCTCTAGAGGACTGTGCAAGAAGTCCTGCCTTTAGACCTGCCATAAAATCTAGAAGTCTTGCCCTATCAGTGCTGGAGAGCTGACTAACGTTGACAATTACTGTGATGTTTTCTCGAAGAATGTCGGCGATCTGCATCGCGTCTGAATAGGAACTGAGCATCAGAGTTTCAATGCGGTGAGCCCCAGAGTTTCGGTTCGGACGTTGAATTCGGACGCGGTCAGGTTTACCAGCCGCAACAGGTTTTGTTGTACCGGTAGGTTTAGGTCCTTTAGCGGATACTGCAAAAACATCCTTTAACCAGTCAATTGCGCCGGCCATGATTTCTCCTTAGAGTGCGTAAAACCTTCTATAAATCAAGGTTATTGGCGCTTACCTGTTATTGCGGTACCAACTCGTATGTGTGTCGCACCAAAACCTATGGCCATTTCGAAATCAGCGGACATGCCTGCTGAGATGAACCGAGCATCCGGGCTAATTGTTTGCAATATCTGGCTGGCCTTGGCAATCCTCTCAAAATCTGCCTCTGCTGGCCCATCTAGGCTGGCAACACCCATCACCCCGAGAAGATCCAGCCGAGGGCTGGCTAGAACCTGTTCAGCGAATTCGGAAAGCTTGTCAGGATACAGGCCACCCCGATTTGGATCGTCAGTTAGATTCAACTCGATAAAAACTTTTAGGCGCTTTTGCTCATCGCGATCGAGTTGTTTATTTAACTCTTTGAGTAGCGACTCTCGATCCAAGGAATGCAGCACCGCGGCATAACTGAGCACTGATTTAGCTTTGTTGGATTGAAGTTGACCGACAAAGTGCCAGATTGGCTGAAACTGTGGGGCTATTTCTCTAACCTTTAAAGCCTTTGCTGATGCTTCCTGGTCCTTGTTCTCACCAAAATTCTTTTGCCCGAGCTCTAAAAGACTTACTGCAAGCTCCGCAGGGTGATTCTTCGTAACGACAATTAAGGTGATATCTTCAACTGCTCGATTGTGCTGGTTAGCCGCATTGGCTATCCGAGAATTGACCTCGCCTAGTCGTTCAGCGAGAGCCGACATTAATCGGGGTTCTTGATGAAATCAGGAAAGTCAAAGCCGTCATCAAATTTCTTTGCCTCGCGACGACGGCCGAAGAAACTTGTCTCCCTGCGCTCTTGGATTGAGTCCACTGGATCTGGTACCACAGTCGGCTCTGGAATTGAAACCGTATCGGTAACCACAGGAACCGCTCCGGTTTGAGCTCCGAACCAATTGGTTTGAACTAATGACTCTTCGACTACCGGTTCGGCAGCAACCGGGTCGACTTGAGCAGGAGCGAATGTCGTTTGACGAACGCTTGGACGAGGTGCTTGTTCGTCAAAGCCAGCCGCAATAACAGTAATTCTGATTTCATCCCCCAATGTGTTATCCACCGATGTTCCAAAAATGATATTTGCGGTTGGGTGAACTACCTCTTGAATTAGCTTTCCTGCTTGAGTAATTTCAGCAAGCTTCATGTTTGATGCTGCTGCGTAGTGCATCAAAACACCGCGAGCATTGTCGATACTGGATTCAAGCAGCGGGTGGTTGATAGCCTGTTCGGCAGCGCGCACCGCACGATCTTCTCCCTTGGCAGTTCCGATGCCCATCAGCGCGGTTCCAGCACCTTGCATAACGGCTTTCACATCGGCAAAGTCCAAGTTGATCAAGCCTGGCTCGGTAATAAGATCTGAGATTCCCTGAACACCGGCGCGAAGAATGTCATCGGCCATTGCGAAGGCATCCAGCAAGATTAATTCATCGTCTTGCAATTCAACGAGTTTTTGATTTGGGACGACAATCAACGTATCTACTTCTTGACGAAGTGCTTCAATGCCAGCCTGCGCATTCTCGGCTCTGCGCTTACCTTCAAAATCAAATGGTCTAGTCACCACACCAACAGTTAATGCACCAGACTGCTTTGCGATACGAGCAACAATCGGTGCCGCTCCGGTTCCTGTTCCGCCACCTTCACCGGCTGCTACGAACACCATGTCAGCGCCACGAAGAACTTCGGCGATTTCATCCTCGTGTTCCTCGGCGGCCCTGCGTCCAACTTCAGGATCAGCACCAGCACCGAGGCTTCTCGAAGAATCGGTTCCAATTTCCAACTTCACATGAGCTTCAGATTTAAGTAAATCTTGTCCATCGGTATTGATGGCAATGAACTCAACTCCGCGCAAACGCTTCTCAATCATCTGGTTGACCGCGTTGCCTCCAGCACCACCGACACCAACGACCTTGATGACCGCTAAGAAGTTGCTTACTAATGGTTCTGACATTTAATCCTCCGTGTTACGTCACTTACCAAACCTTAAACCTCAACTTGAGGGTTAATTCAACTAGGTAAATGCTCTAGCGCCTAGAAACTAAAGGGTAAAAGGTGCTTTTTAGCGCTAATCCGTGGGCGTGTCTAAATGCTGTTTTCAACGAATAACGCTCGGCGTAAGCGGAGCAGAGACATCAAAGGTGGCTCTTATATTTGCCGGAGTCTTAAGTAGAAGGGCTTTTAGCACTCTCGATTTCAGGATTGAATCCGTTGCATCTCCCCAAATTATGGTTTGGGAAGCAAGGCCCCTGAGCTGCATGGTGACGTTGTCTCGGGATTTGGCCTGAATGTAGGCAACTCTCTTTAAAAGTTGGGCAGGAAGTGCTAGCAGAACGTCGATGGCCTGGGCGTAGTTTTCTGAAGTTTTTGGATCATCGTTCACCAAAATTACCGGTAAGGCTTCGTTTCCGTTGGCTCGACCGAGGTTCACTCCAGCAGGATCGTAAAGATACCTTGTGCTGCCACGAACAACGATGGAAATTGCCGTTCGTTCGGTGATCCTCACTTGAAGTTTGTTTGGTGGTTGGCTTACTAACGAAATACTTTCGATTAAACGAAATTTCTCTAAGTCCTTAGCTACATCTGACTCAGTGAGCATCGGGAGTGGGCTACCAATCCGATGCTTCAGATTTGCCAGAATCTGCCAGGAGGGAACCTTCTGGTTTCCAGTTACCGAAATCTTTTCTATAGCCATAAGAGGAGTAAACATTGTGGCGCAAACCAAAAGAACCAGTGCTAGTAAGCCAGCTAGCAGAGATCTTAGAAAATACTTTTTAACCGCAGACTCTTTGGTAAACCTTCGCGCCTCTTTGTTGCTTGCTATTCTCGTCCGAAGGGGCGGTTTTCGGATCTTCGGAGTCTTTTTTGGCAGAACTGACTTTGCGCCATTCTGTCGAGCACGGTTGTATCGATTCTGTGGCGGTTGCATTAACTTTCCAAAGCCTTCAAAATGCCCGGCACTTGTCGATAAACGTCACCGCAGCCCATAGTGATAACAAAATCCCCATCCCGTGCTATTTGCGCAACAGCTGCGGGTACGTTATCCCAGTTTGGGACATAGTGCATTTTATTTTTGTCACCGAATTGATTTGCAATAAGCTCCCCAGTGACCCCCGGTTCAGGATCCTCGCGAGCTGCATAAATGTCTAGCAGGATAACCTCATCGCTAGCGGCTAATGCTTCGGCAAATTCTTTGGCGAATAAGCGCGTTCGTGAATACAAATGCGGTTGAAATACGGTAATCAGTTTTCCGTCTCCAACTACAGCCCGAGCCGCGGCTAGCGCGGCCGAAACCTCCGTTGGATGATGTGCGAAGTCATCGTAAACAGATACTCCCCGGCGCTCACCATGCAGTTCAAAACGTCGTTCGGTTCCAGCAAATTTTGAAATAGCCTCAAGTGCCTTCGCTGCCGAGTAACCTAAACCAACCAAAACCGCAAAAGCACCAGCTGCATTTACTGCATTGTGGCGACCGGGAATGGTTAGTTCCGTTGCATAATTTTCCCCAGCATAACTGATGGTGAAACTCACTCTTGCGCCACTGGCATCAACTTCAATCAGTCTGACTGTTGCCTGTTCCGCAAAGCCGAAAGTGATCACTCGTTGATTTTTGATTAGGTTTGTGACTCGAACTGCGCCTTCGTCATCTGAACTAATAGCCACGAACTCGCTTGCTCCATTGGCAAATCGGGCAAACTCAGCTTCAAAATTTTCTAAGCTACCGTAGTGATCTAAATGATCGGGATCCACATTCGTAATCAGGGCAACTGCAGTGTCGTAGTAAAGAAATGATCCATCCGATTCATCTGCTTCAATAACGAACAAATCTGAAGTCCCGCTAGCAGCAGATGAGCCATAAGCTTCGATTACTCCACCGTTTACAAAACTCGGATCAACACCTAGTTCGATTAGCGCGGTAACAATCATGCCCGTGCTTGTGGTCTTACCATGGGCACCAGCGACTGAAACAAGCCTTTTACCGCTGGTCAAATACTTGAGCGCTTGGGATCGATGAAGAATCGGTAAGCCGAGCTTTTGAGCTAAGAGGTACTCTGGGTTTGTCGGCCATAAAGCACTGGTAACCACCACAGTGTCAGCGTCCGCCAAATTTTTCTCATCGTGGCCAATAGTTACCGTTGCACCTAGTTTTCTAAGTTCAGTAATGTTCGAAGATTCACGCACATCGCTACCGGACACTTCGTGGCCAGACTTGATTAGCATTCGTGCAATTCCACTCATACCGGATCCGCCGATGCCGACGAAGTGAACCCTACCGAGTTTTTGAGGTATCGGTTGGCTCAGGTCGGGCTTTATGGTCATCAGTTCCTCTGGTTTGTAGGTTTAAGACTAAGTTGACTGGAAAAGAGTTAAACCCTCAACACGCCATTTACCAGCTTCAAGAGCGCTTCGGCACCATCTCTTCGACCAAGAGCACGCGCATTTTCAGCCATCTCGCTGGATAATTTAGAGTTCGAAATCAGGGGAATCAACCGCGACAGAACATATTCTTGAGTGAAATCGCTGTCATTAACTACTAGCCCTGCATTGGCGCGCACCATGTCATCTACGTTGTATTTCTGCTCGCCATTTCCAACCGGATATGGCACGTATACGGCAGGCATGCCTACCGCAGCGAATTCCGCTACTGTGGCAGCGCCAGCTCTTGCTACCGCAAAGTTAGCCATCGCCAAGGCTAGATCCATGCGTTCGCAGTAATTTATTCTGAGGTAACCTTTTTCATCGACAGGATCTAACTCCGACCGGCTACCGGCAATATGTAGAACCTGGATACCCGCGGCAGCAAGAGCGGTCCTACTTTGCTCAATGGTCTGATTGATTCTTCTTGAACCAAGTGATCCGCCAACAACAAGAAGAGTTTTGCCATTTTCATCTAGTTTGAAAAACTCCGCAGCTTCTTTTCGCCTAGCTTGGCGATCTAGCTCAACTATCTGCTTGCGAATTGGAATTCCAGTTAGAGTAGCGTTCGGCAATTTGGTGTTAGTAAAACTAACCGCAACTGCGCTTGCATGTCTTGCCCCAACACGGTTTGCATATCCTGCTAGCGCATTTGCTTCATGAACAACGTAAGGAATACCAACCTTTCTTGCTGCCCGATATGCTGGCGCACTGGCATATCCTCCGAAACCGACAACTACATCTATCTTGTGGTGCTTGATGTAGTCTTCGACACGATTCACGCTCTTTCGGAAAAGAGTTGGGAAACGAAAAAGATACCCGTTTATTTTTCGTGGCATCGGTAATCGGTCGACGATAAGTAATGGATATCCTCGATCCGGCACCAAGTTTGCTTCCAAACCCTCTTTGGTACCAAGGGCGAAAACTTGATGCCCTGGATCATCAGCCATGATGACGTCCGCGAAAGCAAGAAGTGGATTCACGTGACCGGCTGTTCCGCCTCCAGCTAAAAGGTAATTTGTCATCTTCTTCTTCTGGTTGGAACTAGCGTTTTTTGTCTTTCAAAAGCTAAGACAACTCCGATGCCCATCAAGAGTGCAATAAGCGAAGAGCCACCCTTTGAGATGAACGGTAGTGGAACTCCTAACGTAGGTATAAGGTGCAAAACCACTGCGATATTTATTAGGGCTTGAATTGTTATCCAGAGCATCATACCCATAACGACTAGGGAGGCGAATGGATCATCGTGTGTGTTAGCCATCCGACGCAATCGTTGATAGAGCAAGAAGAATAGAGCTAAGACAACAATTGCTCCAACAAAGCCCCACTCCTCGCCGATGGAGGCGAAGATAAAGTCATTCTCAATTTCTGGGACCCAACCCCAATTGAGTTTTGCTCTACCAAGCCCAGTTCCACCGATTCCCCCTGAAGCAAGAGCCCAGATGCCGTGGCGAACCTGCCAGTCTGATCCATCATTTGCTGCACCCTGATTGAAGAAAGTAAGGAAGCGGGCAACACGAGACGGGCTGAGAATCGATCCAATGATGAAGACTCCAACGGTTGCGAGCCCAAAACGCATTAAGTGTTGCCAAGGCAAACCGACAAGAAAAACTAACGAGCAAACAATCGCTAGCATCACTGCGGCCGTACCAAGGTCACGGCCCAACAAAAAGACCACTCCAGCAGCTCCGAAGCCTGCAATCATGGCTGGCATCCCAGCGCTTCGCCAGTCCCAAAGCAAATCGATGCGTTTACTTAGAAAGGTAGCGATAAAAATAATTAACCCAAGCTTCATAAATTCCGAAGGCTGAATAATAAATGGGCCAAAACCAATCCAGTTGGTGTTTCCACCAGATGAAATGCCAAGGCCGGGAATCAGAGCCAGAAACTGGCCGATTAGGGCCCCCAAGAAAAGTAAGAGGCCTAATTTTTCAATTTGCTCGACAGATCGCTTAGATATCCAAACCATCATGGCCAACCCGAGAACCGCCCAAAGCAATTGCGAGGTAAATGCACCGAATGGATTACCCGTGTTGATGATCGAATCAACATTAGAAGCGGACAGAACCATTACCAGGCCAAAAGCGACAATCAAAACCACAAGGGAAATCAGGAAGTTGAAGTCCTTAGTTTGGTTTTGAAAATAACCAGCGCTGATATTTCCCAGTCTGTCTCGTAGTCCACGTCCAGTTTCTTGACTGCGAGCTCTGTTAGCGCTTCTTCTATTTGTTGAATCGTTTTTTGGCAATTACTTCACTTCCTCTAATACATAACGACTGAAAGCATCTCCCCTATCGGCGTAATCGACGAACTGATCCATCGATGCGGCAGCTGGGGCCAAAAGGACGACATCGCCGGAAGCTGCAAGTTCACCAGCACTTCTTACTGCTTGGAGCATTACCTGGTCTCTAGTGGTTTCAATTTCAACCACAGTTGCATCCGGTGCGTAGCGAACTAGTGCCGACACAACCGGCTCTCGTTCTAAACCAATTACGATAGCCGCTTTTATAACTTTGGAATACTTCTGCACCAACTCAGAGATGTCTACGCCTTTTAGTAATCCACCGACAATCCAAATCACCGAATCAAAACTTGAAAGCGAGGCAGCAGCAGCGTGCGGATTTGTAGCCTTTGAGTCATCAATCCAGCGAATGCCCTCTTTTTCTAAAACTAACTCAATCCGATGAGCGTCTAGCTTGAACTGATTTAGAGCGGCGGAGATTTCGCTCGGCTGTACTCCAGCGGCACGCGCTATAGCAGCAGCTGCTGCGACATTGGCTAGAAGGTGCGGGCTAAGAACTTTTACATTCTTTAAATCTGACAAGGTTGCTAACTCTGTTGCCTGATCGGCTTTATCGACAAATGCCCGGTCAACCAAAATGTCTTCCACCCAACCAATTTCATTTGGCATTGGAGTGAATCTAGTAAAGCCAACTGCCTGAGCCGATTCAGAATTCATAGATTTTTCCATCAGCTCTTTAGTCAATAAATCTTCGGCATTGTAAAGGCAACAAACTTTAGTGTTGTTGAATATCTTGCCTTTAGCTATTGAGTACTCAGAGAAACTTCCATGCCAGTCCAAGTGATCATCAGCAATATTCAAAACTGCACTAACTAACGGTTCGATTCCATTTAGGTAGTGCAACTGAAAACTACTTAGCTCAACCACTAAAACTTGGAAAGCCTCAGGGTCTCTTACAGCATCTAAAATCGGGACGCCAATATTTCCGCAAGCTTTCGCTCTAATTCCCGCAGCTAGGGCCATGGCTTCAACCATTTGGGTCACGGTGGTTTTTCCGTTCGTGCCGGTGATGCAAATCCATTGCGAAGAAAATCCGTGCTTGTCTCTGAGGCGCCAAGCCAGATCGATGTCTGTCCACAGCACTAAACCCTTGGCGATAACAGCTTTGATGAATTTGCTTTCGGGAACAACACCTGGTGAAGTTATAACTAAATCAGGTTGAAACTCTTCGAGCAAGTCGATCTGCATGGAATCTTCTGCCGTTACCTCAACCCGAACACCCAAAACTCCAAGAATGTCAATGCGCTGTTCATCAGCTTTTTCAGCGATAACCAAAACTTCAGCATTCAACTCGGCCAAGGTATCGGCAACCGAGAAACCGGTTACGCCAAGACCGTAAACCAAGACTTTGGCCTCAGACCAATTAGCATTCCAACTGTCAAGTTCTAATACTTCACTCATGCCACGGAACCGTAAATCCATTCAACGTAGAATAAGCCGATTCCAGCAAGCACTAACAAACCACAGATAATCCAGAATCGAACCACAACTGTTACTTGGTCCCAACCTTTTTCCTCAAAGTGGTGATGCAGCGGGCTCATCAGAATAATTCGGCGAGGCTTACCGGTAGTCCACTTAGTTATTTTGTAAACACCGCGTTGCAGGATTACAGAGCCTGCTTCGATGGCATAGAGCCCGCCGACCAGAAGTAAAAGTATTTCTGTCCTCGACAAAATCGCCAGAGCTGCAAGCGCACCGCCTAGACCGAGAGATCCACTGTCACCCATAAATATTTGCGCTGGTGAGGTGTTAAACCAGAGGAAACCAATCAGTGCTCCAACTACGCTTGCAGCAATAACTGCAAGATCCAATGGGTCCCTAGTTTGGTAGCAGTTCGGGGCAATATTTGTTAGATCGCAGGCTTGGTTGAATTTCCAAAAGCCAATCACAGCAAAAGCACCGAAAGACATAATCAAGGCACCGGTAGCAAGGCCATCCAAGCCGTCAGTTAGGTTTACTCCGTTTGAGGCACTTGTGATTAGTAGAAAAATCCAGAGCAAAAAGACCCCGATACCAATCCACAGCCCAATCTGGCCCCATGATTGTGGAGCTATGCTGCTGAGATCAAAACCGGTGTCTCTGAAAACAGAAACTTCAGTTGACGCAGGAGCTAATCCGTTTTCATCCGTGTGTGATATTGCAAGAAGTCCAAATGGCACAGCAACTATTAGCTGCCCAAGAATTTTAAATACGCCAGGAAGACCCGCGCTGTTTTGCTTTCTTACCTTAAGGTAATCATCTAAGAATCCTACGAAACCCAGACCAACCATCATCAAGATAACCAAAAGTGCCGATAAGGTCGGGGTTTCAGAGTTATAGGACTTGCCGAGGAAATATCCAGCGATAGCACTGATGATGATTGCTATTCCACCCATACTCGGAGTGCCTCGTTTGATCAGGTGTGTCTTCGGACCATCAACCCTAATCACCTGTCCCCAACCAATTTTTTTGAACAACCAAATCAATGTCGGCGTTAAGATCAAGGCAAAGACTAAGCCGAGGAAACCAGCTAATAGCAGCGCTCTCATTCGGTAACCTCCAGTAGGTCATCCCCTAGGTATCGCAGGTTAGCGCTTTTAGAGGATTTGACCAGCACTATCTCATTACCTTTTAGCATCCCACGAAGATATTGCAGAGCATCGGAGATTTCATCAAAGTATTTCGATTCCCCGTCCCACGAACCTTCAAGGGAAGCGCCCATGTGAATAAGTTTGGCCCCTTCTCCGACAACCACTAGCTGGTCGAGATTTAGACGAACTACCAGCCGGCCAATACCATCGTGCTCTTCAGCCGAATAATCACCGAGTTCAGCCATTTCACCAAGTACAGCGACTGTTGGACGCTGAGTTTGTCTACCTAATTCGGCTAAGGTGACTAAAGCCGCCTTGGTTGAGTCTGGGCTGGCGTTGTAGGCGTCGTTAATGACGGTGAGCCCAGATGCTGCGGTTGAAACCTGCATTCTCCAGCGCTCAGCTAAAGTCATCGACTCCAGGGACTTAACGGCGCGGTCAAGGTCAAGACTTAGAACAGAAGCAACAGCCAAACTTGCTAGCGCGTTATAAACGTGGTGCTCCCCGAGGATTTGTAATTGAACCGACTTAAAGTATTGATTCGGACCATAAAAATCAAAACCGGTACCCTTGATATTGATGCTTAGGTTCGTTGCCCGAAAATTTGCCTCTGGGTTTGTGCCAAAAGTCAAAACATTCGCGCCAGTAAGATCCGCCATTTGTGCCACTCTCGCGTCATCGATGTTGAGAATGGCGTAAGCGGAATCATCCAAATCCTTTACAAGTTCAGATTTGATCTGCTCAGTTACCTCTATTCCGCCAAAGACTCCAGCATGGGCCTTACCAACTTTGAGTTCTATGGCAATATCTGGTTTACAAATATCAACTAAGTAGCTGATGCTGCCAAGACCATCGGCCCCGTATTCCAGGACCAAATACTCAGTGTCTTGGTTGATTCTTAGCATCGAGTAAGGTGCGCCAACAACGTTGTTATAGGACTCCTGCGGAGCAACAGTCGGAGCAAACTGCGAAAGAATTTCACGGAGCATGTTTTTAGTAGTCGTTTTACCATTTGAACCAGTCACGGCAACGACTTTCAGGGCACCTAGGCTTCTAACTTTGGCAACAACATGCTTAGCCAATAAACCTAAAGCTTGGACAGAATCGCTAACTACAAGCTGGGTAATTGGCGTATCAAGTTTCTTTTCAACAATTGCCGCGACAGCACCGTTATCTGCGGCGTTGCCGATAAAAAGATGTCCGTCGGTAATTTCACCTGGCTTGGCAACAAATAATGATCCTTTTCTGCAGAGTCTTGAATCTGTTTCGACTTCTGCACTCACCACAAGATCTGCCTCACCGATTATTTCGGCACCGATGACACCTGCAATTTCAGCCACTGTTATAGCAATCAAGAGAACCCCAACTCTCCAAGCGCGGCCCTAGCTTCTGAACGAGCTGAATACGGAGTTCTAACGCCTTGAATGTCTCGGTAGTCCTGGTGTCCTGGCCCCGCCCATAATATTGCGTCTCCGGGTTGGACTAATGACAAGGCAACCCGAATTGCTTTTTCTGGAGGAGAAACTTCATGGATTT